>Ga0307509_10000957_pt1 | contig 49415 bp, 45 predicted proteins | sample 10_EM_MG_FD_202245 | JGI IMG/M metagenome (GOLD analysis project Ga0307509, IMG submission 202245) | Populus trichocarpa ectomycorrhiza microbial communities from riparian zone in the Pacific Northwest, United States - 10_EM | ecosystem: Host-associated > Plants > Roots > Unclassified | place... | reverse complement strand
TAGAAACAATGGTTGTGTTTGGCGCACTTGTGTGTTTGAATAATGGTCATTGGTTGTTTGTACACATGTTTACAAAACATGTTTTGAAATCAAGAATTTTACAAACAACGGCCTGCCAAACAGCCCCCAATTTTTTTCCACTCTGCCCAGCGCTAGCAGTGGGTCAGTGAAGCCAGCCCCAATGTTGTTGCCAGGAGGAAATCCCATACAAATTGACTGTCTTGGTATCATACTGTTTTTGGGCTCCTCCCTTAGAACTCTGGCACTCAGAATTCCTAGAATTTTTTCTATAGCCTGGTGATCAATTATGTGAATCTCCATGTCAAATTGTGCTACCTAGAAAATCCCTAGATCTTTTTTTTTGATATCATGGTGAGCAGGCACTTTTTGAGAAGGGGGGCATTTTGTATGGAAAACATTCTCTGACTCACAGCCAACATAAAAAACATTCACTCAGAAATCCACCCCAACAAACCTCATCAATACCAGTAGCCACCATCATTCGCCAACACCCACCAAAATTTATCAAAAAACTGTCAAACTTTTGCCAATCCAATCCAACCCTAACAAACACCCCATTGAACGTTATCAAACATCAGATCTGGGAATATAAAAATTTAAAATTTAAAAAAAGAAAATGTCACAACCAATTCGCCCTATTAGAATAATTCCCACAGCAGATGCCTATAACCAATGGGCGGACGTAAGTTCTTCGCCCGTAGGGAGTATAAATGACGCCAACATAATATTATGAAAACAGATCTACGATCATGATGGAAACATTCTCCAACTCCAGGACGACGAAGCTTTCGATGCGACAGTCCCGGGACTCCTGAGAACCCACTCACCCTCCAGAATCCTAGACCTAGGGTGCGGTACGGGCCGCAACACTACCAAACTCTACCGCTCACTCCCCGAGGCGACGACGACGGAGATCGTCGCGATGGATGTGAGCGAGAGAATGATATCCAAGGCAAAGGCACGAATCGCTGCCGAGCCCCAGCGGGATATAAAGGTCACCTGGGTTTTCCACAACATTGGCGCAGATTCCCGAATTCCCCAGGAGGCGAGGGGGGTTGATGCTGTTGTCTGCACATTGGTTGTGGAGCACATTCAATTAGATGTGTTCTTTGGAGCCGTGAAGGAGGCTTTGAACAAGGGTGGATGGGTGTACCTGACGAACATGCATCCCGAGCAAGGGCTATCTTCTAGAGCTGGGTTCGTAGCAAAGGAAGGGGAACGGGAGGTCAAGATCCAGGGGCTATCTTATAACCATTCGATTGAAAGTATTTTGGAGGCTGCTGGGGAAGTCGGTTTACGGTTGCTGGGGGAAGTGGAGGAGAGGGGTGTCGACGACGCCGAACATGCGCAGAAGCTGGGGAAGAGGGCAGAGAAGTGGATTGGAATCAAGATGCATGCCGCGATGACATTTTGCTTGGACTTAGGTTGAGATACGGCACGTGTTGTTTATAATACACCATGTTAGAATATGGTAGGTGTAATTTAATCTATCTATGATATACTATTAATACAGTTATAAGGAGCGTCCTACTACAGCTCTGCTGTATTTTTCTTCGATCTGCTCCAGAAAAAGGCTAAAATCTAGGTCTTCTCGGAGTGACTTCCCCTTTTACCCAAAGGGATACTGGATGTCTTGGTGTAGTTATTCCAGCTCCTATGGTAAGTATGCAGCTTTTTCCATGCCTTTCAACCCATTTTTCTTTTATTTTTTAGCCTTCCAGCCAATGGTCTAGGTCCAGAGTTTTAGCCTCCGGGAAGAACATGTCCCTAATTCTCTTCTCATGGACCAGCAAATTGCCATGCCCCGTAACAGCCCTCCATAGTGCATTCTCCTTACTGTGCCATTTCAGCGTCAAAATTAGATGCGTGTAGGCAAACACCGAAGCGTCAAACAACCCCGGATCCCCAGCACCAAAGAACCACGTATTTCTCCCTAGTATGGTAGAGATAGCTTCAAGGGCAGCACCAGCACCGGCATATATCTCGCGCGGGTCAAGGACTCCTCCGGGATGGGCTTGCAGCAGTTGTTGCCGTGCAGCAGCCCTCGCCTGTCGTAGGAGAAAGGAGGAAACGGCAGAAACTGAACTCCCACAGTACAATACACCGGCCAGATCTTGCGAGTTATTCGGTTCGAGGTAGAGGGCGTATAACTAACATCGCACAGACACACACACACACACACGGTCAGCTTAGTGAATTTGACAATGGCACCAAGAGGCCAAGAGAATGAGAGAGAGAGCTAGGGGGATTTGAAAAGCTACCCAAGCATCCCTCAACTGAACATTAACCAACGCCAGAAAAGCCTTCGCCTGAGCACTATCCATATCCGCTTCCTCCAACGAATACCCATTCTCCTCGATCCAGGCGGTGAGCTTATTCGATGGGATGACCGCCACCTCCGTGGACTCGGACATGGGCTTCTGCTGCGAGATCATGAACGGCAGTGCACCCGTCGGCGAAGCATGATTATTCGATGGGACCGTTTTAAACTCGATCTTATTGAACTTCAGATACGCCTAAACCAACCAACAAAACCAGATCAAACCATCCCCGCTAAAGATTAGCCGTCAGATTCCTTTCTTCCACTTTTATTATAATCTCATTTTTATTCAAAAACAGAACAAAACTATAAATGCTAGCAAGGCAAAAGAGCAAAGTCCAATAATGGAATGACGGATTTCTTTATATATACCTGCCATTTCAAACAGCTCGGGTTGAAGCTCGGGTTGCCGGAGGCTGCGTCCTCGGGCGTGGTGAAGACGTACAATGACGGGGCGGCGTCAAATTTCGGGCATCGGGAGGGAAGTGGGTTGGCGGGGTAGGTTTGGAGGGGGAAGGAATCGAAGAGGGTTTTCAAGAATTTTGGTATTGGTAGTGAGACCATTGGAGGAGGTGTATGTGCGACCGATCAGTTGGGTCCTTGCTCTAGTTCTTTCTTTTTTTTTCCTGTTTGTTTCAGCAAGCTCGGTTGTCGTTTGCCTCTGATTTGTGGGGCAGTGAAAAAGTCGCTGAGTGACGGAATGACTAAGCAGCCACAGAGGATCACTCGGTGTAGTCAGGATTGTCTGTGTTGGAGCATCCTTCCATATCTGTAACATTGCCCGCAGGGTGGTGGTAGGTCCGCTAAGGGAAGTGGCGGAGATGCGGCGGCGAGTGAGGCCGCGTGAACCTCGGGTATTGTGACTGCGTCTTTCTTGTATACATAGCCGGGTTCACCCCCATCTCTTTCTCCCTTTAACGAATCAATAGTCAGTCGTTTCAACAGTCTGAAGGTGCACAGAGACTCCTAATACTGTATCGTACTAGAAAGGCGTTGTCAGGAAAACTAGTTATTTATTATGCACTATGAAATTTCCCTATTTTCCCTTTTACAATCCTTGGAAATATTTTTCCTTTCCCCATCCATTCCGAGAATTCCCGTAGGATGCCATAATGGGTGGCCCCAGCATCAGTGCCCGTTTGCTGTTTGAAGCCCGACAGTCCAATGGCCAGATACGAGCTAACGAAGAGGGTTAATGTGGATGATCATAGCACAAAAGTATGGGGAAAGGGCGCAGGAAACAGCACCCAAAAGCCGACCCAGCCCGCCCACCATCCCCCCCATCCAGAAATCCAAACGCCCCAGAAGGGGAATGAAGAATGGGAAAGACAGACTTAGGTGAGGTGGAATTAGGGAGTTTGTGTAGACTTTAATGGCAAGTGTTATGGATGAACCCAATATCTAACGATTGAGGGATTCTGGACCTAAGCCATATACTGAGTTCCCCCACTTTCCCTACATTAACGGACCCTGCAAGAATTAAATGCGCACGAGCACAAGTAGACATGGCGCTAGAAGCAGTTGCAGGGAAGTGTGTAACCCCCTACTTTAATCCTTCCAATCAACAAAAGGTGGCCAACTAGACTCTTTTGAAGTCTGAAACTGCGATGGACTAAATATTTGCATGCAAGCCACTCCGTAGTCACGGGGGTCGTGCTTGAGTAGACTTCCCCCCTACTGGTTCTAGAGTCATACACACTCCTTGCACGTGACAGCCGAGCAGTGGTCCTGTGGTGGTGACAAGCTGACGGAAGAAGTCAGCTGATGTGTCCCTTGCCCCCCCCGTTGCCAACCTTCAATTGCGTAGACTAAATTTAGTTCTAAGAGGCATAAGAGGATATTTCCACCACCCGGCCAACTAAGCAAGTCAGCTGACGTTGGGTTCTCTACACTTTGTATCAAGGGAAACCCCCTAAGTCATTATACAGTGTCCCTTCGCCACTAGAGTTACTCGAGTACGATGCCTCCCGCATAGGTACTTCCGGAAGCCGCCAACACACCGATGAGGAGCAAGGGGACTGGGTAGCGGCGCCACCTTGTTGTCGCACCCAAGTGCCACATTTGCGGGGAGGCTTCTCTAGCGCACCATAGGGGAAGTTGGGGACGTGTGACAAAAAAGCCCAGAAATACGAACTTGGCACGCATGTCTATATTTCCACACTATCCCCCGGGCTGAGAGGGAGGGAGCCAGAGCGGGGAGTACACAAACCGCTTTCATGTATCCCCATCAGGAGCTCGTAAGTGTTTCGATATGTCCACTTCTTATCGGGAAGTGCATCGCCCACAGCAGCCCTGATTCTTTGACTTTGGGCTCAGGACCCCATCGGCAAGCGTCCGTCAAAGTTCCAATCCTTGGGGTGATCACCTATGAGAATAATTGACCCAGCCTAGGGCAAACCCCTAGGTTAAGATGTTCCCCAAGTTTGCCTAAGCTATATGATAGGCGGCTCAGTGTGGTACCTTGTGCCCCTACAGACGTCAAGGACAATGCCGACCTCTGCCCAGCTCCAGGTAGAAAAGTGGGAGGCAATCCTAGGATTCGAAATCGATCGTTCGACTCAGTGATTTGAAGGAGATCGATTCGAGCACTAGGAGAAGATCCTGAAGCAGGAGAAACTCGAATAGAGATGGACTTTTGTGAGTGTCCAATTAATTCCTCGGAGAGATTAACCAAACCCGGGCCTCCCATCCTGCGCAACAGGAATTGAAGTGCCCATCCAGAGGCAATTCTGAGGCTCCTGTGGTGAGTTATCCTCGTTCAGGAGCTGCTCAGGTCGACAATTTCCAGCGAGTGACGCCTGGTGATCCCCCCTCAGATCCCTAGTTTTTCAAATGGGATTGAGAGATACCGGCATTAAACCCAATTGAATGATACAGATAGAGAAATTTCGAAAGAAGTGCAAAGAGCAGCTTACCCAAGCCATGGGTATTCACCACTTGTCGGCTTTGGTGGGGATGTCAGGAGCCCGGTAACGAGAGTTCAGCATCCTAATACCTTCCTCTAGCTCTGGAAAATTGCCTCTGCCTAGTTATACCACCATTGGCATCGGTCTCTCTCACCTCCTCCGAGAGCCTGTCAACAGCTTCGAGTAGCTATAGCAGCTTCTTACTTAATGGGCTCAACTAAGAAGCCCCGTCTTAATCTTCGGGCTCTTCGAACCTACTTTCATTTGCCAAACCCCGCCCTTCGCACACAGGACGCATCACAGCACAATAGGAAGCCCTCACAGATCTTTTTGCCCGAAACAAAAGAAATTGTAAATTACCCATCACCTACCCAAGGACTCTCCCGCGTAAAAATCATTGCACCATAACCCTCCCCCCCCACCCTAGCCGCACTCTAAACTCACCCCGCACTCACAGTATATTCTTGACATTACCCGTGATTGAGCGACGTTTGTGGACAACGGCTGCTATTGCATACTATGAAAATTCGTGAAAATTCCGCTTTTCCGCCCGGATCTCTGGGTCACGCAAGAGTGGCGTGTTCCACGAACGACGTTCAATCACTTGGGGTGAGATTAAATGCCCGTAAACAACAACAGATGGCAAGGAACTAACACCGTAGCGATGTCTCCAAGAACTATAAAAACAAAACAAAGAGGTATCCAGGGGGGGGGTGGGGCTGAAGAGGCCCGAATAAAATCATTAGACATATCCCACAGCTTTTCTATCTATGTGGAGCTTGTCGTTGTCGATGCGAGTTTGGCGGCAGCCCATTGACACCTAATCTCACTCCTTGCAAACATCTGTACGAGTAGGACCCATTTTCTGCACTTAGCTTATACTAGTACTCGTAACCTCAAGCCCCAGTCATAAATACACCACTTCATTCCTCCTCCTCCTCCTCCTCCTCAGGGGTGCTACCGGTATTAAAAATCAGAAAGCATAACCCTTGCCTCTCCAGGGAAATTCTATGGATCAGCAGAAATAGATTTTCCGATTTTCACTCACCCCCCAGAGTGCCCTTCATCCCTCCTCCACTCAGTATGCAATGGGGTATCGTAATAGTCCTCAATCAACTTGCCCGGTCGGGATCATGACGCGGACTCCACCTCCCTTTTGCCGCCCCCGGGGAATGCCGGGACCTCGAGCGTGCAGGAGCGCCCGCTGTCAAATACTGTACCGGTATGTATGATACTCCGAACACCAACCGGCCAGCCAGTGGTCAGAGCACAGGTGCAAGGGCTACTCTCGCGCAGGGAACAAGGAGAAAACTGTGAGGAAAATGAAAAAGAGGATACAAGGAGCCTCAGCACGGTAAACGATAAGCGGGCAACGGGAGGTATATTTGATATAACCAACGAAAGTAAGCGTAATACAGCAAGGTATAGAGCACAATATTGAGACCTCCGTTCCTAAACCAGAAGTGAAAAAAGAAGGAAGCAGAAACCCCAGCTTCTGTACGAGTATGTAATGAAATGGAGATCAAATATAACAACTCTAAATCGAAGCCCAGTCTTAACATCATCAATTGGTACAGTACAATAAAAAATGGATATCGCAAGTAACTTAAGCCAAATTGAAATAAAATGGTATAGTATGAACGAACAAAACCGGTGAATACTATAGCAAAACTAAACTGTAACTTGAAAAAGGAAAAAAAACCCCCCATGTAAAGAAAAAACATCAGGAAAGGATAGGATATTCCTAGGCAACCGGAAGAGAAAAGTACCAAAAAGCAAAACTGATAGGAACTATAAAGGAAAAAAGAAAAAGAAACAAAACCAACCAATTAACTTGGCCCCACCTCGACATGACTAGTTATGCATTGCCTCCTCCGAAAAGAAAAAAATAAAGCAAAATTCCCCCAAAATGTAACCGACCAACAAATTTAGTGTACAAAAGGGAAATTTTCCAAACGATGGCTCGGGGGAGAAGAGACAGAGAGACAGGAAGAGGAAAAAAGGAAAAAATTCCTCAAGCAGCAATGACCCCAGCATCCTTCCTCCCAGCGTCCAACCCCCCACTAGCATACCCATCGTCTAAATTATCCGACAGGCCGGCCAACCTCTTCTGCAGAGAATTGCAATAGTCAATGACCCTCTTGCAATCATCCTTGTGCACACCAGCCCGCTTGGACACGTTCTTCCCGCCGATCCAAACCCTGAGCATACCCGCAGCCTTATCAACGCTCTCGCCGGCATCTACAGCCCAGCGATCATCATTAGCGATGAACCGATTGAGCGTCCTCCAAATAGCTACAAAACCAAGGAGACCAAGCTTGTTCTTAACGTCGCCGGATTCCTGGCTCTGCCAGTCGAGTTCGCTGAAGAGGCGGATGGCACCGGCACGGGAGTTATTGCGGAGGAGGTTTAGGGCCATGGCGCAACGGACGGCAATCTTGATGTCCGTTGTTACGGCTGTAGGGACATGGGGTCGGGATACCATAATCCGGGGAACACCGTTAGGGGTTGGTTCGTGGGGTTGGATGTCTTCCTCGAAGGCTTTGAGTGCTGTGCGAAGAGTTGTGCCGTCATCTTTGTCTTCTAGCATTGCCTTTGTGACTAGAGTTCGGAGTTGAGCTTTGCTGTTTGGTGGAGCAACGCTCAGTGCGGCTTCGAGGTCTTCAGTGATCCCCCTTCGGACGTGTTCGGTGTTTCGGGTCTTAAGGTTTGAAGCAAGAACTCCCTGGAGGACTAAACTAGAACACCAGGCGGCAACAGCATCCAATGGTGAACGGATTGACTCATCCTCAACAACGGTGTCCATGCCTTCGTCGTAACCTTCGCAATTTTCACCAGTTCCCCTGTCGTAAGCAAGGTTGTAGGCCTTCTGAATGATCTTGCTGTGAAGGACTTCCTTGGGGTCGAGTTCAAGGAGGCGGGCAAGGTGTTCTGGAAGGCTCTCGGCTGAGGAATCGGCGTCACTCAAACTCTTTTGTTGGACATTCCTTGCCTCGAGCCAATAGTAGTTAGCAAGCCAGTGGGCAAAAGCCTCGAAGCTGCTTCCGAGATCCCAAAAGAGCACCCTAATATGGAGGGCGTTAAGCATCAAACGACTCGGAGTTGCCGGTAATGTTAAAGAGGCCAAAAGGGTAAGTATAAGCCGAGAGTGAGTGATAGTAGCATCGCCGCCAGCAAGTTGAGCATCCAAAGCAATAGACCACGCCTTGACCCGAGCGGCTTCATGCTCCTCGGTCATGCCGGTAAGCAGAGCATATCCGTTCCATCCGATGAGCTTACGGAGACTGAGCTTCAAAGTTTTATAGGCTAATGCAGCGATTTCGAGTGCGAAAGAATGACGGGGCACCCAGACCGATTGGATAGCAGTAAGCCATGCAGTACGGCGAACCTCCAAGGACGAAGCCAGAGATGGGACAGGTGACAGAGCAGCGTTGTTGAGTGTGTTGGACTTGGACTTTTCCTTGGAGTCGAAAAAGCTCGGGATGATGACATATACAACTGCCGAAACGAGAAGTGTAATCCTAAAGGCCAGCCAAAATAGGTGACTCCCAGCCGTAGCTGAGGACTCGGGGATACCAAACACCTGCATTATCGCGGTGGGGAAAGCCGTGAGTTGGCGGGTTCCATTTTCTTGTTCCTGCAACCCGTTCGCAACCATCAAACCTGCCAAACTTCCCACCATCAACCTACTCATCAAACCACCACCCGGCCCACCACCGCCCCTAGCTCCGCCACCCGATTGACCAGAGCCTCCCATAGAGCCGCCCATCGAGCCGCCCATGGTAGCCAACTTTTCAAATGCTGCCAACCGGTTCTTCAATTGATCGTTCTCGTCTTGTAGTCTCTTCGTTCGTTTCTCTAAGTGCCTGATATATTCAGTAGCCTTTGCCAAGACAGTAGCTTTGTTCAGCTTGTGTGCAGGCGTCAACCCTTCGAGATCTTCTTCGTCGTCGTCTTCGCCCAATTTTGAAGTACCAGCCATAACCCGTAATGAGGGAACTGAATCTCTCAGGGCTGCAATCTTATCATTAAGATTAGTCCGATATCGCTTCTCAATCATATTGTGGGCGGTTTTCTTCGGTTGTTGTTTCCGGCCGGTGGTCGCTGGGGCAGGGGCTGATGCGTCATCAGTCGGTGCTGAATCATCGGCGCTCGTCTTGCGTTTCTTCGGGCGAGGGATTGCACTATTGTCATCGCTATGCGAATCGTGGGCACGGGAATCTGGGCTGCTCGAAGTGCGATGTGATGACGAGGGCGATAAGCTGTTTATCAACGGCGTCGGTTCTTGTGCTTGGGGTGTTTGCTGTTGTCGTTGTTGTCGTTGCTGGGAAACTTGCTGAGCTTGGGGAGGAGACTGCCATCCGATAGGTGTAAAATCCTCCCGTTGCTGAGCCTGATCTCTCCATGTCAGCGGAGAATATGGCTCAGGGTTATTCCCCTGAGTCTGCCCCGCCGACCCCGACCCAGAACCCCCATAGCTATTGAAGTCGAACAACGAATCGTTCTCCTTCCCGAATGAATATGCCCCTTCCAGCGCGGTCTGTGTCGCAGGGTCAATTAAAGATTGCGTAGGAGAAATCGTTGGTTGTTGAGAGTTTCCAAAATAAGGGCCTGGAGAGTTGCCGTTCTCAATTTTGACATAGTCACCGAGTGGCGTCACCACCCGGCCCTGTGGCTGATTCGACGATTGTCCCTGTGATGACATAAGGTCCCAAGTTTGGCTTGACAGAACCCCCTTGTCGATCGGTGAAAAGAAGGCAGCCTCGTTCGGATTCCAGGTAACGTCGTAGTCGAAGCGAAGTGATTCTGGCGAGTGTGAAGTAGCAGAGCCGCATGACAGGCCCGGAGGGGAGGCAGAATTCCTGTAATCGATGGGAGAAAGTGATAAAGAGGTATCAAGCACGCTGGTAGGAGATTCCCCTAGGCTATTGGGGTTCGAGTTTTTAACGTTGTTTGGGGTTGTATTGAGGTCAGTGTTGAGATTTTCCGGATCAGTTTCTAGCCTCGCCAGAAACTGAGCGCAAAAATCGTAATCAAGATCCATCCTCGCGGGAGTGTTAAGAGGGGGGTCCTTTCGGGTGGGGAGTAAGTCTGGAGTGAGACGACAATAGGATGAAAATATGGCTAAGTCAGAGAGTGAAAAGTATGCTGTTTTAGACGAGGGTCGGAATGGACTGATGCTAAGGGTGAGAAAGGCGGGGGTAGAGTGTTGTTGACTGGGGTAGAAGGCAACGCCCAGATAATGGCCCGAGGAGTGGGCTGATAGTAGCCTGATGTTCAGAGAAGTTCGCGTGATGTTCCGATGCTCCAAACAACCACCTTTCGAAAAGTCGCCTGCTCCCGACAGTTGGCTTGATAGTTGCCTACGAGGACAAGTACATCCCCCTGTGCTGGCACTCGGAGGTGTGCCTAACGGTCAACATCTCCCCACTTTTTCTTGTATCATACAATACCTGATAACTATGGTATTGACCCCATTTCCCCCGCCTCGATTTAGTGAGTTCATTCGGTCGTGCAACAAACACAGCCGTCCTCATTTCCTATTTTTGCTTCATATATAAATTATATACCACCCCGACGCGATTCTCAAGACCCATCCGGTCATGTCGCTGCCTCCCGTGTATCATACCACTAACCACTTTTCTATTAACTAACTAAAGGGAGACTCAAACAAAACTTGCTCGCTTATATATATATGCGATAGTCTGTCTACTCATGCCGAAAAAGCTCTTGAAGTCTACTTTGTCCGCTAGCCCTGTAATCTCCGGATTCGCAGATAAAGGCTCTTTCCTGACACGGTATAACTTTAAGGCTGGCCCACTGGATGTTTTGGACCCCATTAACCGGTACTCGCAAATTGGCTTAACCTATCAAAACAAACCTATTACGGGATGATGAGCTGATTTCCGCCGATAATCTGGTGGTGGGCCCCAAGGGTTTTTACGAGCTCGTGCGAGCACAAGTGTCTTCTGAGAAAGTTGGCGAGCAGTTAATCTGAGTTAACCTTTAAAATAACCCCTGTCCCGCACAAAAACATCTCCCGGACTCTCGTGCCTCTCCGGCACCCAGTCGTAGGATGAAACCCGGGGGAATAATGCGACTCGGAAAACCACGCGATAAAGGCAAATCCCACGAGAAAATGAGGGCGGGATTCGCACAGGCAAGTCATGAAGTTTGGTTTTTTTTTTAGATTCTTGGTTGTTTCCTGATCTTCCCTTGGAATGGATATTTATTTATTTATTATTGCCGGGGACATATTGAGGTTCGAAGTCTGGACTTTTTTTTTTTTTTTTTCTTCTTCTCTTTTATTCTGCGGATTGTCGTACCAGAGCTCATGAGTTTTGGTTGGGTAAAGGATTTGGCCCAGCCCTTGGGCGGCTGGAACGTCAATTAAGCACTACCGCACCGGTTGAGGAGCCCTGGCGAAAAAAAAAGAGTTGGCTCCCACTTCCAGGGGCTTTTTTGTTTTTTTTTGAATGATCGTACGATTGTCTTTTGTTTTTGCCTTGTTTTGTAGGACTTCAGTTCCTGCGCACCCCGGAAACACATTATTCGCAGGGATCTTTTTGGGGAACACGCACCATAAGGACGGACTTCCCCTAGCGCTTACCAAATGAAGGTCTTTTAGTGATCAAAAACGGTGAGCTTCCCAACGAGGGGACATTTGCGACTTTTCAGGCCTGTGGGCCGAATTGCCTCCCCGTTTTAACAAGGAAGTAGGAGAAAACAATACAATTGTTGTTTTGTTGTTTTGCCATCGGTTGCAGATGGCCGTTTTAGGATACTGCCACTTCGGGGTAGAGCAAGTGAGAATGACGTCGAGGACCCCATAAAGTTGCAGATCAGCGGGGTCCTTCTTGTCTCATATATGATCTCGGATGTCGTCCCTGCGTAATGATGGCCCATTGATGGGGCGGAAGAACTCAAAAGCAAGAGCAATCACCGCCCATGGGCGGTGGTGCCGTAAGTGTGAAGGTAATGAAAGTAAGAGCAGGAAAGTGGAGTAAGTCAACGCCATCCCACCTTGCTAATATCTGACATTTATATGCCATATGAGCCAGAGAGCAATTCTTAACAAATAAAAAGTATGATATCTATGGCATTACCAGTATGTAGACCGGGAAATAGAGCAGGGTAGGGCAAAAAAAGGACCGCGCACGAACACGACACCGGCAGCAGGAAGATGTGGTTATTTTGGCAGTGCAATTGGTGCATCACAATCAAGCAATGAAGCAAAACCCCGAAGCGGCAAAAGTCTGGGGGATGGAACTTTTCTCCGCATGGAATCTCACGATGATATCAGTTCGCTAAGGGCCGCTATGCACGAAGAATTAATAAAGACAAGATAAACAAGCAAAGAAAGCCTTTTAAGCGGTGCCATGGAGAAATGCAGAGTCGGGGAAGGAGAAAAAGAAAAAAGAAAAAAGGAGAGAGAGATGAACCAACGAAAAAATTACCCAGCATTCAATTCCCGGCCAGGAGACGCAGCGTTAAAAAGACATTCTTTCGGGCTCAATATGCTAGCCAACGGGTCACGCGCAGAGACACTTTTGAATTTTTCCTTTGATTCCCCCAATGATTGCCCTAATGCTTAATCTATAGCCGCTTCCTGTTCTTCCTATTCTTCCTATTTTCTGCTGTGCTCGAGTACGGTACATACGGATTGATATTTAAGTAGTAATTGTCAATGTTACGTGGTAGAACAGCTGGAATTTCTCCAGATCCCTCATTCTCTCATCTACTGTACCGTAGGGCTCCAATCTGCTGGCACAGCTAAGGGTGGTGCATACTGCGGCCGGCAGCGTCGCGACTGTGTAGTACCAGTACGGTATCTCCTTTCCATTTCTCTCAGTGGTTTAAATTCTCACTCGTTGAACGAAAAACCCCCCCAACTTATCTGCAAATCTCCAATAGGTTATGCACATCTGTATCTCCTGGCTGTGTAGGTGTAAGCGGGGGGGGGTGTATAACCGTATAATTCTGTATCATATTTTAGATTACACTTTCAAGACCGTTCAAAGTCTGGTGCAGTTCCATCCCACAGTTTGCATCCCGCCGTCGGCGCTCCAAGCTCAGCCATACATAACATCCACCCAAAGGCTCATTCCGGACACCATTATTTTATTGTGCACCTTTCTGCCGGAACCACAGCCAAAGATACCCACGAAAAAATCGCCAACCTGCAAGTACTCGAGCACAATACGGCAGTGGGCTCTTTGCTCCATTTTTCACTGCTGCTATATACTCCTGCACACAATACCGGTGCATGCATAGGGAAGAAGAAGACCACTCCCAACTTTTCCCAAGCCCCAGCAAAGCCAACCCCAGTAACTCGGCAGCAAATCATTGAAACTACTCTTGTCACTTCGTCACTTTTCCCTCTTTCGAGCATACACGCCGCCACCTCGACAAAGCTCGCCCAAGAGGAAGAACAGCAAGGGCCACAGACACAGACCAGAGAGAGTGTGCGGACCCGAGACAAGCCTCAAGCCGAGCTCCATCATAAATTTCTAAAGTAATAAATAAGAATAAGAGGGATTCCGCACACACCTTCGCAAAAGGGAAGAAAAAGAAAAGAGTTGCATTGTGTTGCGAGATTTGCGAGACCCACCCTAAGGAAAAAAGGTCACGATGTCTGCTTTACGCCCGACCGCCTCTGCTTCCTCTTTGGCCTCTATTGCCAGCCGTTCCCCCGGCTCCTTCGCTCCTCCCTCAAATACTCACTCATTCCCCCTCACACATCCACCGCAACAACCATCATCCCCAACATCTTCATCCACCTCCTTCTCCAAACATTCACATTATCACCGACAAGGTTCCCGCGACAGCTCTCGTCGTTCGGAGTCGAAAACTCCTTCACCGCCAAGCTCTGTGGTGGAAATACTTTCAATTCAGACTCAATCTCTACCGAGCCCGCATAATCATCGCGCTAACCGAACATCAAACTCCCCAATAACCAACCAATTTCTCATGCTCAGTGGTGAACGGCCCCCATCACCGTTAACACTAACCTCCGCCCTCGCACCTCCATCTGTAATACCGATGACCGCCGCTGGCATTTCGGCAAGTGGATCAGTAGCAAAGTCCACCTCCTCGCGGAGATCACCAGCTGCAAGCTTAAAGCTCTCAATGCTCCCCTCAGCATCGGCTTCAATGGTACAACCACCTACGAGCGCTGCTGCTGCCACGGCGACAGCTTCACAAATGTCCGCTACTTCACCTTACATTCATCATCACCAGGCGTACGCACACTCGCTATCGGCGCAGCACAAGCTACAATTGCATCAGAAGGAGATTATCTCCCAGGCTACCAGGGCCGCCGGCATCCCCCCACACCTACTCAGCACTGGACCAATGTCACCGCGGCTAATACCCCTCGGGTCGCCGGGCCCGGTCACCCCTCTTACGCTTGAGGACAACCCAGGCGGATTCTTTGCGTCGCATGCGGGAGCGCTCGAGCATCAGCAATTGAGTCAGCAGTTGGCAATGGTTGCTTCTGGAGGTGCTATGCAGTCATGACATCAATCGAGCCCAGGGGACGGCAATAGGAAGAGGAAAAGGGAAGAAGGGAATATCATGTCTGTCGAATTAATTTCTTGATGAGACTCTTGTTCTGTTCTTGGCTCGTTTCTCTTTTCCTTTCTTTTTCTTGTTTATCATTTCCTCATTTATCTTATCACTTTTCTGTTGATTTCATTCTTGCATAACCAGCATTCATGGGTTAGGTTGAGGGAGGGAAAAGGGTAGGATTATTTATGCAAAAGGGCATTGGCGTACTTTTTTTTTCGTTTTTTTTTTCATATTGCTTTTTTATCCAACTGGTTCAAAATTTATTCCTCTCATCTTTCCGAAAGAAACATCTCTACCGGCGCAGGGAGAAAAAAGAAAAAAACATGATCACAAACGCAAGCAACGAAATGGGGCTGATCGAAAAAGAGTCCCTCTCCCATGAAAAGGAACCAATTGTTTTACTACAAAAGGGCTATATATCTGATATAAATTTATATTATTACAATGATTGCTCGCTATCCTAAACTACAGTGATTTTGTGTATACTCGAGTACAACTCCCTCTTCACCCCACCATCCTCCTTGCATCCCTCCTTTCTCCTCGCTTTCTTCCGGGGTTTGTTTCTCATCTTGGTTCCATTTAATTTCATTTCCCTCCGGTTTAAGCTACCACGGTTCATGCTTGTTACAAGTGGCTGCGATGCCGTACTTAGTCTATCATAGTTCCATCGGAGGACCCAATCCAGTCCAGTCCAGTCGTTTTTTTATCTGGGAAGCGACCATTGCCGTGCAGCAACACCATGTTCACCGCATTCAATTCATAGAAAAAATACCCTTCAATCCACCCACTCATCCACGCGAAAGCGAAAGCGGGTGCGCGCACATTCAATTCAATTCAGCTGCTGTGATACATATTTCATTCGTGAGGGGCACAAGTGTATGCTAGGTCACTAACGGGGAAATATACCTACCGGTACCGGTGCCATATTCAATCAATCAATCAACAGCATTATCGTCATACCTGCCTCACTCTCGCTCTCACTCGCATACATACCTTTTACATACCCTACCCTCACAAGCTTTATGCTTTGTGCTTTATCATACAAAACCGAGGGAGCCCCCCCCTGTGCTCATCCAGGCCGACTAACTTTTCATTGCCACTGATTGAATGCCGGACGGGTATCTGCTCGAGCACAGCACTCCAATGATGGCGATAGGCAGTGGCGATGATGACGATGGGAACTCTCGGCTCCGGCACGCCAGAAGGCAAAAACGTGGAGGGGTGATAGAAACGTCATTGTGCCCTTTTGTCGCCCAGTTCCCTATACTTAATTACTTTTCAGCAGTGAATGGTTTGGTTTGGTTTGGTTTGGCCCGGCTCAGCAGTAACTCACTTAATTCCTGACAACCACTACGTTTCTTCACTTTTCCCCTCCCTCCCTCCCCCCCCTTCCCCACAATAAACAAGTGTGTGTGTGTTGAGTGAGGGTCCGTGGGGAAGATCCGCGCGACGCGGGAACGGCGGGAACGGCGGTGTTCTCGGTGGGTTTGTTTGGATGTTTGGACAGATTAGAATTGGGCGGGACGGTGTTTGGGATGCTATTACATTATTCCATATGCGGCTTTCTTTTCTTTTCTCTTCTTTTCTTTTTATGTTTGCTCGTGAGGCTACTTAGCTGGCCGACTAGATGGCCGCAATAATAACTTTTAGGGTAATAGTGTAGGAGCGGATTGGTCGCATGCAAAGCCGCCTTGAGAGAGGGAGAAGGAGGAAGCTCAATTGTTTGATTGGCTAACTAAATAGCGGGGGAGGGAGGGAGGAAGTATGGGCTGCTCGTACTGTAATCGTACTGTACTCGAGTAGATAGATGAATATATGCACTCGAGTATACGTGTGTATATGTATGTAAGTATGTACCGGTACTAGAGTATGTACTCGAGTATGTAAATTTATGGGTGCATGGATGGGGGGGTAACCACCAACAGCACTGGTTTTTTTAGGATGGGCAAGCGGCGCCCAGTCCTGATGGTATCATAGCGCTTCTACTGATAGCAGTAAATCTAATCCCAGTGAGGAGGGGAGAGTAGAGGATTCCTGTGAGTGAAATCATTACTAGCTGACAGAACAGTGTAGCAGCATACAGTAGACTGCTGCCCTCACCAGCCCCCCCCCGGCAGAACCTTTCTCCTTCCTTATTCCCTCCCTACAGCAGCTTACCTCACCTCGCCTCATCTCGCCTTACTCTCCCCCCCCACAGCCACATGCAAGAGAAGAACAAAAAAAAAAAAAAATCCCCACCCTAATATGGCGTCCAATCCCGTACCACTCATGCTCGAGTATGATACAGCACGTATGATTCTGTACAGAATTTGATCCACGACCAACACCAATATGTTTTGACCCCGTTTTGTACTTGTAGGACCGGGATATGCACGACCAGCGTACCGTACAGCACGTAGTCTACAGTACTCGTATGTAAAAAGCGCCCTATCAACTGTCAACTAACCGATCTCTCCCCCACTAAAATACACCGCAGGCGCGCCAAAAACAAAAAAAGTCGTCAGAACTAGACTAACTAATTAACCAAATACCGGTAGCTCTCGCCTGTTGTGTCCACTCTAGAAGAAGAAGAATAGAATTATAAGTTTTTATACTGGGGTATGGTGGCTCGGGGGCCTTTCGTCTAATCAAGCCTTGAGAAAATCAGTTTTTTTCTTTTTCTTCTTTCAACATCTGTCTGCCCCAGCCAATCAAATTTTACCGTTTCACACACACACACACACACACACAAACACCTATTTACGAGTACTCGTACAACCACCCACTTATTTATTTACCGGTTCTGCCGTTTACCACTGTACCCTACCCTACAGGGTGCAGTTACTCTATGGATAATTATTATAAGTAATCGCCCCCCCTCGGGCAAATTGTGCGAAAACGTATACGGTACGGAATTTTGAATCAATTCATTTTGGGCTGTGAATAGGAATTTCTTTTTCTTTTTTTTTTCTTTTCAGCTTTCCGTTTTTGTTTTTTTGGTTGGGGGGTTCCCAGGGTTTTGGTTTTGCCCCCCCCTTTTTTTTTTGAGAAGGTGATTGGTACAGTTCTTTCTTTTCCTTTTCTTTTTTCCTTTTTTTCTTCCAACGATGGCGGGGGGGGTTAGACAAGGTATTGCGCTCGGACGGTTAGGTGTTAGCGATTGGAAAAAAGGGCTGGAAGTGCAGTGGCGGTGGGAGAGATAAAAGTTAAGTTGCGGCTAGATTATCATATGTGCAGTGGCTTGGGTCGGGGTTCATGGCGATATATAAGTTAGCTGATTACGATACAATGCAGCGCAGTGCTATAATGAGGGTTAAACGAGTGCCTGAGGAGCAATTTATCATCATATCGATCGTTAAAACCATAGCGGGGCACAAGTACTCGTAGATTCAGCCCAGCTCCCAACATTCCAAGAAGGGTAATCTAATACCAGTATGCTTCGTCGATAAAGCTCTCCTGGCAAGATTTTTTTTTTTTCAAAGAAAAAAGATTAACCCGTCGTTCAGCTCGGGCATTGTTCTCTCTCATCTGGAAACTCCCGCTTGGTGCTTGACCCAGACGCGTATGATGATGATGATGCCGTAACTGTGGTTCCCTTATGATACTTCCTTCAATGCTTTCGTCATTTTACCAATTCCGCGCTGCTAAATTGCCGCCAGCAACGGTAGGATCTCCCCTTCCAGCCAGAGCAAGACAAGACAAAACGGATAAGGAAAAATAAAATGTCGTATGCCAAGAACACCCTAGACATGATTAACTTGTATTCCTACGTCGTGTTACAGGAGCGTTAGCCTTCTTGTCCCCGACACATCTCCCGCACGGATCTTCGATCCTATAGGACGACGACGACGACGACGACGACGAATAGTAGTAATAAGTGTACATACTGACCTACTTAGTTTATTTCTGTATCATACAATATGTGATTTGGGAGCGGGACCTGAATGAGCCTCTTTACCAGTCTTCCACTACCGGTAGTGGTGTGTAGGCGGTATCATACGAACTTATCTCTAGTTCGCTATCGTAGCTCTCACCTTTTTGTTCAAAAGATTATGTACAATCTCGTTGCCTTGATTCTTTCATCAAAAAATATGGAAAAGTATTCACCTTATCGCGAGTGATTCGTCAAGAACTACTATACGATTACCCTCGATATGGGTGTTTTCCTGCAGGTTTTTGGGAGCGAGCGAGTGAGCGAGTGAGTGAGTGAGTAAGCGCACCGAGGTCAGCAATTTTAAGATCATGTATGATACCTTTTTCTTATATTTTTCTATAATAATAATTACTATAATATATATACAAATTTCTTGGGCTTATATTGGAGTTTGCTGCTCCTTCTGTCTAGGGATTTTCCTTGCACTTAATAAGCCACCTGCTTAACTGACTAATTATATAATTCAGAGTTTGAATGTTATATATACACTCTAGTATGGTACCTGGATTCGCAGCTGTTTTAGATATACATCTTCAAGAACTACCGGTATGATACGTTTATTGTAAGCTTACTCCCCTACTCCTACTTACTACGGTACATTCTTTCGAGCTTCATAGAGAAATTGCACCAATCATCTCCGAAAGCAATACAGTGAGGAAAGAAGGCAACAGAGGCCAATTCCATCAACAATATCTTCTTCATCCAGGACGCCTTCTCATTGCACTCCCAGCACCACCAACCCTTACCAACCCCCCCAACCCCAGTCTCATAGGACAGGAACCAAGAGCCCTCCCCCCACCCCAATTCAGGAAAAGTCAAAAGTGGGGTCCGGAGGATCGATAAGAAGAGCCTTGTCCTCCCCCCCTCCTCTCTCTCTCTCGGTATTTCATAGTATGATTACAGTAGCCACCGTATCATATCATACCAAAATCGGGATCAGCATAATCACGTTAATCACGCTTTCAAACAGAACCAACTACAGTAAAATAATAAACCAATCAATTGATTTCAATCAATCGAGGGAGAAAAACGACAAAGATACACCACAGTTTCTGTACTCCATCGGCATCGGAAATGGGAGTGTGAAATTGGCTGTTGTTGCGTTACTTTTTCTTCTTTCTTTCTTACAGCCTTGGTCCGTTGAGGATCGGTAAAGGAATTGTAGGTTGATTTGGTTGGTTGGTTGGGATTGGAGATTATTATAGGTTAGGTTTGGTCATCTGGGCGCGTGGATCGCAAGGGTCTATGGATAGATAGGTGGACTTTATATACGGCTTGTCTGATTGGCTGTTGCGCGTGTTTGGGTGATCTGGGCAGGGGCTGCGGTTCATTGCCGTTGTCACTCGTAGTCATTGGGAAATTATTTCTGATAACCCTGATGTCATTGATTTAGGCCTTTGTGCTTAACTCTACCGGTCTGAGCACAGTACCACCCGTATGTGGGACGCGTTTAGCCTTTACTTTTGCTTCTTCTTACTTCTTTCTTTCTCACTCGGCCCTCCCTTCCAATCACCGTACTCTGTGCAGCGTGCGGATGATAGTAGACGCTTATCTACTTGCTGGTGAACAGAAGCACTTATCAAGCTGGAGTCGAATGAACCAAGGTTCTCCGATCCTTAGGCTTCCTCCAAAAACCTCCCAGGTATGATATTTCCTTCGTTCCTTTTTTCCACAATCGTAGTCCAACTTAGGCATCGTGATGATTTTCGTTTTGCCCTCATCATCACCATCATCATACTCCTACTCTTCCTTTCCCCTCCTCCTCCTCGCATTGGACCTTTCTTTCCTTTTTCCCAGCCATCTCAGCTCTCCAAGTATGAGTACTACCATCACCGCCATGCGATACCCACCTCGCTCCCTCCGAAACACCAAGAGAGGCAAGAACATCGTGGCAGAGGGGGAAAAAAGGAATAATCCATTTTTATTTTTTTCGGCGTAAAAAAACAAAACCTGCACCTTCTTGTTTTCCCTTTCCCCCCACATCACGCGACAATCTCGCGATGATTTTACTCCGGCCGGTGAATGGTGAGTTCCTCGCTCGCAAGCTACCGTATCGTATGCAGTTCTAGATTACACCCACACTCGGATGAACATACTCGAATACAGTAGACAGTTCCTCTTCCTCCAATCACACCCTGGTCTCTCTGAGCCCATTGCACTGAACTCGGGCGTTTCCTCTTTTCCGCCTTGGATGTGGGGTTTTATGCTGTGTCAGGGGCCACAGCAGGGGAGAGTGAAAAGAAAAACGGAGAAAGAGAGGAATGGAGTGGGAAATGGAGGGAGTGAAACAATCTCCCTAGCCCCGTGGAGAGATCTTCCTCCCTTCCTTTGTTCTGGTTCGTTCGTTTGTTTGAAGCGGGGTATATTGCAAAAAAGGGGGGCACAGACATGAACAGAGGAGGAAAAAAAAGGAAACAAAGGCAGGCAGACAGATGCAGGCAGAAAAAATGATAGGGTAATTGCGCTAGCGGTGAAAACGGTGAGCGGGTAGCATCGTCGTTATTCACTGTATCGCTCTAAAACATAAACTAATTAGGTGTACCGGACTCGTGCTCACCAAGCCCTCGCCTTCGCTCGTTCAACTTCCCCTGTCCAGTGGTTGGCGGTGAGAAGAGCATGGGGATGAGAAAGGAGGCAAGGACAGGAGAGGGGGGGAGTGATAGGAGGGGGAGTGTCAGGTTGTATCGTAAAAGCAACGTGCCGGGAAATATTTTACCGCCCGGCATGAAGACTCCTCTGGCCTGATGAGGGCGGGAAGTTCACGATAATCTTAGCGGAGGAAGGTTTGTTGTTTAGGGGCTGTTTGCCGAACAACTACGTCAGTGTCGTTGATAAATGAGGGGGCAAGGGGGTTTGAAATGGTCGTGGGCCGGGCGTTGGTGGTGTGGTGGTGCACAGGAGAGACAGAGCCTCAGGAACCCAGATCTCGATGCCCCTCGTGATGTGAATCAGTTACAGGCCTCCAGATAACTCAGACAACCCCCGTAACCCACTCATCCACATTTAAAGTGACAGTAAGATAATAAGTTGCGCCGGACAAGGCGTCACTCTACCATACCGGTGCTTGTACCATACCTTATCTGAGCGATCCGTATCCTGGCTGAAGGGGAATTGGGAAACAGCGGGGGCCGAATTGCCGTACTCTCCCTCTCTCCCTCTCCCTCCATCTCTCCAACAAGTATGGTGGTTGCCGGGCGATGGGTCGATTTGTCACTCAACCAATGGTGACTGCTGCTGCTGCTTTTCGGCTATGCAGGTCTTTTTGGGATACCATGTCATTCTCACACTGGAAATCTCCAACCAACCCGCTCGTCCCAAACACACTGGAGACGCGAGATTCTGGCGAATTTCCACGATTTCAGGGTCCTCCTACGCCTGGACCAGGTCGATGGGAGGTGGTACCGTGTGATGGAGAGAAAAGAAAGGAAGGGGGCGTGGTAGGAATGCTGGTAAGCGAGAAGAAAGAAAAAAAACAGTTGGAAAAAAAAAGCAACAGCGGGAACGGCCCTCTCTTCAAGGGTTGAGGATGTGTGTGTGTCCAAGTATTCGGTGACGATACTTCCTACCTACCTACTGCCTGGTTGCCTTACGTATGATACGGTACCTCTACCACTTCCCATTTCCACTTTCATACTATTCCTTCCATTCCTCCTATTGCTCTTCTATTTTAATTGCTTTTCCCCATTGGATATCTAACGGCTGTTCCATTTTGGTTGTCCATTGGGAAGACCCCATTGCGGGAGCCCCGGCACCAAGTACCATAGTCGGCTGAACAGCTGTGAATCCCGTACGGCCCGATTGGGGGGCATGTTTGGCTATTGATGTTCAGTCGCCATTCTGATTGGGGCCCGGGCTGTGACCGGGTAACCCTGCCACGCCACAACAGCAGATCGACAACCTTTATCCGCGACCATCTCACTGCGACTCCATTGTCGAAATCCCGTGTCTCCCTCCACAATCAACTCTATTCGCTTTCAATATTAAGATTTACAACCTAAACCATGGTAAAATTGAAGCTCAACACCACGCTATCGAACCTAGCGGCGACGGCCGCAGCCGACAAAAAGAGCAACAAGGTTTCATCCCCGAAAGTAGCGACGCCAAAAATTAAGCTCAAGACGAAACCCACCGGCGGACCAACGCTCAAGCTCCGAACACCGTCAATTTCACAACCGTCTCCCGGAGCAGCTCCTAGTGCACTCGACTACCCACCACCGATCAAGACCCCTGTGGTGAAATTCAAGACGAAAGCGACACACAATACCCACAAACCACGACGGCGCGAACCTGGCAATGGGTATGATTCCGAGGCGTCAGATAGGGAGGAAGACCCCGCTATTGAAGAGCAATTCATCCTGCGCATGCAACCTGGCGAGGACTGCGAATACCTCCGTGAGGTGATTGAGAAGAAGGAATTGAACGTGACGACAGATGTGTGGATGAAATTCAAGGACTCGCGCAGGGCAGTGGTGAGCGTTCGTGGGAATTTATACAGCGCTTTACTGGTAGACCTGCCGTGCATTATCGAATCGAACAAGACCCTAGATAAGAAGGCGGTTTTTAAATCAGCGGACATATCACAGATGCTCGTCGTCGCCGACCGGATCGACAAAGAGGAGGAAGTCCTGACCATCCCGGCCCGTCCCCAGGACCTGACGTACCCCCATGGACTTACCCCGCCAATGCACTACGTTCGTAAGCGCCGCTTCAGAAAACGCATATCAAACCGCACCATCGAAGCCGTTGAAGCCGAAGTTGAGCGGCTCCTAGCCGAGGACGCCAAGGCCGAAAGCTCAAAGTTCAGCCTGGTGGACGCAGTGGAGCTCGAGCGCGAAGAAATCAGCGCAATGTCGGACGTAGAGCCAAACGAAGGCTCGTACGGCCTTCTGGGTGATCAGGAATACGACTATGACCAGGACGCTGAAGGTGAGATAGACGAGGACTACCCTGGAGCTGCGGGGGTGGGAGGAGCAGGGGACGACGTAGACGTGGATGGTGATACCCTAGCCAACGACCTCGAATCCGCTCTGATGGACGAAGGCCCCGAAGCCGATGAAAACAACACCGGCGGCAACGCCCACCTCTCCGGTCAAAACGGCATCGTCGCCGCCACCCCCGCGGAGGAGGAATCTGAAGATGACGATGACGATGACGAAGAGGAGGAAGCAGGAGAACTAGATGAGGACGCGGCTGAGGCGGCCCAAGAGAGGGAGAGACTTAAGGGAGAAATCCACGACCTCCAAGTTGCTATTCGTTCCAAAGAGAGGGAACTGTCGAAAATCACCAACAACCTCCTACGCGGCAGGGTGGAACTTGTGATCTCGAGTTTACAGGGTGAGTTAGAAATGAAGATGTCACAGGCTCTGGGCGCGCAGCAGCAGTAATCAAGAAATCAAGTCTTACCTACGGTGAGGAGGGATGCATTATTCACTTGCATTAACTCATTGCTGTACTTGTACTTGGGGTCTATTCTTTTATTATCCCTTCTTCCTCCTCGTCTTCAAATTCCTCCCGGACATTTCTTACTCCTTCTACTGGTACTTACCCCCTGTCAGTTTGTCTCAATTATGTATGATAGCACTATCTTGTCTCCCCCTCTTCCTTTCCTTTTTGGTTCCTACTACCCTTGACAATCGTACCGTATTCAGCAACCTTATCTCTTTCTTTCCTTTCTTTCGTTTTCACTGCGGATGGATGGACGAGCGGACGGGTTTTCATCATCATTCATTCTTGGGTTTTAACTTACATACATGGTGGCGTTTTCCTTTTATATATCATGATAGGGGAATAATATGAATCAAATCAAATCAGCCTTTCGTGCCGGTGCTTTAACCAAAGCGCTCCGATACACGAACGCATGAAGGATGAGAGTAAGTGGGTAGGCGTGGTATATAGCCGGGGGGTGGTGGGAGCGAGTAGAGGGTGGGTATGATAAGAGTGCAAGTATAATACAAGCGAAAGAAACCTCCGTCTCCGTCCGTGGATTCAACAAAAAATAATAATAGTACAAATAATACAAAAACTCCGTCTGGGCCTCCCACCACATTGCCAAGGGTTCCGTTCTATGCGGTCTCAGCGCGATTTCTCACCTTCAAAGTTTACTTATCCCGTAAAAATATTATGAAGAAACCCCCCCCCCCCACGAAAATCCACTTTTCAGACCATCACCGAATATCAGCTCTCAGCCCGCCAGCACACAATAGATAGGCTTATGATGGTCATCAACAAAATCGCGAACACCACCAGTTCACACAAGATCCAACCGGTCCAGTGGGCCGAGGTTACATCCTGCTGAGAAAAGGGCTAACTTATTGTATTATAATTATAGTCTAATACTACTCAGGAGCCTTTTTTGGCTCAGAATCAAGCTGAGTAGATTTACAGTGCTGGCGGAGGTGATGGGTTTCGCGAAGTTTTTACGGTATTATGATAGTCTAATACTGCGTACGAGCCCTCGTCGCCTACGGTAGTCTACAGCCAGATAAGTTCAGATCCCTTAGCCTGTTTTCGGTCACTGAGTTTTTTTGCTCCACCCCCTAGCTCTAAAAAAGGGTATCATATGAGCGGCGGTTTATCTTCAAACCCCAACACCGATCGGCTGGGTTAGCTTCCAGCGAGTGGGCTATTCCTTTAACAGGTGATATTTGAACCATCATAATCAGAGTGATGGTCTTGCCCATCAGTGCGCTAAAGGTGAATGAAATTCGGCACAGACGATGGGATAGAAAGAAAGTGGGAAAGAGAATAAACGATGATGGTGTGTGCATTATAAGACGATTGATATGATATGATAACGTGGTGTGGATAATGATAGTATAGGCGAAGCAGGAGTGGCAATAGAAGATGGAGAAAAGAAGGAAAACACAAGCTATACAAGTCAAGAAATATACATTCCAAAACGCTCACCGGGAATCGATAAGATCAAAACAAAATACAAGTTATAGTTCATAGCCAGCTCAAACCCAACTACCATCAGAAAACGCCAGATCTAAGTTCAGCAAACCAGCCAATTAAACCCCCAGAGGCCCTCCCAACCCGGAATGTTCTGGCCAAATTCGAAAAAAGAAAAAGAGAAGCTACATTTCCTTGAGATCTGAGAAAAAGGAGCCCAACATGAGGTGATTTAAAACATATCTTGGAACTGAAGAAAAGGTTGAATACAAAGGGGGGGGGATGAGTCATAGGACTCCCACTCATATCATTAGGCCATCGCCAATACCCCCGTCACCGCCAGCTTCGAGATCTTTCAGAATTTCGGGAAGGAGCTTTTCAACATCTTCTGGGAGCAGCGAACAGCTCAAAGCGATGAGTCTCCTATAATCACTCATCCTCTCGCCGGCTCCGCTCCTTGCATACGCTTTAACAATTGTATCCCTTAGCTCTGCCCTCTCTTGTTGAAGTTGACCAAGTTCCCTGGCACCTTCGAACTTGTCCAGCCAGGCTTCGGGGGTATCTTCATCCATGGCTTCCTTCTCTTGAGGAGGTAGTTGCTCCACCTCCTCCCGAACAAGGCCTGAGAGGTCATGATACTGCCCACATTCGAAAACCTCCCTCAATTGCTCCGCTAGTGCATCTGCCTCTGCCTTGAGAGCTTCAATCTGGGCCTCCATAGTCGCGATATCACCGAAAGGTGCTAGTGTCTCCTCAGACGTAGCCTTACATGTTTGTATCTCATGGGTCGAGCTGTCCAATAACCGCTGAGCCTGGCTGTGATCCTCCTCCTTGTCATTTAGCTCTTTATCAAAAGCTGTCGCAAGTCCTTCTAACATTTCAGCCATTAGGGGTATGACCTTCTGCGTTGCTGCGATAGCTGCTTCTGAGATATGTGGCTGGGGGATATAGCTATTGTTTGCATAATTGACAGCTGCCACCGTCGCGACTGATTGCGTTGATGGATGTCTGTGAAAACGGCTATTGTGGACATGAGGCGGATGGTGCTCATGCGATTGAAATGGGGAAGAGCTTGATGCTGGTGGGTAATCTCCATTTCGTCTTTGCCTTTCTACCGCAACGATATATTGATCTGCCGTTTGTCCCTCGTTGTTCGGAATATTGGGATTGGCATTATGAGCGAGTAAACTCCTCACACACTTCTTTGCTCCGTTTCGCGCTGCAATTGTCAATGCGGTATCACCCGGAGAGTCCCTAAGATCTAAAACTAGAGCGATATCAGGCATGGAGTGCTTCTCCCCTAGCTTTTGGAGAAGTACATCAAAATAATATCTCGCTGCCAGTAGCTTATTCCTCGAGGATGTTGTTGCTGCGATATGGTGAAACACGGTCGAATTGTAGTTATCAACATGAAATATTGTATCCCGGAGTGTTTCAACCAGTCTTGGAAATGACTTCCTGTCGTAATTGTTGGTGAATAGCACAGCTCGCATGAGAGGTGTTTCGCCACGCTTGTTGACCATGAAGATGTTTGCCTTGGCCTGATATAATAACTCGATAACCCTCAGGTCGCCCATTGATGCTGCCCAGTGGAAGGCCGTGTGTCCTTCATCGTCAATAACCTCGTTTACATCAAAGTCCGGGGGCGGGTTGACAAGAAATTCTGGAAGTCCCTTCTCATTGGCCATGAAATAATCCAGCAACTCATCACTATAGGCGATCTTTCTCTGTTCCGAAGATGGCAGCATGAACCCCCCTAGTATGTCCTCGTTGTCCATTTGCTCACGTTTCCTCTTCTTCAGGGTAGCCGAAACCGAATTCTGAGAGCGTCGATCGTCAATTTCAAGTTCAGAGAGCTCCCCGTCCGATGCAGATGAGGATTGTACCGATGGAGAGCTGGGATCATTGAGAGGATCCAGATCGCTGAGGTCATCATCTTCACCCTCGACATCAACTTCGTCCAAGCTATCGATTGAGGGTGGTGCTTGTACGGGTGGCGTCGGTTCTGAATAAACAAAGTAATTAAGCTTTCCACCTTTACAATGGCGAATGGAAATAGAATTCGTAACTTACTAACAATCCGTTTAACCAGCGGAGCCGCTGGAGCCCGTGGCTGCGCTCGCGAAGGTCTTGGCTTTGTAGATGCAGCCGTTACATGCTTGGGAGCAAGAGGGGGTGACTCGGTCGAAGGACGGAAATCGAAAATCGGTTTGAGTAACTCTTCAACGTTGTAAAGCGCAGCGATTTCCCTCGCTCGCTCAAGAGGTACCCAAGTACCTAGCAAACATCGAGTCAGCAAGAACCAAACAAACCATTCAACCAGGCATTATGTGACTTGAAGCCCACAATCTGCACTCGCTCCCACCTTGATATTTCCCATAACCACCTTGGACCTTCTCATGAAGCCCTCTCTGAACCTCTCGCTCAAGAATTCGAGTCCTCTGCGGTTTGTCGAACTCAGCTACCTATGAGTAAAGCTTAAGGTCAACCCCTATCAATCCTGATCAAGACCAGCACCACTGCAAACCTTCAAGACCTGTGTAGCATTAACCCATGAGTCCGACCGTCTTCTCATACATGCAATATTCCTTGCAATACTTCATTCCGCATCAGTGCCTAGGTTAATCGTGGGCAGAGGGTTTGTGTGTGAACATACTATTCATATCTGCCAGCAAACTCAGGGATTAGTTTCAGGAAAGAAAAGAAAAAATGATGACGGAAAATCGAAGCCAGATCGAAAAAATAGGAAAAAGTGACCCCGGTCGAAAAGAGAAGGATAAGTATGAACAAATCGATTTTGGTCCAAAGTGGTAAGGGAGTCTCCTGAGGGGGGGTAAATTGGCTGCAAGACGGGGTTGGAGATGTAAGAACTCACACTGGAGTGCCACTATAAGTGGCCTTGTAGACAATCGGGGGGGGGGCGGGTTCCTCCATGATGGTTTAAATGATGGCTGAATGGGAAGACGCGAGGCAGGAGGGGGAAACGCGGGGGGATGAGAATAGTTGAAGGAGGGCGAGGGAGTGGAAGTCGAGGAGACGCGTTTTGCAGTTTACCTGTACTAGCGCCAAGAAGTGGCCGTTTTCCTAATTTAGAATTTTGTGTCACCACTATTTCCAAGAATTGCCTGACTAACCGATACCAGTATTGCTCATCCAGTAAGACGCACAAACTCTCACCCAGTCATCCGGCTCCTCTCAAATCGAGGCGATGGCACCCCCTCCCTCCATCGTGCAGTACCGTTGGTCCATATCGGAGGGAGGCATTTCCTAGATCTATGATAGATGATAATAAATCACAATTCCCCCGCCCCGAAAATGCCGGTATTATAGCTTCAGGCCCGTCTTGATATACCGATGCCAGTGCTCTATGGTAAGCGGACATTTGGGAAGCTACCCCCCCGCACATCTCGCATACAACGTCTGCCAACGAGACTGGGTCCCACAGGAGGATTTCCCGGGAACGCTGACTACCGGCATTTGCATTCAACCAATTATGTGGTTCTTGTTCTTTCTTCTTGGCTCACACTACAGTAATGGAATCACGTCTTGCTTCTTAATGCATGACCTAATGCGAAATACGGTACTGACCCATCGCTACGCCAGAAGGTGACCAGGGGGAGTATGATCCTATGTATGATGTTCTAATACACAGCAGTGACCCAGATTTTTCTCATCTCTAATATATATTTGAGGGGAGCCTCATCGCCCACCCCATCCAAAGAGAGTTCCCCCATCCCTCGAGACGAGTTTAAAGTGTCATATTAGCTTATTATTTATAAACCTCATCCAGGAGCCCGCCTGACCCATCTTCACGATCACAGGGGATCACTCGGGTCAGTTTTGAGGTTGTGCCAAGCCTGTAGGAAGTGTCACACAATCACTTGTGGCTGTTCGACGGGCTCAACGGTATCCCCAGTCAGAACATGATCTGCTCAATCTGTCGGCGCAGCCCGAGAGGCGAATCAGAGGCCTAAAGGCTGGGGGTGAACTTGATCGCCTGGGGACCGGCAGATGGCAATAGTCACAATCCTTTACCCTTGTACGAGCACAGCACCGTATCCCTCCGGGCGCGGGAGGGTAAAAGTGAACCCTAGCTCAAATCTTGTCATAAATTTGCTGTGATCTGGCTACAATGATTTTATATCATGCTTTTGTGGGGGTTGGCCTGGCTTGCAAGCTGTTCACTATTATAGTCCGACCGCGCGGGTCAGGAAGAATCAATTACCGATGCTGTATTGTACTCGTACAGGGCGAAGGGCTGCGGTACCGGTAGTCGTATTAGGCAGCTCAAATACTCGAGTACACTAGGTCTCATTTAGTAGACTGCCGTGGCAGCATGCGTTGTGTGAGGTATCATAACTGCGTTGGCCTAGCTAACACGAAGACGAGACAAGAGACTCAGAAAAGAAAAAGAAAAAAAACACAAGTTAAAGCGCTTTATGCGTGACCGACACAGTGTCCACTATGATAGCTGCGATGTACCTTACCTTTTATTGCAAGGGTCTGAACTGAGGACAGGAAACACACAGGCATGCAGTGTCCAGTCGAATTTGAAAGACAATATTCCACTCCGCTCACAAGACTCAGGGTTTTCTTCTCCTCCTATCTGCTCTCGGCAAACCTCACATCCACGTCGCCTGAGTAGCATAATTCGGTGAGGAGGCCGGTAAGCTGCCGTAATAAAAAATAAAGATTGCTTTAACATGGCTCTGCTGTGGGCTATGAGAAAATATATTCACTTTTTCTCTCCCTTCATCCCTTGTAAATTTTGAAATTTTCACACGACTACTGCTAGAATATCGCTCATGTGGTCGTGATTCCCATTCCTTATTTTCTTTTTCCCCTCTCATTTCTCCTCATTTAGCTGCAGCCCGCATCACAAATTTCATCATACTGGCCTTGAATTGTGGGTTAGATTGGGGAGAGGTGCGGAGTCTGGACGAGGTTGAAATTTCTCGGTATGATACCGGTACTCGAGTAGGCATGCAATGGAGAGAGGCTCCCAGACCGATATGTAGGAAGCAGGCATCCGCGTTCTGCAGTGGCGGTCGTACCAGTCACGTTTCCTTTGTTCGTCGTTTCTTTTCTGCCTTCCCCGCAAGCATCCTCCATGAAATGGCTGCATACGGTGAAAAGATAACCGAGCACGGTTTTGTGGATTCAGTGTTTCCCTTCCATCGATGTGTTCTTGACGTGGTTCCAACCAGGGCCTAGATGCAGAAAGCTCCAGAGCTTCCTGGTTTGTTTAACCGGGTCGATAATCGGGGCTCCGAAGTTTTTTTCGTGCGATTTATCTACCGCTGCACCCCTTTGGGGGGGGTTGATGGTCGAGGGAGGGATGGTTAGTTAACATCCACACTACAGTACCGGCAACAACTAACCTTGCTGGGGGCGATTGGCACTGTTACCGCTTTCCGGAAGGGTCTTGGCCCGAATACTAACGGGGATAGGAGGGAGAAGTGATGATAACTAATAGGTCCAGACGCGCAGAGACCTTTTCTCAGGTGGCTGACATTGGAGAGAGGGCCGAAGGGTTGCCCGAATGATAGGGTACCATAGCATGGCAATCTATTGGGAAAACCCTCACCAGAAGGAGGAGCAATAGCAAAGGTGGAGGGTAGCACTGGTAAGGAAAAATATAGAGCAAGGGAAGGAGGGAAGGGATAGCGCCAGGCAGCTCCACCACCACCAACCCCAGGCATACTATTCGCAGCTTACGACAGGCCCGGAATCACCCTACTGTACCTTCCCTCAATAATATTCATTCCTGTAGCGCCACCACATGCTACGCAGCTCCGTTTCGTGCTTTCTAGGACATGCTAACCACACACCCCAATACCCAACACGGAGGGCTGACTCTCCCTGTACCTCTTGGGCGCTATATATATCCACCACTTTTCCTCCCTCGTTCCATCCTCCTTACTGCCTCCACTTCATTCACTTCATTGTTCATCCACTCTTCCCATCATCACCAACTTCGTCTACCACTAAATTATCATCAACGTATCCCGTCTCATCAGAAATCATCTAGAAAGGTCAACCTTTAATCTCTTTCATCGAACACCGACAAAATGCAGATCTTTGTTAAGACCCTTACCGGAAAGAGTGAGTTTGATGACTTTCCACAAGCCGGGTCATGTGGCTAACAATTTCCACAGCCATTACTCTCGAGGTCGAGTCATCAGATACCATCGATAACGTGAAGAGCAAGATTCGTGAGTGTCCAAGTTTTCCCTACGGTTTGGTGTTTGCATGTTTGGTTCTAACCCATTCCTACAGAGGATAAAGAAGGGATCCCCCCAGATCAACAACGTCTCATCTTCGCTGGAAAGCAACTTGAAGACGGTCGAACCGTGAGTCCTCAGCTACACATCCGGGGAGGGGCTTTGCTAACTTCTCAACAGTTGTCCGATTATAACATCCAAAAGGAATCCACTCTTCACTTGGTTTTGCGCCTGCGCGGAGGAATGCAGATTTTCGTCAAGACCTTGACCGGGAAGACCATCACTCTGGAGGTAGAGAGCTCAGACACAATTGACAATGTCAAGAGCAAAATCCAAGATAAGGAGGGAATCCCGCCAGATCAGCAGAGATTGATCTTTGCTGGGAAGCAACTTGAAGATGGAAGAACGGTAAGTTATTAAATTGTTTAAAGTTCTATTTATAGAACTAACATTTATTGCCTCATTTAGTTGTCGGATTATAACATCCAAAAGGAGTCGACTCTACATCTTGTTCTCCGATTAAGAGGTGGCGCGCCGAAGAAGAAGGTTTGTAATTTCAAGGAGTGTACTACTCCTGCGCAGCGCATCGTTGGCGACTGCAGATTTTGCGATGGACATTACTGTGGCAAGCACCGCCTGTTGGAGGATCACAAGTGTAGCGGCTTGGAAGACTGCAGGAAGGAATCGCACGACCGAAATGCGATCAAATTGAACTCGGAGCGGACTGTGGTTGGCAAAGTTTAGGCGGGTCATGATTATAGGCCCAGTTTGAGTTTTGTTTCGGCAATTTATTGTTTTGTGTTCTAGCTAGTGCAGAAGTGTCGGTCTTGCATTTCAGGGAGGAACGGTCTAGATATCCATCATCTCTGGAGCGCTTTTATTTTTCTCATTGTACATTTATGTTGTCTTTCTTCACTTTTTTCATTCTGTATTCCGTACGATTCGGGCATGTTTGCGGTGGCGGAGAGGGGTCGGGGTTTGGGTTTCCTGAATTTAGCGGTATTCTTAACTTTTCTCTTCCCTCACACTTCTCTTCTATTGCTGTGATGGTAACCTAGGCATGTTTCTCGATTGATTGAGGGGCATAGATTTCTCAATTGCGATCAGTGTTTTCTTTTTTCTCACTCTACAAGTAGTTCACCCCAATACAAACGAGCATAAAACGGACATTTTAAGCAAGTTTCCACTGTGCCTATCATATCTCCTGATCGCTCCCCCTCCTCCGCTTACCATTTACGTGCGGAGTTCCGCCTTCAGGCCGACGAAGCAGTACCGATCCTGTTCGAGCTTTCTCTCCTTCCCTTTCTCGGGAGGGGGAAGGAGAAAAGCTCCTGCGATCACCCACACCCATATGGTAACTAGCCAACTAGCCTATAGACAGGGCAGGGCAAGCAAGCATATAAGCCGGCGATTTCGTACCCCCACTGCATGTCTCCGGCTCCAATATGATAGTCTGTTATGGGCTATTGTGCCGCGGCGTCTCGTCCATCAGGAAAAGTAAAGGAGTTATCATGCTCGCCTCCTTCCTCCGTATGCACAGTATGCAGGCATTAACTTTGGTAGAACCGGAGTCCCTATTTTACAGTGCTGTAAGGTATTGGACTTCACTTCTTGAATACCGGTTATGTGTGTTTGTGTGTGTGTGTGTGTGTGAGTGAGTTGAGGCGGGGTGCGGTTGCTATACCGATACAGTGCTTCACTATAGACTATCGCCATTTGTTTTGGCGTGAAGTGAAGTTTACGGCAGTGAAGTGCAGTTGGGGATGTCGTCAGGGTGCTTTACCGCCATTACGCCAGGAGGAAGAAGAAGAGGTGGGGTGGGTGATGTGACGATGCTTCTTTCTTTCTTGCTTCGATTGTAAGGTGACATGCTGTGTCTAACGTTTACGATATCATGCTCAAGCGAACACATGCTATGGTATGTTTGCCGGGTGGTCGGTTGGCACGCTGGTCTACCTGTTTATCCATCCATACCAGTATCAGTCTGTCGCGTGTTTGCTGGTAGTTTACCTACTTGCGACTGTAACCTCGAGGCACATGACGTTTCTTTCTATTCTAGCCTTTTCTTTTTCTTTTTCTTTTTTTGTTGGGTATTCTCGTGTTCATGGGAAGGGACTGACTAGCTGGCTGACTGGGTTTATTATAGATGGATGTCGCAAATCGAGCCGAAGGATGAGAAGAGGGGAGGGTAGGCTACGGTAATTGAAATCATACTATGCCATAGCTTGGATGAAAGAGAGGGAAAGAGATCTACGGTATGATACCTGGTTTACTAGCGCAACACAACACCGAGTTTCGACAAGCCTGGGGATGGAGATATGGACGAAAAGATATCGGGTTCTTACTAGAGTTGTTGCTCCGGTAGTTTTCATTATTATTTTCGTTTTCTCCTCTTTTCTCCTCCTTTCTGTTCGGCCTTCAGGGGTGGGGCACCCCCCACCCCTGCATGCATTTGTTCCTGCCATGGCGTGTTTGGTTTACAAAATTATAGCCTCAAGCAGGGTGTCTGTCTGTCTGACGGGCGTTGCTGACAAAAGGATTTATCACGGGCGTGGAAGGGAGAGAAAGGAAAAACTTCTGCTGAGCGGTGGATTTGTGATGTGAGGATCTTTTTTCCTTTTCCTTTTTCCCTTCTTTCTTTTCTTCTTCTTGCTTTATTCGTGCCGAAAGTTGAAGTGTGGTCCGATGAATGGATGAATGAGACTGGTGCTTGCTCGCAAATCCTGTATCAGAAGCCACCGCCAAAAAGAAGAAAAGCAATCAAAATCGAACTTATCATATCCCGCGTCAGGCAAAATGTTCTCGAAGTTCCCCCAATTTATCCATTCACTCGAGTGATGGCTGCATGCCATGGCGGTGACAGAAGGGAGGAAAGGAAAAAAGTAAAAGAAAAAGGTTGTTCCTGGCCTGGTCTGCCACCCGACCTGGGATGGCAATCTCAGCAATCCGTACTAGAGCAACAGCGTAATGACGACATTTTGCACCGCCATGCTTGCTGCTGCTTGCTTCCTGCAGCATCAGTTTATCACGGAGCTTTCCTTCTTCCTCCAGACTCGTTTGTTTTGGGGAGAACATGAATTTTGCTTTTGGCGTGGGTGACACAAGCGAGGGAGAACTTTTTCCCCCTCCTCCCTTTCTCCTTACCTTGGCCCTTGGGCGTGTGCAGTGCCACACTCGTACCATAGCTTCTGTCGCCTCGCACGTTCCGCACTCGCCACCAATACCTTTCTTCGACTGAAAATCTTTTTTTACAGATTCATCGGATCTTTTCTCTCACTAATTAACGCTGGCCTGGACCACTCAAGCTGTGGCGATTAATAGCGGGAACTGGAGGAGCTGCAGCAAGAGCAGCAGCAGCTTCTTCCGTTTCAGCGGTGGCGGCAACAATAGCAATACGGATGGTAAGGACGAGACCCACAGCTGTGCAGACGCGTGCAGGTGTGACCATGGGTGATGATTTGAGCTCAGGGCTTTCCTCCCCGCCATCGGATTTGGATAATTATTCGGAAGAGGAGAGGGAGGTGAAGAAGGAGGAGGACGAGGAGGGGGGAAATGGTCTGATCGTTTCCAGGTTCTTCCAATCGACGTCCCCGGGGAAGAGTTTGGGTGCTCGGAAGTCTTCTAGGAAGGCTATTGCTCTCGTGAAGAAGGAGCCGACGCCCGAATTGGGGGATATAGTTCCGGCTCTGATTAAGGAGGAGGAGGGGAGGAAAAATATCAGGCGGGGGAAACCTCGGAAGAGGGAGGTTAAGGGTGAGGGGGATGTAAAGGTTGAGGCTCCGGAGAATTGGGAGGAAATGTACGAGAAGCTTAGGGAGATGAGGAAGGAGGTGAAGGCACCGGTGGATACAATGGGCTGTGAGAGGCTGGGTGATAAGGCGGCTACTCCTAAGGTTCGTGATGGCGTTAGGCTTTAGAGTTTGTGGTGCAATTGTGGTTAATGTGTGCATGTGTGTTGTAGCTTCGGCGTTTCCACACATTGATCTCGTTGATGCTTTCCAGCCAAACCAAGGATACAGTCAATGCGGTTGCCATGAAAGATCTTCGAGAGCAGCTCCCAGGAGGGCTTTGCCTAGAAAGTATCTTAGAGGTAGAGCCAAAGAGATTGGACGAGCTTATTAGGATTGTGGGCTGCATCGAAAAAAGCCTAATCACGAACAATCACTAATATCATTTGGGTTTAGGTTGGCTTTCACAATCGAAAAACAGAATACATCAAGAAGGCCGCGGTGATCATCCGGGACAAGCATGGCGGTGATATTCCCGATACCTTTGAGGGACTGACGGCCTTGCCTGGGGTTGGACCTAAAATGGCGCACTTATGCTTATCTGCGGCCTGGGACCGAACCGAGGGGATTGGCGTCGATGTCCACGTTCATCGGTACTTGAGAACGATCACTTAATCCCTGACAGTAAGCTTTACTAACTACGTATGTCTACAAATAGGATTTGCAATCTCTGGGGCTGGGTCAAAAGCACTACTCCAGAGGGGACCCGGGAAGCTTTGCAGGCTTGGCTTCCAAGGGACAGGTGGAGGGAGATAAACTTCCTCCTGGTTGGGTTTGGACAGACGATATGTCTCCCCAGGGGGAGAAAGTGTGGAGAGTGCGCTCTCTCTGATGGGCTGTGCAGAGCAGCCTACATAGAGCCAAAAAAGGTCAAAGTCAAGAAGGAGAAGCGAGTCATCAGCGAGGGCTCAGACGAGAGCTTTGACGATGGCAATTACCCAGCTCCCAAACGCCCTGTAAGACCTAAAAGACGCAGGGTCAAAGTTGAGGTTAAAGAAGAGGCGGATGTGGAAGACGAAGGCGCGCTCGTCGCTGACATCGAAGACGCAGTTCCGAATCTAGCAACATTTCGATACAAACGGTATTCGAATTGATCAATGTGGGGGCGTGGGGCGGCTTCTCCTGCTATCACACATCGGCAATCGATGATCATATCTTCTTGTCTCGATCTTATCAGCTTGCTGACATTACTGGGCATTTAGGCGAACCAATGGGTGAGTTCGATTTGTTCCCGTACCTCTGGGTAAACAAGTACAGTAAAGAAACTGCGTTTGACGGGGTATCCGGTGATCAAGCTTCGTTCACATTTAAGGGTTCTGGGGGGCCTGTACTATCCTGTATCTCGTATCTTTTTCATTTTTCGCTTCTAGACCTGCTGAAATAGAACAACCCTTCTCTCTAATATGTATTTTTAAGGCAAGAGAAGGTGGGGTCCGGGTGAGATTTAATCAGATCGGTGGCCGTGGTGGTGTGCCTGTTTGGTGCATGCACGAGGCTTTTTTTTTCTTTACCGCGATGGGGTATGGCACCCAATTTCTCCTTCCCTTCCCAAGCTCTACCGGGCATAACGGGGGTAAAGGATTGTATCGATACCTAGGTGCAGTGTAGTAGTGTGTGCTCGCATAGTAATTCTTCTTGGGCATAACTGCCGCTGCCACTCTTACGATAAACTGCAGGTGTTCCTGTACCCGAGTACTCGAGTAGAACTGGTCTAACCCATCGATCACTTGGGCCTGAGCCTGTCATTTGCTTGCTTGTTTGGTTTCACAGCATACCGGATATGCAGAAAATCGCTCTCTCCAGAGTTTTTTCTCCTTTCTTTTCTTCTTTTCCTCCCTTGCTTCAGGGCCGGTAATAGTGCTGGTCAACCAAAACTTGCTTTCCGCCCAAAGTTCCTGGAAAATCCGGGGAAGTCAGCATTTGGTAAGAACCCTTAAAGGTAATTCTTCTGTGATTTTGTAATGGGGGATCCCTTTGCGAAGCCTCTAATGGCTTTCGTCTTATCCTGCTGGTGGGTGGGTTGGGGTTGGTTGCTGGGATTATGTTGTAGCGGGTAAATTTAGTTGATAGAGATGTCTGATAGTATAGCACAACATCCTACAAAAACCATGGACCAGGTCAGTTCCGGTCTTCTGCTCAAGCACGGTAGTCGCACAAGAGGGAGCTGTACTGCACTTGTACTATATTTTCTGAAGGCGGGCCTGTTTCCAATTTAGAAGCTTTGGATCGAGTTGACGGTGAGGTCGGGTTTCGGTGGTGCAGAGCCATAGTCTACCGGTAAATATGCTCTGATTATCGATATTACTGTGCCGTGCTGTGCTGTGCGGGGGGGTTCAGGCGTGATCGGCTCGTGGATCCCTTCGCCCACTCAGAGGGCAACGCATCGTGGCTTCTTTCCGTCATGGAGAAATGAGCCTTCACATGGTTACACTCGCCAGGTTTTGGCCAGTAAAGGTTGAAATCGCATCTCTTATGCTCGCACTCAGAGCACTGCAAGTCATCGCAACCGAGGCCCCCTCTCGTCCCCATCCGGGGGAGGAGGGGCAGGAGGAAAGGAAAGCTTCCAGAAGCCTCCCTCTGGTCTGACTGTCTGAATCCAGCTCTTTTTTTTCCTTCTTCCTGCTTATTATTCCTCATTCGATGGCTTGTTAAGCATCGAGTCAGCTTTAGTTAGTTCGACCCGATACCGGAAGATGATGTCCTTGTGAAAGGTTCAATCCCACTCGGGGTTTCTTAAACGCACGAAGGTATGGAGTCGGGAGGATTACACATTTCTTCTTGATATAACAAAAAGACATATCGTGGCCTGGGTATCGTGCTACTAAACAATAAAGGCTGATACTTATATATTCGATAACCTCTTTACCATTTTTTTTTGCTGTCTTTTTTCCTTCGCTCTTGCTCTTCCTCGCCCACCTGATTTCCTGATTCTGATTACTGTTCTGTTCTGGGTTTGTTTTTTTTTGTTTGTGATCCGAAGGATTGAATTGGCTTGTGACGTACCGAGAACAGAAGAAAGAAAGTGGGAGGGAAAGAGAGAGAAAAAAGCCTAAGCTCAGTTATCCCGCGATTTTCTTCTCTCTGACGAGAACCATATACTCCACCACCACCGCCACCTCTACCACCACCGCCACCTCTACCACCAAGCGACCACAGCAGGCAACAAAGAAACGAAATGGTTTCATTCGAGGAGACAAATCCCACTTTCCACTCGATCCCGGAGGCGGTTGAGGCCTTCCGTAAGTTATTTTCATTGCCATTGAGTTTGTGGGAGAGAGGGTGAGAGACGGGCTCAATTTAAACCGCGGAACTTGTTTCGGCGAAGGAATAGCAGCAGGAGGGGGAGGGAGGGGGAGCACTCAACTGAATTCTTGCTAACAAACAACCTGGGGGTAACAGGAAAGGGAGAATTTATCGTAGTCCTCGACTCTACCGATCGTGAGAACGAAGGCGACCTCATCATCGCCGCCGAAGATGTCACTGTTGAAAAGATGGCCTTTATGGTCCGCTGGACTAGGTACACCCCCACAGCCCGTCCGCCCAAGCTTATGACTTTTCCACCCATCTAAAAATTTCCCTAGCGGCCTGATAGTAGCCCCCCTCTCCCCAACCCTTGTCGACAAATTCTCACTGCCACAAATGGTCCCGAACAACGAGGAGCCGCACAGCACGGCCTTCACCGTATCTCTGGACTCCCGCGACCCCAGCGTGACCACGGGTATATCCGCCTACGACCGCGCCCTGACGCTCCGCACGCTCGCCGACCCGGCTGCCACCGCCGCCAGCTTCCGCAGCCCGGGGCACATGTTCCCGCTCCGCGCTGTCGAGGGCGGTGTGCTCGTGCGCAAGGGCCATACCGAGGCTGCTGTCGAGTTTTGCAAACTTGCCGGGAAGGTGGAGGCCAGTGCTATTTGCGAGCTGGTCAGGGAGAGGGATGGGCTGATGATGCGCCGGGATGACTGCTTGGAGTTTGGGAAGAAGTGGGGGCTTAAGGTTTGCACTATTGAGGGGTTGGTAGAGTATCTTGAGAAGACCAAGGGGCAGTAGGAAGTTGGGAGTTGGCTGGCGGAGGTATTGGGTGTGCATAAGAGATTTGCCACCTAGAAACGGATTTTGTCTTTCTTTCCTTCTTTCCTCCGCATGGTGTTTTCTTTCTGAATGGGCTCTACCTATATATCGTGTGCGGGTACTGTACAGATTACAGAGGTGGGATTTTTTTGGTCGAGTTGATGTCACACATGAGCTGTTTCCCTTCCCTCCTTCCGATCAATCGGTGGAGAAAATACCTTATACTCTAGAGTAATAATCTCTCTTGCGGTTTCTTTCCATCTTCTTTGTTTGGTTTCTAAGAATTGGGCATTAGGACAGGGGATTGGGCACATGCGCTATATACCAATACAGTTCTAAGTTAGTCTAGCTATCGAACACTCGCTCGAACGAATCGTTTGCCGGACCGCTGGTATATAAGCAGGATAGGGAGATCACGTTATACGTAGACTACAGTGTACTCGAGTACCAGTAGACTACACTACTCGGACAGGGTGCCAAAGTTGCCCATCTATCTCTACCTGAACTCGGTATTTAACACCAGCCCGCCCCGGCAGCCAATCAAGTATCATACTATACCCGACCACAGCCAGACCAGACCCAACCACAACCAGGCCAGACCCGACCATAACCAGACCAGACAGACCAGACCAGACCAGACCAGACCAGACCAGACTACACCACACAAGAAAATCTTTCTCATCCACTCGTCCGTTCATTCATCCACCCTATCTCCATCCATGACCCATCGCTGGCTGACCCGCTGTACTATGCGGTACCGCTATTACCCTGCTACGCCCACCCAAACACCCAACCATCAGCCCGTTTCTAAACCCACCCCAAAGCGCCTACCGCACTGGCCAATACCGTAACGCAAATCTCAACGGTTGAAAGGAGGTACCGATAGCGCTCTGGTGGTAGCGCCATTGCGGCATAATCCTAAAGCCCCTGTGTGATTCCCCGGAGTGTGAGAAGCTGTTGTGGTTTGATTAGGGTTTCTCCGATGGCTTGGATTCGAGTGCTGGTGTAGTGCGCAAATGCCATCGCAAGTGCCGGTAGTGACCAGTCATGTAGGACTCCTGTGCAGTGAGTGCTCATTGGTTTATTTATACATGCCTACGTCTGCTCCGTGGCCGTAGTAGTATACAGAGAACGTCCTTCAATAAAAGATGCGAGCAAGAACGAACCAGGGAACCAGCGAAGAAAAAAAAAGGAGAAAAAGCATCAAATAATCAACATCAGATAATCGAAAACAGGGAGAAACACCTATGATATAATATAAAAAAAAATTAACCAATAAACCGAGTGTTCGGGATCTAATCACACACTTACTCTTCCTTCACTCAAATACAAACACACGTATAGTACCAGGCCGGGCTCTAGTGATTATTTTTCAAAATTCGACGGCTGCACCATTACTACGATGATGAGGGTCGTTATCATGAGCTTTTCCGCTTGGTCAATACAACAGGTATTAGCCTGACTTGTCTTCAACTACGACTAATAGCGGGGACAGGGTGTAATGTACCAAACATGCCACCAACGTCAACAGGAAGATGCTGCCTCTACTAGCAGGGAATTTGCCTTTTAGAAGCCAGCCTTGGGATTCGTAGTATCTGTTGTTTATTCAGGCGAGCACAGGACGCCCGAGCGGAGTTAAAATAGGGCTATTCTTAGGGAGTGTATTTAAGGGAGGGAAGGGAGAAGACCAGACTAACCTGTTTACGCCAACTAATAGAACCATGATTGCTATGCCAATGAAGGTGGCACCGAGAGGTTTCCCCATATGGCGCATTGTCTCATAGCCCTCTGAAGTGTGTTTCAGGCATCATTAGACAGAATTCAAGGTGTATGACGTGGGTTTTTTTTTTGTGGCAAACCTACTAGGGCTGTCTGGTTGGACTCCGGCGTTCAGACGGAAGAGCTGCGTTATAGCGATGCCTAGTTGGGAGAGCACGAGGTTAGCTACAGCATGCAAATCACCTCTTCATCACTTCGCATACCTATTGAGGCAAACCCGAGAGATGTCCTCAGCCAGGCCAGGAATGTTCGTTCTATCCCTAGGGTGTCAGTAAACGAACAGCTGGTAAAGGGGGATGGAGGGAAACACACCCAATGCGAGATGGTCTCGAGCAACAGAACCCTTGTTCTCTAGTTCAATAGCACCAAACCCCATCCACTGTGTCTTATCAGTTGAGATCCCTTGGGTGGGGGGTTCTGAGGCTGGAGCTCTCGGAGTGTTACTGGAAGTTGCATCGTAGCTCCTGGTCCGGCCAGACACAGCAATTGCTGTCCTCTCATCGGCAGAGCTCTCTTCCGATTGACCAGGGGGACCCGAATCACGTCCCAAGGGTCTCCGTCGTGGCATATCGGGAATTAATCCAATTTGTTTTTGGTGTGGGGACCCCAGATTTTCGGACGTAGGCGGAGGTTCAGACGAATGCGTTCGGGGTAGCAAACGTGGGGAAGTCCTCTTATGTTCCGGCTCGGGATGGATGATGTCTGCCATTTCGTGGGGAAGCTGAATGATTGTAGTGTATGTTAGCGAGCAATGTCGGTATGGCAACAGACGGGTAGGGAGTTGCGTGATTCCCACATATATGGCACACAACTACAGCACAGTGTCTGCTTTTATTATCTTTCATAAGCTCTCCACTATTCTCTCAGACGCCTCTATGCTCGGATAGGGCTTTCACGAGGGAGCCGAGCTCACTAAAGGCAGGCAGCAAATTGGGAGAAGGGGGAATCAGTGCCGGCGGACTGAGCTTGGTTGGGGATGTTCTTTTATGGTTTTATAAAACTCATTAAGGAAGACTCCCGTCGGGGTAGTGGCGGGTCCTGCAAGGTCCAAATCCTCTTGAAGGGTCAATAGAAACAATTACCGGACAGGCAGAAAAGCGGGGACGGGAAAGCTGCCGAAGTGGAACTCTTCTCGTGTTGAGAAACAGGGCAGAGGGAGGAGGGAATAGTGTGAGAATTTTAATGCTAAGGAGTGAAGAGGTCATTTTCGCAAGTTGCGAGAGGCGCATGGACACTAGACGAGTTTAGCAAGTCGCTTTGAAAACTATCACGCGCCTGGCGCATCCGAGCTGATTTCTTAGACATTTGTTACTTGTACTCGTGCGTGACTCTTTACCTAAGGCAGAAATATGAGCTTAGACTTACTTAACTCGTGCGTAACCATGCCATGGATCGCCATGTTCAACAATACCGGAACTAGCACGAGTACTAGTAATACTGCACACGCGTTTTTAAAACATTTGTGGAGCTCTCCTCTCGAGTAAGTTTTCTGGGCGCTCTGCAAAAAAAAAGCCAAGCTCCCATTTTTGCACCGCTATTATGTTTGCACCGCTATTATGTGGGAGTGCACCACCATAACAAGTTTACCACTGCGCTTGGTGAGTTGGTGTGGTGATACATTATCACTCGCCAGAGTTTCAGTGGAACATATCCCCATACTCGGGAATATTCGGATGATAAGTCTCCCATCGTAGTGAAACTTTTTCACCTTCCTAGAAAACGGTAGGATGAATAAATTGTGGGGTGGGTTGAATGACTAGGCCCTGAAGATTAGGATTTCTTAGGGGGGTTACTTGGCTTCGCTCAGGAGGGGTTGTTCCTTCAAATCATTGTGAGATGGTATGGAAATAGCCGAGTGACCAACTATGAACAGCCCTACTTTTGACAAATTCATTTGTCGGGATTTAAGTTGAGTATCTTACCCTAGGGGATACATTTAGAGGAAAGAGATTGGAGTTAGAGAAAATTTGGGCACTTTTGGTGTCCTGCTGGCAAACTGTGGTGCGTACGCAAGCAGCGCAAGGGGTGTCACACACGGGTTACATATGTACTAAGTTAGTTTTATACTCGCTATCCACTGTGCCTCCTTCCCTTTCTTCTCTTTCTCTTGTCTTTGAGCCTTGCTATCGCCAATACGCTTCTGGTACGGGATAACGTTCTTCTTGGCCTGCAATCCCTTCCCCATTGAAAAATGGCAGATGCTTTTCTCTTGGAGGATGTAGTGGCTGAAGGGGGGGTTGGGGGGGAAGGAGGAGAAGGAGGAGAGGCCGCTAACGAGAAAAAAGTATTGGGCAAGTCTAAAATATCTTCCTGATCATCCTCCATTTAGCGCAATCCCTCATGTTCCTTCTTCTTAGCGTTTTAATTTCCCAAACTGCCATAGATAGCTAACATTTCTCTTACGCCAAGGAACGAGTACATAGTAGAAGACCCCGATTCTGCATAGCTTATGTGGTGCTAGTTAGGAAGTATTGCTAAGTTGATTACATAGACGTCTAACATAGATGACCACCGCAGCCCGGGCATAGAACTCAGCATTGTAGATCACCAACCTCGAGTTCAGCAATGTAACGCTCGTTTCCCCCTCCCACCCACAACCAGCCCCCAAAGCGGTCACCCCGATAACTCACAGAGAATGTCTTACCCCGAGCTTCATGGAGGTACTCTTGGGAGAGTTGTTCTGGCACCAGCAATGCTATCATCCAGTGCCGGCCGTCGTCTAGATTCAAGTTCAAGACAGACCGAGCGCCTACATCAGCAACCCCCCGACTTGAGGGAACCTCTACCAGAGGTAAAGGGAGCCGAGGACACCCAAATTTCTGGCGCTCTGATGCCTTCTACTTCGCCTAACTCCAAGCAGAAAGGTACAATCACTAGAAAGACAGCAGCCTTGTGGAGAAAAATTCGAACGATGGCAGAAGGAAACCAATGGCTTTTTTCTCGTAGCGCCTTGAAGGCAGTTAAGAGGAGGGATGGTGAGTATACGCCTTGACATTCAATTCCTGGCACGATTGGCTCAGAAACTCAGCAGGGCCAGATGCCCGCATCGGTGTAATGCTCCCAGGGCTCGTCGTTTGCAATTCACTGCTTGGCCCTCGTCGGCCTGGGGGCTGGGAGCTAAGTGATACGGTGGATTCTATGAATGAAGCCTTTGGTGAATTGCTCCGGCAGCCTAACTCCGCCTGTGCGCCCAGCCACAGCCAAACCACCTGGCTCGAAGGGCCAGCCTTTAGTTTTGGTAAGACTGATTCCCTTGAGATAACTCAACATTTCCCCAAAGACGAGACGGATACGGCGGAAGATGCTCGTGCCCAAGCCCAGCTCATCCAACCTTGGGGCGTCCCCGAACCGGTGAGTCGCTGGTCTTCTTCTAGTGATGAAGGGAACCAGGCAGATCTCAAGAAAATGTGAGTTATGCTCCGGCTCAGAAGGGCTGTACTAGTAAGTTAAAGCCACTTCCAAGGCTTAATGTTTACAACTTTGTCGATAGGCTTCGAGAAACTCTCTCGAAAGGGATTAAAGGGATAACCCCCTCTCCCACCAAGGGGAATTCTGAGGGGCCCCGGGAGAATCTGGAAAAGAGGGACCCTACCATAGGTCACTGCTCGGTCTTAGTTTAACAATGTATCACAAAATTTGCTAATTGTTTGAAGTAGGTTCTGCTAAGATAAATGAGCCCAGTTGCGGCGTTTTTACTTATTGCAGGGACTCCAATGCCAAATCTTGTCTCCCTGTTGCGGGGGAAGTCCTTCACCTGCGTGGTTTGTATGGATCCGAATATTTGACTCTTGAGAATGTTGACGGGATTGCTCGCATTGTGGCTGGGAATCTGCAATGTTTTGCTGCGGAAATTGGGTATCCAAACTTCTGCATCGAAGGTACGTCTTTCTTAACTCCAAATTTCGATTTTTTTTCTTTTTCTTTGACTCAAGGTGTTTCACAGATGGTGAATCTTTCATGAAAATTATGGTTTTCTGTGGTTCAATCTTCGTCGGACGTATCCCACTCTTGAACGAACTGGCTCGCCAAATTGTTGCTTCACAAGGAAATCCAGACAGGCAGATTAAGTATAAACTATGCCTTTTCTTATAATAAGGAGTCGATTGGGCTTACTTAGCAATGGGTCTTACCAGTATCTGCCGGTTTATTGCTCATTGGCAGGAGGAAAAGCCCGAGGATTTCTTCACTGAACAAGTGGGAAGTGCTAGATACGCGATCTTCGAAGTCTTGAGGACGACCGGGAACACGACAGCAGTCAAGCTACTAGTGGATAGTTGCATAAAACACCAACAGGACTACGCCGAGTATGTGAAGTTTGCTCACTCACAGAAGGAGGGCTGGGTCCCATTCCGGGATCTGGTATTCGCTTACCGTAGGCTCGTCACACCCGAACTCTGTGCGAAGGGCTTGACTGGAATTGATTACGAGGATTTGGCCAAATATCTTGCTATTATGGTTTGTGCGGTTCCCCACTTCTTGAAGTAGTGGGCTAATGAATCCTGCCTCAGGATTTGTTGCTCTTCCGTGATGCTTCTGAGGTGAGCACTTTAGATGAATGGTGGAAGGAAAAGGAGGACGAATTGAAGCCGAGGTATCACTGCAAAGATCTTTGGCCTGCTGAGAAAGACACACATTGGTGGTGGGCAGTTGAGAGGGTGCAACGACAGCTAGTTCGTACTGAGATGGTCAGTGTCATATTAAAAGGATATCTTTTTCTTTTTTCCTTTTTGAGTCGATTCTAAAAACAGCGCAGATTACACATTGGGTTAGGCTCGAAATCGTTCAACTCGAGAGAGCCAAAGAGAGAGCCAATATGATTGAAATCTTCATAGACACGGCAGAGAGTCTTCTTAGGAAATGTTCCCTCAATAGCGCCCATTGCATTGGCGAGGCCTTAACGACCCCTCTCATAGGGTCCTTGGGGCGTAGTTGGGATGTGAGTATACGAGGGAAAAAAACTTCCACTTGAGTAAATGTTAATATCTTTCTCTTAGCTTGTTGGAAAGCCCCACCAAGCGCGCTTTGAGGTTATTAAGACCTTTATGAAGGATGGGCTTGCCCCCCAAGTTGTTGGAGGGCCTATCATACCTTACTATCGTAAGTTTTCATCAGTACTGTAACTTTTGGAGCTTGGGTTTACTAAGATTTATCTGTTGGACTTAGCCCACTTCTTGGAGCGGGTCACTAAACTCTATGACGAGAAAGATCAAGCAAATCCTCTTTCAACCGTGTCCGCTAACTTGGTTCATAAGGATGTTTCACCAAAGGATTTCGGGTCATTTGGTGAGAGCGAGACACCAGATCTCGTGACCGTCCCCAACTACACTAGTATCTTGCATAAATCGATTGATTTAACAAAGTTCGAGATCCTGCTTACTACAATCCAAGAACACCAAGAGCGTGCGAACGAGGACTACAGCTTTTGTGGAATGATCACCAGGACTTGCTACGGGTTGAGATTCCATCTCTCAGGGCCAACCAACTACCGTTCCTTGAACCGTCTTGAAAATAAAGTTACCATGGATAGTCACAAGGGAAGATTGAATGACCTATCTAAGTTGGTTGAGACTAGGATGCTCGAGGCTTGGGCACTTCTTGCAATCACTGACATTTCCCCAAGACTCTTGACTCCTGAGATTAAGCGTGACATTCTCTTGCAAGCTCTATTCAAACTTACCGGGGAATAGCGTATCTCGATTCTTTGTAAAAAGGCTGATGAGGTATCTTCTTTTTTTCCCTTACTGACCTCGAAAGGCCGATTATGATTTCGGACAGCTGGCTAGCTTTGTTGGCCAAAACTGCCAGGATAACTTAGATACCATCCACTCTTTAGCTAGAAGACAGTTACAATAAATGATTGCTTTCATGGTGCTCTTGTTCTCATGGATTTTTGTTCAATGTGCTATCTGCCATCTACCGGTGAGTGGGTGAGGATCTATGAACAGGTTGCTCACGGCGGCTATTGCAGTATGATACAGTAAGGTATCATACCTGTATGGTGCACCGGTACTTTTAGGGCACTTGAAATCAACCAAAAACTAGCACAATGATGAATCCCGAAAATCTCGAACCACATATTTAGGAGGATATGGCTTGATAGAAGTGCTTAGGATAAACCCTCCTCTAGTTCCATCATTTTCAAATTTTCAATGGAAGGAATATCTATGGAGATGGTAGGATTCCGAATTACCACTGCACTCGCACGCCTTGGCCAAGAAGGCCTCCTCAAGGGGATATTTTGCTCACCATATATTTGGCTCACGAAGGCCTCGATAGCAAAGACGCGTGAGTATGGTCATTTTTGAGGCTACTTTACGTGAGGCAAAGTTAGGAATCTAGGTCTGCACAAGAGTTTTGCAAAGATTTGGCGCAAAGTAACAGTACGAGTGAAGAAAATAGTGGGACAACGGGAACCCCCCACCAAAAAGCCGGGGTATTCGGAGCAGTCATTATGATACCTGCCTAAAAATATTTAAAATTCAAAGCACTAGTTAGATAGCTTCAATTGTTTCTGGGAATTATACTATCTACACAGATTTTAGAAAGTTCTTGTGAAAGGAATGCCTGTCTATAACTGCTAGGGGAAAATTATGACATGTGGCAACAAGAAAATTTCCGACCCCCAGGCCTGGCCTGCTCAGTCGAATTAGTTGAACAAAAATGATATCTACATTCCAAAAACAAAAAGAGGCAAAGTGGAGAAGCAACAGGAGCACTAGGACTAGTGTATGAAATTATTTTCACCCCAATCACAAACTCTAGGTTGATATCAATGTTTGAAAACTCCATATTTTGTTATGTCATCGGGCTTGTCCCACTATTTTCTTCACTCCTATAAACGAAGCAGGCACTCGGATTTTATCAATATTACTGTCACGGCGTCGAATTAAGAATCACCCTGAGTAGCCAAACCCCACTTTTGTGTATATATATTACGCAGAAAAATGAATTGCTCACGAGTGCGAGTTTCAAAATTTCGGCACCATACTCGACAATTCATAAAACTATCATGTCCTGGCTCCAAGGCATTTAGATGTCTTGCTTTTGGAATTGCCAAGCGCAATAGTCATTTGAAGTGAAATTAAAGTTTCTTGGCAAAGCTAGCACGTTTGTGGGGTGAGAGCAACGTAGTGCCCCTCGTCAACCTCAGAGCCAGCGCCAGCTAGCAGTTTCCCCACGTGCTTCCTCTCCGAACCCAAACAATACCTTACGATGCCCAGAGAAATCATCAGCATTCAGACAGGCCAGTGCGGGAATGCCGTAGGGTCCTCTTTTTGGCAAACACTCTGTAGGTATCTTGCTATCAACCTTCCATCATGTCTGACAGACGGCAGGCCAAGAGCACGGAATCTCCCCTGACGGTAACCTCGAGGCTGTCGAAGAAGGAACAGATCGAAAGGACGTTTGTTCGCCAATTGTCCTGATGGCTGGCGGGTCTGGGCTGATGATGACTACTAGGTTTTCTTCTACCAATCCGACGATACGCGATACATTCCACGCGCAATCCTACTGGATCTTGAACCTAGGGTATGTGCTTAGCTCACGAAGATTTAGGCTGGGAAACAGAGGCCAAAGCTAATGGGGGCTCAGGTCATCCATGGAATCCAAACGGGCCCATACAAAAACATTTACAACCCGGAAAATTTTCACGTCCCGAAACACGGGAGTGGTGCAGGAAACAATTGGGCAGCAGGTTTCTCCGCTGGCGAGACAGTCTACGAGGAAGTTATGGAGATGATTGAACGTGAGGCGGATGGTAGTGATTCTCTGGAGGTATGCGAGGCCCTGGCCTGGCTCCTGGGAGTCTCAGACCGATAATGGGAAAATATAGGGATTCATGCTTTTACATTCTATCGCCGGAGGTACAGGGTCGGGTCTTGGATCGTTCCTGCTCGAGAGGCTCAACGATAGGTTTCCGAAGAAGATTATACAAAC
>Ga0307509_10000956_pt1 | contig 49430 bp, 28 predicted proteins | sample 10_EM_MG_FD_202245 | JGI IMG/M metagenome (GOLD analysis project Ga0307509, IMG submission 202245) | Populus trichocarpa ectomycorrhiza microbial communities from riparian zone in the Pacific Northwest, United States - 10_EM | ecosystem: Host-associated > Plants > Roots > Unclassified | place... | reverse complement strand
GTTGAAGAATTACTCTAATTAGTAGTTATCTTACCTCTTTTTTGGTTCTTTGATACCCCTTCCAAGGTATATGCACAGGCCTCTGCTACCCCTGCTTGTCCCAATACTTCACCCCTACCCCTAGTACACTCGAGCACTACACCGAAACTGCCTCGGTCTTAGTTTGAATTTCTCTAGGCGTTTCCACCGATATTACAAACCCACTAGATTTGCATTCTGACAACAACAGATACGGAGGGTTCTACAGTACCTATTCCCTCCCGCGTGTCTTCCCTCCTCTCCTCCTCTCTCAATCCTCCAGCCCTTTTGTTTTCCACCCTCAACCTTAACACCCTCTTCTTCTCCTCCACACGGTATTGTACCACGACCACGGTATATCACAGCACAACCTTCCTTCGATCATCCATCCCTGCGTCTTTCCTCCCGACAGCGCCTTCCCCGGATTTTCAACCTTTGAGCCTCACTCACGAGCCCCACTGGATCTCAATATCCACCTGCCTCACATATACTATCCACACATTCTCCTACCCCTCCATCTCTCGGGGGAGATTGGCGTTCGTACTGGTCCTTTTGTCTCTAGATACGCCTAAAAGTTTCGAACCCGCCACAAGATTTCCCGCTCGGAGTAGATGCCCATGAAGGCCGAAGAACTGAAAAATCAGGGGAACGCGTGAGTTGTCCCTTTCACCACCTCCGATTTGCTCTCATTAACGTGAAGATGATAGGTGTTATGCTGCTGGCGATTATGTTGGAGCGGAGAAATTTTATACTCAAGCGTGAGCTCTTCTTTCCCCTCCCATCCAAGGGAGGTAGGTTTTTTTTTTTGTTAGATGCTAGAAATGGATTTGATGGAGGGCAGATACTGAATTATTGGGACGTTTTAGAATTATAAAGGACTCTACGAATGCCGCCTTCTTCACTAATCGTGCGCTAGTAAGATTGCGCATGGACATGTACGACCAGGTCATAGACGATTGCTTAAAAGCTATTGATCTCGTCCCATCTTCATGTATGACCACTCTCGAATGGACACCGTGCGTGGAAACCTCTCATCTCACAAACAAGGATAATATAGTGAAAGCATATTCATACCTCGGACAGGCGCAGCTCAAACTCGGCTATCCGAACGAAGCTCTATCATCTACCCTTCGCGCATACGAACTAGCCATTGCGCAGCGCTCTCCTAGCGTTGGCACTATCGCAACGACATGTCTCGAAGTCAAGAAGAAGCGCTGGGAACTCTCGGAAGAGCGCCGTCGTACTCGCGAATGCAACTTGTTGAAACAGATGACACAGATAATTGAGCGTGATGCGGAGCGCGAGGTTGATCTTATCCTTCGCTCCCCGACCTGGGATCCTGTTGCGAGTGGGAGGGATTACTCCGGAAGTCAGGTCCAGGACAAGGTTGACGATGTTAGGAGCACTGCTCGGGAGAAGATCCAGACTCTCGAGGATGTGTTTGGCAAAGCCGAGGCGGAGAGGTGTGGAAAGAGGGAGGTTCCAGATTACTTGATTGATAACATTACCTTCAGTGTTATGCTCGACCCCGTCATTGTTCGTCCCGAATTCCCCTCCCCGCAAACCTTTTTTGAACTCAAGATATTAACACGGATGCAGACCAAACATGGCCATTCCTATGACCGCGTGACATTGCTTGATCACCTTAAACGTTCTCCCACCGACCCTCTCACAAGAGAGCCGCTAACTGAAAAAGACTTGAGACCAAATCTAGCTCTTAAGGCCGCCTGCGAAACTTTCCTTAAGGAAAATGGCTGGGCAGTGGATTGGTAAATTTGTGAAATATGATGGCGAAAAAAAAAGGCAATTACAGTTTTCAGCTACCTTGTCGAATTCTGTTTTCTTATTTTTGCTTTATTCCTGCTCGTACCCGCCGCCGCCTTCCCCCTCTCCCCACCAGGGAAGCGCGTTGTGATATTAAGTCGTTCTTAATAAAAAATTTCCCTTTTTCCTTTTCAGCCAGGTTTTGTTTGTTTCGTGTATTGCTGGCGTGATGGCATTTCCGGCTTTGGCATATGGGGTTTCAAATAACGTTTATACTCTTTTTTTCCTTCTCTCTCTTCGCTTCTTCTTCTTTCTTTCCCTCCCAACGCAATTGCTTTGCTCAGTCGTTTGATATCATACTGGAGGTGGTCGGTGAGTTTGGTCGGGAATTTGGGCTGAAACTATCTAAGGGTTGGTTGGTGGTGGAATTAGGGGTTGTTTAGATCATGCCAGACACCAAAAACTGGCTCGCCTGTTCGCTTTTTCTTTTCTTTTTCCGCCTAGTAATGCATGCATACAGGAGGGCTGTGCCGGGCATAAGTTCCTCTGTGGGTGGGTTCACTTTTTTCCCTCTTTCCAAAATGCCCTTCCTACCATCCCCAAACAATGCCGTACTCGCTCTATCGAGAAATAGAGCTTGTAGAATCAAGGAGGAGCCGGTTTTAAATGGTTTTGTGCAGAGTTTCCCTCTGGAGGCTCGGCTCTTGTTGGGACCCGCTCACTGTTGGATATGGTCAGGTGATGGTCGGTTTCAGGCGCCCGGCACCATAAGGTTTGTTTGGGATTGTTTGGGAAGGGAGAGGTTGTGTTCAGGGTCAAGTCGTGAGCAGCGTGCTGTGCCTGTGCGGTAGACCATGGTACTCGGATACAGTGCAAGCATAGTACAAATCTCCATGGAGAGTACGATGTTAGGAATAAGTGGGAAAGCAGCCGCCTGATGATCTCCTAATATCGTAGTAGATCCTCCCGAAAGAACTCTTGGCTAGGCAACAGCTACCTTCCCCATTTATTCTTGATCCTTCCTACTAAAATCTCGGTCTTTTTGTGATAAAAGTGTGAAATCCGGGAACAGACGAGGGGGGGCTCCGGTACTAGTACAGTGCCAAGGTAGGAATGGGACGGTAGCCTAATCTTTTCTAACGATAGCAGGGAAGTGAAGCCGGTTCCTTGCGCTACGATAGGATCGGCCGCAGGGCAAGAACTCGTTATCGGTTGTCTGGGCTTGCTGTATTGGTGCTTGTGGCTTTCTCGGATATGCTTTGATAGAGTGGCAGGTTATAAAGATAGATTCGGTTATTTATTTATTTAGTAGTTTTTTTTTTGTTGAAGCTTATTTATGATTGGAGAGAAAGACTCTGGGCATGAAGTAAGTGCGGTTCTGGGCCAACCAGATTGCCGGGATTTGATTCTGGATGCGAAATGGCAAAGTCCCCATTATCTGTGCGCGTTGAGGTTGGATGGGGGGTGTGAAGAGGAAGGTGTCAGCTGTCAACACGTGCAGGAAGAGGATGTTGCAGGATCATGAGAAGAGGGGGGATTTGCGTGATGGCGACGTGAGTTTGTCGGTGTTTTACGGGTTAAGGGTGAGATTGCCTGTGATCTTGAGATAGGTTCTGAAGGGCGGGGGGGAAAGGGTAGAAAGGTATGATAGTTGGGGTATTGGAACTTATACAAGTATTTGGTGTGGGCATCATGTCAGTGGGAGGTAATGTGGGGGGGATACATTAGGGCGAGGTTGAGGAGAGGTGTAGAGTTTTTGATGGACCACAACACTCGAGTAGCCTCTTGAGTTTAACATTACTGCCAGAGAGGCTCTGGGCGTTACGCCTTAACCACTCCTTAACCACTCCTTAACCTACCGGTATGATGGTGGAATCCTCTCCAGGGAAGGCTAATTATACCCCCCAACCAGTGTATCATAGCCAGGAAAAAAAAAGTCCCTTGGCCGTGATGAGAGTATCATTGTTTCCTCCCCCTTCATTCCCTACATTCCTTCCTTCCGACTCCGAATTCATTCACTTAGCTCCCGTATATATATAATATTATATGCATATCTATGTTTCTTTTTCCACCGCCATACCCACCCACCAGTGACGATCATCCCGGTGTTAGGTCCCCTCTCAAACAAAATAAATATGACGACCAAATACCCCAAGTATCATAGCAACAACCAAAAAAAACAAAAAAAGCCCTCCTTTCCCTTACCCCTTCCCCTTCTCCCTTCCCTCCTTTTCTCTCCTCTCCTCTCCTTCTTTTCACTTCACTCGAGCTCAATCACGGTAATTGCCGTGATTGTCTTTGTACCCCGCAGCACGCTTGCCAGGCCTATTTGTACCCAGTCCAACCACCAGCAGTCACTTGTGCTCGAAAACCCTGTTTCGCTTACAACTAATAACGGTAGTGTCAGCCGCAAAGGGCGACGGGGTACTCGAGTAGGTAGCAGCAGCAGGCGCAGCGGCAACCCTGGAGGGAGAAAGGGAGAGGGAGCTCACTCAACATAAACCGGCGGAACCTACACTTGGCCTAACATCACCTTTCCCTCCCCCCCCCACACACGTACTGACAGATCGGTTTCCCGATAAGTCCTGACGCTCTTTTTTCGTTTCTTTTGGGGGAAAGAAATTTGCTGTTGCTTTGCTTCACTTTACTTCTCTAGTGGGTTCCCTTCTTTCATTCTCCCCGGGAGATTGAGAAGGCTGTTTAGTGGAAGGTTTGGAGTTTGCTTGCTCGCAAAACTAGGCTGCAATCGGTCCATCATGAATTTGCAGATCCGGTCGAAGAGAAATGGAATGCGGTTCGATATCGTTGGCAATCTGCCAGAGGATCTTGTTGCTGAGGTTTTATCATATCTTCCTGATATGTCGGATATGCGTCGACTGATCCATTGGCAAACAGTATGTCTTTTACTTACATATATTCTCCCTCCTTTTTATTTTATTTTACACTCTTTCAATTTTGTTTTATCAAGTGCGATATTAACAACAAACAAAGGTTTCCAAAACATGGAAGAGAATGCTACACTCCCCAATGACAAAAGTCTATCACCAACTCCTCCTTTACAACACCCATCTACGGGCACTTCTCCCACCACCGCACTACTACGGGGCTAGTCATTCATTCTACTCCTATGCCGTCTTCCGTAGAGCCCTGCGAACCGACCTGGCCATCCGTAAGGGCAATTTCAGCTCCGCAACACCGCAGATGTACGAGGCTTGTAAGGGATACGCCAAGGGGGAGAGGTATGGAGCTGTAGACGGGGGCCCGTTCTTCTCGGATGGGTTTCTGGTCTGGTTGGAGAGGAGTTCGAATCTTATGACGGGTGGGAAGACGATCTGCGTGCGGTATCTGGATTTTTCGAATGTCGATAGGGCATCGGCGAGGCAGCAGCCTATTAACAAGTCTATTTTTGTCACGCAATTTGAGAGGCCTGGGGAGTCAGAGCCGCATCTCGAGACCGTTTTTAGAAATACTTCGAATCATTGGGTTGCGATGGGATATGGATCTGGGATTGTTGCCTTTTGGTCTTTTATGGAGTAGGTTCTCTGGCTTTTTTTTGCCCTTCGGATTTTGTGGGTGATGTTGTTGACTTGAAGGGACAGCAAGTATATTACTGTGATGGGCATTCATGAGTCGAACAAGTCTCGTTGGAAATTGCCACTATCAGCCCTGCTGCCTCCGCCGGATGGTGGGAATTTATACATTCGGGAGATGTTCTGTAGTAGGGATTATCTGGTTATCAGTATCTCGCGATCAGCTACTTTGCAGGTATTTTCCATGTCTAGTCGGAAACGAATCCACTTGATCAACCTTCGGGAAGGGTCCCACAATAAGGAAACGACGGACTTTTACTATGATACCGTTGCTGGTGGGAATGCTGAATACGCTGCTGGGATTGGCGATAACAGGTACTTTATGTATGCTAATACGGGGCCGACCGCCTCCTATCATAATACTACCTCAGGTTATCGTGAGCCGCCTTCAGAGTTATGCTTCTACTGCTGGGACTTGAAGCCACAATCCCCCGATACGGAAAGCCGCTATTCCTGGAACGACCAGCTAGAATCCCTTGAAGCGGAGGAGCTTTTATCAAACATCCAGGAGCCCCACTTCAACATTCCAGTCGACCCATTAGCATCTAACCAGAGCATTTCATCCACCGATGCTCCAAAACCACCAAAATATAACCCCCCGCTAACCTTCCTCCGTCCAATGAGCCGGATCCCCATCGATCTCTCCTGGAAAGCCCCCTTCCGCCTCACCCCTCCAAAGATAAAACTCAACACCTCGGCCCGCGAGCTCCTCTTTTACTGTCCGCAGCGCTGCCATCCACCACACCTCTACCTGCGCTTCTCGTACCCATACCCCCCAGAAACCCTCCATACCGAGGAGGAGCCCTGGTGCGACCACTGCGTGCGCAACCCACACCGTCATACCGCACGGGGATATACACCTGCCCTCCGCGAGGATGATCGTCAGTTCGCAAATCTAGAACTCAAGTATAACACAGAGCTGATCTTCAGCGACCAATCCCGACGATACCGCTTCGTCCTCTCCCCCATTTCCATCCTCCGGGGCGGAAAATCTCTTCGCGGGGCTATAACCGGAAGGAAAGAGCACCGTTGCAGACTACAAATGCTAAGACCTAACCCACCACCTCCCGCTTTGGAGGATAGGAGGAAGGCGAGCGTTTGTGGCGGGATACCGGGCGAGATGAAGGCGCACTGGGATGTTTCCATGGGGAAGAAAGTGCCATGGAGGAGTGCGCAGGGGTATGGGAATAGAATTTGGGTGGATGGTGGATGGGAGGGTGTAGTGGTGCTTTTCAACGGGAGATTTGCGGTGTGGAGGTGGGGGGATTACGAAGCTGAGGAGGAGGAGGTGTTCAAGGAAGTGACAGCCACGAGGAGGGTGTTGAAGAGACAGCTGAGGAGGCAGAGTTGGCTGCCGGGGAAGACGTAGGTGTCGCTATCTAGTTGCGTGGTCCTGGGCACGGTGGAGCTTTGTTTTATTTCCTCTTGTCTCGTGTTATAGTCCTGGAGTTCAGTATGTTACGGTATCCACCGGAGTTTGCCTCAAAATCTTTACTGTCTGCCTAGGATATGACTAGGCAGACCAATCCTTAGTGCTGCAGGCCTTTTTGTAGCTGGTTCTCAATGCTCGAGATGTCCGGATGTCCCCACCCCTTTTGCGATCATGTTGTGTCACTCGCTCATGAAAACTCACCCGCCTGCTACTGACCCACTGGAGCCGGGGCAAAGCATGCCTAGATATGCTGGTCACTCATGATGCTGCTTCTGGGACGCAAGTGCAGCAAGAAAACATCCGCCATCACACCCTGCAACTGTCCACTTGGGGATTACGGACAATGTGATATACTGTGGAACCCCTCCCTCAGAAACCCGACCTAGTGGTTCCAGATAACACGGACGCCGTTTGTTCTACTTCAAGTTTGGGAGCTCGGTTCGGCCATTGGAGAGGTGTATGGATGTTTGGGTTTTGGCACTTGGTGGGTTGGGATGTGTGTATGTAATTTTTAGAGTGCTCGTGGGATTCTTAGCGTATGATAATATATTGTATCATGGGTGCTTTATTAGGGCTAGCAGCGTGGGTGTATGTACAACTAGTGGGTTGGAGGTCCCTGTGCCTCCCCCCGTTTTCACTCTAATAAAAGTGTCTCGCTTTATGAGCTCGATAGGGATGTGGAAGGAATCGCGGGAGCTTTCTGTGGGGGTTGATTGTGTGATCGTTTTGTGCTCTGAAGGCGTATTGTATTCGTCAAGGGTTGTTGTCATATATGTGCTATAGCTGGCAGTATTAATTTGTTTTTGTTTTGCATTGGGCATGGTTGATAACTTAGAGGCCCGTAAAGCGGGGCACTTTAGGCGGGAAATGGGATGGTGGATCCGGGGGGATTAGCGGAGGGATACAATAACTATCGTTTTTACAGATCACAAGAGCTTCCCAAGTTCTGCCAGTGTCACCACTCAATGGACTTGTATTCTCATCCATGGGTTTTTTCTTTCTCGTCGTGGCCATTCCGATCTGTTAAGCTATAGACGGGTAGATAGCTTGATCTTGACATGGTATGATATCAAGCCCTACACCATAATATACCACATTTCTTCCATAGTATTCTACCCCGTATTATTATTTTCCCATGTGAATCGTCTTGGCACTCTCGAGGAAGCTCTATATAAGGCGACCATCCCCCCCCCCCTCCTTCTCACCTTTCTTCCCTCGTTGGTCTCTCTTGCTCTCATCTTCTCTTCTACAGTTTCTTCTTTCTTTCCTCCATACCCATGGGTTGTTTTTAGTCTTAAGGTACTTTCACCTTATGCCCAGTTGTGGCATTTTGGTGATTGTACTATGACGGTTCTGCCGCTTGGTGTGTCTGTGGTACGATAAGTTTGCAAATGATTATTTGTTCCTTCCTTTTTTTTCCCCGCTTGAACTGTTATATAGGAGGGACATCTACTAATCTTATTATCGTTACTATATAGGAAGACATGATTAGCGGTTATGTGCTCCCCGGAATAATATACGGGGGGGCAAATACTTAGGCACTGTTCGGTTGTGATGGGACCGTTCCGTTGTCCCATACAAATAACTGTTTCAAAAAGGCACGAAAGCCTTTTTCACCGCAGGAACTGTCGTCCAAATGGAACAGTCCCATCCCGACCGAACAGGGCCTTATAGCTCGTATGTTATATGGGTCATAGTACCTGAGAGCTAACTGGCGGCAGTGGAGAGGAAGACAGAAAGATCCAAGAGGACAGAGAGGATAAAGATCCAAAAGGACAAACTTAGAAAATGGGGTATCTGGGGGAAATATGTATGCTCAAGTACCAATCCACTGACCAACAATCAAGGAATCTGGGAAATAAGAGCTGCGGAACAGACGGTTACTCCACTCTGGCACTTTAAGCCATCTCTTACTCCTCCTCGGGAGTTTGAGGGTCGATGGCTTGGTGTTGGACGTGAACGGTGGGCTTCCTATCTAAGGGGCCTACCCCAATCTCAAATGATGACAACTCCTATCCTGACACAATTATAATCATGGAGGTACTATGGCTTCCATGTGAAGCCATAGCTTAATTCTTAGTTTGATGAGATTGGCGTTTGGCTTCTAGGTTCAATTTGGAGAAAGACCTACAAGGACTCAGTTTGAAGAGTAGTGTCTGGAGGAAGTGCTGCTTTTAGGTACTAATTTATAGGGTGAAATTTGTAAAATGAAGTGGATACGGGTGGTGGGAATCTGAGGATAGAATTGAATGTCGTCTATGCTAGGCATTTGTAAGTTACCTCCTCCTGGCGTATTTGAAGATAGATAAATGACTGCTACTGTAGACATGCACTCTGCGCTTGTGATCTGAGAGACAATCTACTATAGGCTCAGGTGATGGAAGTTTTATGCTCTTGTATGATTCTATCAAAGTCTCTATGTGAAAAGGTAAAATACTCAGATGGTTTCGGGAAATTTTGTGAAGTTTGCTCTTGTCTTTTTAGTTAAAATTTTTAAAAATAAAGGAGTTTGATTATTTTCACCCGCTGCCTTCATAGTGTATCACTCATTGCTAGTATCTTATCTCTAGGAGCAGGCGCTGGTAATCCGACACCTGTGTCTTGGCCGCTGTGACCATACCGCACTGTTCGGCTGATCAAAAAGTGCGGTCTGGTCATCTTATAACATAGGCTACAGTGAGCCGAAACATACAATGCACGGGACAGCCGGGGGCTGAAGCACAGACATCGAGTAATCAGGGGTATGGCCCCCCAGGATTCGTGTTACTTGTCCCAGGCCATAAGTACCCGAAAACAGGGATTAAAGAAATATATGGCAAAACATCCGTGCGTGTCTGTGCCCCCATACAAATGATCCCCCTTCATTTTCGGGTACTTATGGCCTGGGACAAGTACCGTGTGTTTCGGCCCACCGCAGCCTAAGTTAACTCATCCGGTCAGTTCTCTCTCTCTTCCTTTCCTCCCAACCCCCACGGCCCGGCATGGCCAGTAGAACAGAACGGGAGGGGTAAATCGGGGAAAACAAGGAAGGGATGGAGGAATCAGCAGTGTGTCTCTGACTTGGTTGAAAATACAAAAAAAAGGTTCCTGCAGGATCCCCATATTGTTGGGAGCTGGGTGTTATAGCGCTAATGTCCCAGACCATCCACAAGAGTAGCAAATCATCCCTAACTCCCTCGAGATCCCGGAAGCATAACGCTAGTACCTTGTGCTCGGGTGTGGTCATAAAGGTCGGAAAAAAAGATCTGCAGGGTCAAGTGGGATAGTTAGGAGACCGGTTGCTTTAGTGGAAAAATTCTTGTCCTGGGGGAGACTAGAAATCCGGATTGAAGGTGTGTTGGGGTCTGGCACCTGGTACCTGACCATAAAGATGATGAAATTACAAGTATGCAGTTCGATCTATTCATTTGTTTGGGTTTCTTAAAAGAACTCCTGGTGTTCCAAAAGCCCTTCCTCCTTATTCATTGGTCTCAAAATTTCCCTCTACAATCTCAATGGAATTTGCAGCACACAGATATATGCAGCATGGACAATTACTTTGCTCAACTGCTCCAGTTTAATGACATCATATAGCAGTCCTCCCCTCTCCATCCACCCTCCATAGTCAACATGTCTAATCCTTGTCTCGCCACTTCAAGTTTTCCGACGTTTTTGACCGTACCCGAGTACTAATGTTATAGGAGCGCTACTCGCTTCCCCACTTTCAAGTCCTCCCCTCATAGATACCCCAGATGAATTAGCAGTTCAGGGAACCTTCTGAGTTGAGCTAGGTATGTTGTAAGGTTCAAACGTGATTTGCTCTTTGTTCCGCCGAACCGAAATGTTAAGAAGATACTTCTTAACTAGAGAAGCAGAAGTAGCACAAACATTAGTATCGATAGAAGGCCTCTTCCACTGTAATTAAAGAATTATCAAGCAACAGAGAAGAGATTTTAATAATATAACAAGTTAGTAAGTTATAGTCTAACCCTTTGATATTTCACTACAGTTTACATTTTTACCTTTACCAAACGATTACCTCTAAGCCTTCCTGACAATCAATCCATTAACTCAGATATTCTTGGCCTAGTTAGCTTGGAATATGATAGTGTTAGCTACCCTGTTACAGAAATAATCCAATTTGTCATAAATCTTATTAAAGAAATCACTTGCAGATGCTGTATAATACAAGAAAGAATCATTCAAGAAACTAGTATCATCTCAACTTATTAATCATCTTGTAGGCATAAGAAGAAGAGGATTTTGTAGTGATTTCTCAGGATTTTTCCATGTTATAGTGCTTGGTTTACCCTATGATTTCTTTTGTTTTTGTGACCAGTAAAATGAGATATAACTGTAGACTAGTTTTCCTGAATAGGCCATAGGCTTTAGCATAGTATGAGTGTCCCAAATGGAAAAAGTTTATATATATATAAAAAGTTTTTGTATACTTCAGCGAATAAAGGGGTGGCCTAAGGCGTGGGTTTGCTTGAGTAGAAAACACTAGATAACAAGAAGCTCAAACAAAATGAATGGTCAGAATACTTTAAGAGAAAAAATTAAAAGATAAGAAAGAGAGAGAAAATCATAAAAGGATAAGTCATCAATATATATAAACATAAATTTTTTTAGTTCCTGTTCAGCCATTAATACCCATAATCCATAATGGTATTTCTAATATTTCAGTGTTTGTTACTTTGTCTTCTCTTGCTGTCATTCAGTTAATTGCTTGGTGTTGACTGTATGAAGGCATTTTTTTTATTTAAAAAACCCCTTTTTCATTTTCGGCTACCGAGCTACTCTAAAGCATATGGCTAAGGGCCTGTTTGGTAACGACAGAAGAAGTGGCGACCGTTCCGTTGCGGAATGGTTTGCTCAGAAGAAATGGTTGTAACAAACGGTCAGCCATTTGTTGCCCTAGGAGAATAACTTTACCCTAGCCTCTTAGAAATATTTTTACCACCACATAAGATAGCTTGAACGAAAATTTTCCTGAGCACAACTTTCACCCTCAGAATTGAGATCCATCACACATACCCGCTCATCCTTACACAACTCCCTCCTCTACTACTCGCACCACTACACCCGGTTCAACTACCACAACGGCTACTAGCACTACTGCCGCTCCCGGTCCAGCTTCCAGCCTAGCTCTCGCTCACGCTCACGCTCCTGCTCCTGCTCCTGCTCCTGCTCCCACCGCTCCTGCTCCCACCACTCCTGCTCCCACCGCTCCTGCTCCCACCGCTCCTGCTCCTGCTCCTGCCCCTGCTCTGGCTCCTGCCCCTACTCTGGCTCCTGCTCCTACTCCTACTCCTATTCCGGCTCCTGCTCCTACAGCTCCTGCTCCTGCTTCTACTCTGGCTCCTGCTCCCATCGCACCTGCTTCAGCTATTGCTTCAGCTATTGCTCCCACTTCAGCTCCCACGACTACTAGCACTATAGCTAATACTGTTGTGTTGGTCCTGAGTCTCGGATCTACTCCGGCTTTGGCTTCCATTTCTACTCTGGCTCCTGCTCTCCCTTCTACTCCGACTCCTTCTTCCACTTCTACTCTGGGTCCAGCTTCTACTACAACTGCTACTACCGCTACCACCACTACTACCACTACTGCTACCACCACCATTACCACTACGGCTGCCGCTACTACTACTACTGCTGCTACTGCACCCGCTTCTGCTACTACTTCCACTTTCACTTCCACCCCAAGTTCAACTCTGGCTTTCACTACTGCCCCTGCTACTGCTTTCTTTACTCTAGCTACGCCAACCTCTACCACCGCTTTCTCTTCAACTACTACTACCACTACTACTATTACAACTTGGATTACTACTACAAATACCAATGTCTGATCAAGAGCTACTCACAGATAGTCAAGCCACTACTCAAGAAGTCGAGCAAATTACTCCTTCTCCTATCCAACCTCTTGGAATTGAACCTCAACAAACCTCGATCCTCATTCTAGATCATCAGGATATTCCCTCATCATTCGAGCCACAGAAATTGAAGCCAAGGAAGCCCCGTGCGCGAACTGTGGACTGGTCGGCAGAAATGACAACTGTTTTAGTATGGGAGTTGGTACAAGCAATTAGATCTGGCAAACAATCTGACAATGGGTTTAAAATGGAAGTATGGAACACAGTTTCAAAGGCTGTTTGTGCTATTGCTGGGAAAGAAATACCACTTACAGGAGAAAAGTGTCAAGCCAAGCTTGAAAACTTGAAGCGAAAGTGGAAGATTTGGATTAGATTGAAGGAGATGAGTGGATTTGGGTATGATACATTAACTGGTGCTGTGACTGCACCAGATGATGTGTGGGAAACTGAAATTCAGAAACAGCCTGCCATTCGAGAGTTTCGCGATAGGCCTATTGGTAATATTGCTGAATTGGGAGAAATCTTTGAAGGAGTTCAGGCAACAGGACGTCATGCTATATATCCTAGATTTGGACAGACTGAGTCTATTACTATTGATTCACTATCTCCAACCACCCTCAGTCATGGTATCGATTCTGATGATGCTAGTTCAGCTTCTAGCCCCTCATAAACTAAGCGACGAAGGATGGATAGTGGGCCTCTAGTTACACCTCTGGGTTGTGTTCGTCAATGTTCAGAAGCGCCTGTAATACGACTTGTTAACGCTGTTGAGAAGATGATGTCAACTCCAATTATATTACCCACTATTTCCTCTGTTATCCAGCAAGCTATTACTAAACTTCGGGAAAACTATAAGGGAAAGGAAGGCTGGCCTACTGTGGATATTATTGCTGGATATAAGCTATTTGAAAATACCATTAAGGCAGAAATCTTTGTAGCGTTAGATGGTGGAGAAGATGAAGAATTGTGGTTACGAGGCCAACTACAAGATATGTACTAGTATGAGATAGATACTATAACTAGCTCTATCTGTTTCTATTCTGATAAGTTACATAGTCAATCCACATTTTGGTTGCTCGGCGATCTCTTTCAAGTACCATTTCCCCCATATCAACCAATTGTACACTATCAATTTGGCTTGAAGGTTCAACACCAGTTTGTCCATCCAATAATATATCTGTATCATCTTCATTCCTAGACAAGTCTGTCTCCTTATAAAAATCATCCTCCTCACCATTTGCCTGATGGCGAATAAAATTGTGCAATGCACATACAACCAAAACCAATTGGGCTTGTATTGCAAGATCATATTCTGGTCTTGAATTCAGAATATGAAACCGACAATGAAGAACACCAAAGAGTCTTTCAATTACATTTCGTAATTGAGCATGACGAAGGTTAAAGAGCTCCTCTTTTGTTTGAGGACGTAGACGGGCAAGCAACTGCTCACGAAGATGATATCAAACGGTACGGTATGGTGTCAGAAAGCCTCTCCTCAGTCCATATCCAGCATCTGCAAGATACAGTGCATTTTCTTCTCTTGGAAAACCATTAAGTTCAGCATTTTCCAATACTCCGGCATCATTGGCTGACCCTTCCCACCCGGGGCAAACATAAAAGAAGTACATATCCAGGCTACAGCCTGCAAGTTACTTTTGTGAAATTTCACCTTTTCGATTCTGGTAGGCCGCACGTTGAGAAGCAGGAACATGAGCAAGGACATGGGTGCCATCGATAGCACCCCGAATATCTCCAAATGCTGACATTTTAACCCAGTCATTCCGAATCCTCGCTGGAATACTGCTAGGTGGAGGACGAACGAATGTTGTATAAAGGGGAAGCAGCGCTTTTAAAACTTGATGGAAGTAACTAGTTTAACAGCATATATTAGCACTTCAAATATTACAAAACAAGTATAATTGAAATAACTTACTGTGAAATTGTTTGGGTACTATGTTGAAACTGCTCAGCAGCCTCTCTGGTAGTTGCTCCACGGCCAATTATCCATAACAACATTATCAACTGTTCCTCAATTGATATAACCCGTGTCGATTCAAGAAGAGCCCGGTCAACTACCCAATCACGTAGATCCAGCAGTGTTGTAATTGGCATACGGATGAGATCGATTACACGTCGAGGATGTGCCCAGAGAATTTCTTCTGTATATCGATTTCCAGTACGGCTAGAGGTATAAACAGGCCGCATAGGAAGAAAGTAATGCACATAGATTGCCGAGGCAAGTGCAAGTCGTATTCACTGTTGAATTATAGCATGAGTAACTCGGTCTATATCACAATTGCTGGCTATTTCATTGCTTGAGAGCGAGGTTGATACTGAGTGGAGATAGTTAAAAACTGTTAATATTACAATATTTTATGAATAATTATTGTTTAGGGCAAATATTTTAATCATACATGTTTACATAGCAACCATCTGGTTGCCACTAGTTAGAAACGGAACCGTTGCTATGCTTGGTATCAAACGGTCATTTTGTTTGCACCATTTCACAACGGAAGGTAACGGTCATTTGTATGTGACAACGGAACGGAACCGTCGCAATCAAACAGGGCCTTACCCTCCAGGCCTAGACCGTACTGTATTTTTTGCTTGATTGTTTGTTTCTGCATTTATTAATATCTCCATTTTCGGCGCGCCGACGTTTAGGGTTTCTTTAGGCGTCGGTCTTATCTAGCGGCATACAGTACCACGATCCGGCATCAATAACACCGGCATATAGAAGGATCCCTCGGTAGTAACAGCCGTACAAGAAGGTGCGGTCCTGATCTTGCGTTTTATGAGATCCCTCCCGGAGCCCTTGTCGCGCTTAATTGCTCGGTGTTGCTGGCGTTATTATTGCAGTTCGCCGTTGCGACGTCGGCTGAGCGATAATTAGACTCCCACTTCAGGCATGGACTATTCTTTACGATACCGGCAGCGGAAGAAAGAAACTAGAGCGGATAGCTTGCCTGGTGGAGTTTTTTCATGCTTTATTCATTAATCACTCCGCTAGGTGGCGCTGTTACAGTTAGCTACCTTGGCTAATAATACGATACATAAGCTTCTTATTACTTGTACTCGAGTACATTGTCCGCGCTTCTGTTGCGGAATAGGCACCGGCACAGTACGAGTACTCGAGTACAGTACTGCATCGTAGGCCTAGACTCCTGACACCGACTCAGGTTGCATGGGTACCCCTGCAAAACTACCCTTAAACGAGACACAGATTATCACATACTGTCACTCGATAACTACCTCGTAGCCGTCCGCAGCCAAGCAGGAAAACACCAACTAAAAACCAGCTGCAGATAGCGGAAGCTTTAGCCGTTGCTATCACATCGAAGAGCCAACCTTTTCTCATTTTGCCACTCATTGTGGATTGAACTAGTAACAGCCTTAGCTCCTTGACACCCTCCGCTAGCAAGGTAGTCGGGATGTGGCAAGTAGCACCTGCGAGAGGGTTTCGCGATTACTTAAATGCGCCGTTTGTCCGAGGGTGGCGCAAAGCGGGATAGGAGGTTGGTTAGGAGGAGGAGCCAGGATGGAAATTACTGGAAGGCTAATGGATGGGACCCTTTGTGTTCACAGCTTGCATGGTTGATCGGCCTGTCCCCAAAAGAGCATCACACATAGTGCAGATCTGCGGCAGGCGCAGTGGAGGTGAGTTGTGATATGATCTGTTGGTGATAGTGACTCACGAGTACATACCCGAAATAAGAATCTGGGGTCGGGACAGCGGCCTAAGGCAAGTTGCTTCAAGGAATTATGATGTTCAGGTAATTTTGCTAGTATGGGAAAGTGTTGGAAAATAAGCTCTTTTTTTGATATTGGACGACTTGCGCATTCACTCGACTCCCCCATCTTCCATAGCCCGGGCGACCGCCAAAGAGTCCAAGGCTACCCCAGTACCCAAACACTAGGAGACAGCTCAAGCTGCACAAGAAATAACCTCCCCACCCAGGCCACCTCTCCATTCATCACCCCTAGTCCAGAAGCTTCACCACCGCAACGTGCCCCCTCAAGGCAGCGTAATAAGCTGCCGTCCTTCCAAAATTATCTTCGGTAGAAATTCCCACTCCCGTCTCCAACAGCTTCCTCACCACCTTTTCGTTCCCAAGAAATGCCGCCCAGTGCAGCGCAGTCATCCCCGCCGTCCCCTTTATCGAGGCGTCTGCTCCTCCCTCAAGTAGTAATGCCACGATATCCCCAAAGCCATGCCTAACAGCCCTGTGCAGCGCCGTCCACCCGTTCCGTGAATTGTTGATGTTGACACCCTCCCGTAGCAACAGCCGTGCCAACGGCTCATGGCCTCTGACCGCAGCCCATTGAAGTGCTGTGAGGCCATCTTTCTCTTCTAGCGCAAGGCGGTGGATTCGCGGGGTGAGGAGCCGCGCGTAGAAGTGGCTGGTCCGGAGCAGCGAGTTAAGGTCTCGGAGGCAGAGGTGCTCGGTGATTTCCAGTAGAAGCTCATTGGGAAAGTTGAGAAGTGACATCTTGATTTTTCGTGGTGTGTGTGGGGTGTGTATGCGTGCGTTTGGATATGTTCTGGGAACAATTGGGGGTTTTTTTTCTCCTCTCTTTGCTTCCCTTTTTCGCCTCGTTTCAACTTCCTTTTTTCCCTCTTATCGGTGAAAGATTCTCCTGGTAATGAGTAGTTATCTGAATTGGAAAAGTTTAGTTGCTGGTTATATACCCTACCCCACCAGGAGCTGCGTTAGTAGATCCTCATGCGAGACAGATGGCTCGGGGAAACTCACACATACTACCGGAGGGGGAGGAATCGGAAAGGGTCAATCTGCTAAGCTCTTGCTCTCGTGCTGCCTAAGCACGGGGCAAGATCAGACAAGAACAATTTCCTTACTATTCCCCCCAATCACCGCTATTCCTACCCTTCCCCCTACCCTTTAGAACCACCCCATCTCAAGTAATTGGTGCCAGAGGAGCAGGCAGGAAGTGCGCAATACTAGGGCAACAACCCAACTCGATTCAATTCACTTGAATCCAGTTTTCGTCCTCAAGGGCCAGCGTATCCAAGACGTTTCCGTGGTTCTTCCTATGATATCAGTTCTTCCGGGTCCCACCCTGCAAGAAACAAGAAAGAAGAGAAGAGGGAGAAAAAATCCTGCAATCACGAGCCAGCAACACCAATTTTGGGTCAATCACGACCGAGAAAAAGAGGAACAACTACGGCGAATCACAACGCCATACACATAGATACCTGCCATACAGCAGAATTTGCCCCTCCAATCCGTACCTCCTGCCTGCATGAAGGGCAGAAAAAAAAAGAATGCGACACACAAAGAGTCTTACAGTGCTTGCGCCCACACCCACGACCAAACAACGCCAAGCACCACAGCTAGCAAAAAGGTTCTTCCTAACCGAGCAAACAGCCGCCAAAAGTACACTTGCGAGACCTCCGATGAAAAACGTTCCCCCAAAATCTGCAACATCACCTCACTAGGGCATATTTATTTTTCTCTCGAAGGAAAAACTTTCCTTCCTCCCCACTTCCTCTTCCTATTACTCAAAGACTCTACTCGAGTACTCTAGTGAATGCGCAACCCTCGTCATTTTCACCCTTATCGTGGGTCCGCCTCATAAAAATTGGGTAAGAGTTTGGGGAGGAGGCTGGCTAATGCAGGGGATCGCGTTCAAATTATGTCATCAATCTCGAGATTTATTTTTCTTTATCTGCTGCCGCGCCCTTACCTTTTTTTTAAAAAAATTAATTAAATTAGTGTTTTAGCGGAATAAAGTCTAACGAAAGAGAATAACGGGGGTGGATAGATTTTATTAGTAAGAATCAATCCGTTCCGACCTCCTCCCCCCTTACTATCTGCACTTCAAGTATGGGTAGACTGCTGACCAGCCAACTACTTGCTAGGGCTGAAAAAAAATCTGAAAAAAAAATCGGAAGGGGATCCTACAACCGCAGAGGCCTCATCACAGAGCGTCACTCGTGTAGTTTCCGGCAAGGGAGCTGCATGACATGGTAACTTCTTCCATCACGTGTTCATGGCACGAAGGCGAAATACTATTCCCGAGAATTGGTTTGTTGGTTGGTTGGCTGGGAAGGCTTCCAGTTGTTGGGTTGCCGTGAGATAGTACAGCGCAGTGCTCACGAAGTATCATACTGTGATTTTCTTCCGCGAGCCTCTCTGTTGTCAACGAGATTTTGGGCAGTTTCATGTACCTTTGACGTCGATTTGCTTCATATAGTGGAGTATCGTACGGTATGGGGTGGTTGTGGGACCATAAGGGCTTACAGGCGGTTCCTGCGCTTTTATGTTTTCCACGTGACATCAACACCCATCTCAAACGGGATGGTATGATACACGTATCGAGGGGGTGGGGGCAGGAGCATGATAGATAACTCGTGCTCGATCGCTGCATTTGAGCCATCTGGCTATTTTTAGTTCCGGTGCTCGGAGTTAGAAAGGGGGTGATAGCTCATTGAGTTACATAGTGGCGGGAACCATCATAACAGCTATGATACATGATGCTTATGGGGTCACTATTTCTGTTTTATTCACTCGAGCATCTTTTGCCCCTGAGCGAAAATCTGGGGATCGTGCTTTGTGCGAATTGCACGATGTGATTTTGACAGGTACTGCATCGTGGCATTCTTCGGAGTTACTTCCTATTGGCCTTCCCTGCTGATTGGCTCTTGTTGCGAGATACGGTATCGTGCGTATGAGATACGTGGGTGGAATCTAATATAGGGCTAGGAGGTAACGGTTGGGGACGTTTGACTATATGATGTAGTGCCTAGTGGTGTGGACCTATCGTGAGGGGTTAAGTGCTTGTTTCATGAAACACTATATTTCTAGTAAGCTAGTAAGTTTATAAAACCGGGAAGGAGAGTGGGTGTTATAGAGCCTGGGAGCGTCCCCCACGGTACCTAGAGGATGTTACTAGGCGCATATGATCCAATACCAAACCAACTATCTGTTTTCATCAAACATATCCTGTGAATCGTGCCAAAGCACTCGCCCAGCGATTTTCCATCAGTTGGCTGAGAATACCGTGCACAACTTGAGCAAACAAGTGCTGTGCAGGAAAAGGCAGCCCGCTAGAGCCACGACATCAAATTGAAATCGGAAAATTGCGAGGTCCGGATAGTTGTGTTATTTTTCTCTTCTCGTCTAACCGGGGATATCTCACTCACTGAGGGATTTTGAGGTAAAGTGCAATGAAACAGGGCTGGATGTGTTGATACTATAGCCGGATCTTACAATACACTCACAAGCTTGAGGAAGTACAGTAATAATAGGCCAGTCCCCCCGGGCCCTCCTTCCACATAGAAGGGCATAGTACGGGAGAAATGCAATATCAGGTCCGATTCCTATCCATGATCCGGAACAAAGGCCAGGGGGCAGGTACTAGTAGCACGGCAATTTGACCAATACTTCACGAGCTGTAACGGTACCCCCTCCGCACTGTAACATAATTCTGGGAATTACGAGCCAGCGTATGATACAGTGGGGGCAGTCATGGGAGGACACCAAATTGGAGGCCAAATAGTCCGCATGCCTAGAATTTCCGCCAAAATGTACGTACAAAAATCAGACACTCTGGAGCTTTCTTGGATGATTAAATATTTCTAGTACTCCCTAGAAACCGATCATTGATAGTCTATCATACCTTGTTCCCCTGAGTTACCAATCACTTGGGAACAATCACTCGGGAGCAATCACTCGGGAACAATCACTCGGGAACGATTCAGAAAACCTGGTACTGGCCTGTGAATGCTGGAACCGTAATATGATAACAGGGGATCACAAGCCAATCCACTATACCATCAAAATTGGCAGAAAACCTCCGTCATATATCCCAAACCAATCATAATATTACCCCCCACGTTCAACCCGGGTAGTACGCCACCGGAATGCCATAGCAAAGCCCTAGGCACTCCAACTTCCCCCATGTGAAGCGAGAATCGACATTATCTAAACATTTATATGGAATCCCTCTTTTGCCCTCAATCTCCCTGCCTATTGAGGAGTCAGGCGATAAATTTGGAGCGAAGTTTGAGGTACGTTATGATATTGCATTACGGAGGCTTGGGTCTGGTATATAGGAGGCCAAGGTGATTTTAGATAGTACGAACTGAAGGTAGTTCTACCACTTTTTCCAAGCCTAATTAGCATGACCGGGCACATCTCCGGTGATAACTGGGGTAACTGGGGATCCCTCTAGGACGTTGGAGTTACCTCTCCTAGTAAGGTCTGTTGTATTTTTTCCTCTCGCTTGTCCCAACTGAAGGCTGAAAGAGGATATTTTCACTGTAGTTACTCCCCTCAACCCAGAGGGGGGAACCCTGGACGTCCTAGCCTCGTTCTCAGTTTTTAGGGTGTCGTAATGGCCTTATTTGAGGGGAAAGCTGTTACAATAAACCTCTGAAGGGGCTCTTCTTATTTCTTACATTGTTCTATGTACACGGTTGAACCTTGGGCTCTGCGATGGAGCCCCCTCTTGTTCCCAGAAGTTCCCGGGTGCTGCGTATGAATTCCCGGCGTTTGCTTCTCTACATAGTTCGTTGCTTTCTTTCGTGTCTTCTCCCTCTTTTCACTCTCTTAATAGAACAACGCTTCTTCCGAGACAAATCGCAACAAAAGCGATCAATCGCAAGGTTAGGGTTCTTGACACACGCCCCCATCTCGAGACTTGCCGGGCTGCTCATGATCACATGGTGCGCGAGTTCTTGAAGTTGAGTTGCGGATAGCGCGGGAGAAAGCAAGTTGATAAAGACTCTAGTTATGGAGTTAGTGGGGTTTGTGAGCTATGCACACTAACGGTAGTGCATTCCCGTCAAATTTCATAATTCTTGTTCCAAAGCGCATTGGTAAGACTTTCCTTTGTGGTAGGCGACCAATAGGCCACTGGCGTGTCCTAAATTTATAATACTATCCATCGCACTCAGCACGTTTAATTAAAGTATGATAGTTCCCACAAAGAGAGAACAGTCCGCGACACTGGTGATGGGCTGATGAAAACTCTCTCTCGGAGGTTAATTCCATTGACTGTCACCAGTCTTTTTGAAACTAGAAACTTTTGGTGCAGAATGGACTGATGGTTGCCGCGAGTCCTGTCGCCAAGATAAGAATGATTGGCTGGCAACAGCAGGATCGCAAGGCTGGACACCCATCAGCTATCTGCGAGCAAATTTACTATGACCCCGCTTTCCCTGAGCTTTAGCTTCGACACATTCTATCGCTTTCGCAACCTTAAAAACACTCACACCACGAAGCAATATGGGCCCTTCAACACACCCGGGACCGAACACTACCAGCACAGGCAATATAAACAGTTTTAACCAAACAAATAGTCACAACACCACCACTACCAACATAACATACGTGAACGAAAGGGCTAAGCTCTTGAATTGGTTATCGCCCTTACAACCTCGCGTACGCCACAACGATGTGAGGGGTCGACGAGAGCCTAGCTTAGGGGAATGGTTTTTGAAAGCCGATGAGTTTCTCAGGTGGCGTGACGGCATTGGCGAATTCGATAAGGCCACTCTATTTGGTTCCGGCAATCCTGGGGTTGGAAAGACTTTTCTCAGGTAGGAAGAATAATTCCTCCTAAGGGGTAGTTATAGCTAACTAGGTAAAACACTAGCTCTCTGGTAATTGATAGGCTGCTTGATAGTTTTGCGGGAGAGAACGTCGCGGTCGTTTGTCTCTATTGCGACTTCCAGGACCACGATAAGCAAACAGCTGCGAACATGATAGGCGCCTTCACCAAGCAGCTTGTGAATGCGTTAAAAACGGTTCCTACTGAGATTGAGGAAGCATTCGAGAGAGCAGAGCGCGAGGTTGGAGGCCGAGGGCTCCAAGTTTCAGAGACAATTAAGCTCTTGCAGGCTGCCCTTGCTCCAGTGAACCGGACTTTCATCTGTATTGATGCCCTTGATGAATGTCCGGATAAGCATCTATCCCAACTTCTGACCTCATTGCATACCGTTTTTCAAACGTCGCCGGACATCCGGTTGTTTATTACTGGGAGGCCCCATATCCGAAGTGCGGTGGAGAGATATCTTTCGGCGGGTGCTCAAGTTATCACGATTAGCCCAAGTAGTGAAGATATAAAGGAATATCTGGAGATGGAATTGGGGCGTGACTTGGATTCTGAAGCGATGAGCCCAGCACTCAGGGCTGATATTCTGAAACGCATTCCAGAAAGAATCCCCGATGCGTATGCGATGGCTATCCCCACACTAGAAGCCCAGAGAGATCACTAACTATGGTGCCTAGATTTCTACTCATTTCCTTGAGCATAGCCGCGATATTAGGGGAGGCGACAATCCACCAGAGGCGGGAAAGACTAGATGAAATGACGAGTGGACTCGGTTTGGACAGCGCCTATGATGCTACATTGGGCAGAATAAAGGGTCAGGGTAAAGGGAAATCAGCACTCGGCATGGCTGCATTGATGTGGATTTCTCACTCGGAGCGTCCAATGAACATTGGGGAGCTATGCGAAGCGCTAGGGGTCAAAGTTGGGTTTAGGGATATGAACCACGATAATATCCCTTCTGAAAAAACGTTGTTAGCCTCCTGCTTAGGGCTCGTCACGGTTGATGAGAGCTCAACTGTCCGCTTGGTGCACTTTACCCTTCAAGAATATTTCAACAGCCACTCCGGACATTTCGAGAACCCCCAGTCCACGATGGCGGAGGTTTGCTTGACGTATCTTAACTTTGATTCCGTTAATGAGCTGCCGTACAGTCTTGACAGGGCCCCGGCAGAGACACGTCTCCTGCAATATGCCTCTAGTTACTGGGGAATGTATGCGAGAAATGGGCTTACAGAAGGCGTGAAATCACTCGCACTTCAGCTTCTTGGTAAATTCGGCAAACATATATCAGCGAAGCTTCTTTTAGAGGTCAGTCAGTGGCGGGAGAGGGGGTGGTATAGCGAGGGATTCACTGGTCTTCACTGTGCAGCCTACCTTGGGTTTGATGAGATTGCGGTTGCTTTGTTGGAAGAGGAAGAAGGCTGTGTTGCAGATATGGCTGATGGCCGGGGCCTTACTCCATTAGCGTGGGCTGCCTTGAGTGGGCATGAGGGGATTGTGAAGCTGCTCCTTGATCGGAAAGAGGTCAACCCCGACTCGAGAGACAAGTATGGCCAAACGCCACTCTGTCGTGCTGCCTGGCGTGGGCATGAGGGGATTGTGAAGCTGCTCCTTGACCGGAAAGAGGTCAATCCCGACTCGAGAGACGATAATGGCCAAACGCCACTCTGTCGTGCTGCCTTTGGTGGGCATGAGGGGATTGTGAAGCTGCTCCTTGACCGGAAAGAGGTCAATCCCGACTCGAGAGACGATAATGGCCAAACGCCACTCTGTCGTGCTGCCTTGGGTGGGCATGAGGGGATTGTGAAGCTGCTCCTTGGCCGGAAAGAGGTCAACCCCGACTCGAGAGACAAGTATGGCCAAACGCCACTCTGTCGTGCTGCCTTTGGTGGGCATGAGGGGATTGTGAAGCTGCTCCAGCGTCACGCAAATACCGAGTCTGGTACTAAGGCGAATGATGCACCAATTTCTCCTTCCCACCTTTTACAAAATAGCTATGAGGAGCTCCCGGCCACGCAGCTATCCCCACCCCCTCCCCCAGTCACCCCAAACCTGCTCATTCGAAATACCCCCGCATCACTCTTGTCAGCCGTTTCCCCTCCTGACACCCCCGATATCGGTTCGAAAACCTCCTCACAAGCCCCTCCACTTGACTCTCCTCTCTTAGCCCTATTAAACCCTCGCCCCCTGACTGTTATCGCTGCTGTCGGAACAGCCGCCGTTGCCGCCATCCTGGCGATTATAATTAGGCTATGGCTACAGTACCGCGAAGAATCTTGTTGAAAAACCGCCCCCGTCATACCAACCAACCATCCTAGCCTATTTTAACGCGGTGGTCTGATTAGCCAAACGTCTGAAAATAGCTGGGTAGATATGTTAATCCATCGATGTGAGTGGTTTCGTACCCTAAGAATTCAGGTGTTATGCTGTTCGAATTTTGTATAATATTATTATGATGAAGGATTCATGTGTACTCCGGGGCGAGGGCGCAGGGCCTGTGTCACTATATATCTGTAATACTATTAGAAATTTATGTTCGATTACCGAAGGCCTTCTTTGCAACACTGCTCTACTCACCACGCCTCCTTCCGTGAATACAACCCCTAGCTACTGGACGCTGTCTCAAACTACCGACAGACTCAATGACTCACATGAGTCAAGTGATAAGCCGGCAGGTATTGGTACCTCAGACACTTATCAGAAAATATAGCTTTACTGAACCTATTTCGGTAATATTGGCTAACCGGATATTACAGACCCGCACCCCGTGGGCGCTGGGTATGTTCCGGCTAGAGGATAAATTCCATGAAACGACTTGAGTAGGTAATCAAATCAGTGTTAGTAGGTTACTAATATTGACAATTTGCTAGAATATCAGAAGGATACAACGGGATATAGGTAAGATATCATGAGATATCAGGACCCTCGGATGGCAAGGAAGGAGCTTGTTGGCTGCAGCCATAGGCGGGTAGGAGAATGAGGGTTGTAGGCCTCGGGAAGAGGGCGGGGAACTAATTATCCCTTCTCTTTATCCTTTTCCGCCCCTGGATTTTTTATTATTGAATATTAATAGGATATCCCCACTGGCATGGTGGGGGGGATGCGATTAAAATAAATTTCTTTGCATTAACTGCTAGAGCACCTTAAAATCTCTCGAGAACCACCATCTCTGGCCGTCCTGTAATCTCCAAATTCTGAGTCTAAGACTCCTGAGAAGCATTAGCGCTTCCCAAATTTCCCGATTTTATTTTATTTTATTTTCAAAAAATTAGAGTTTTGACGGGAACAAGAATCCAAGGAAAGGGAATAGTGGGGATTGATTGATTTTATTAGTAGGAATTAAACCCTTCCACCCCCCCTCCCCGATTACCTTATCTCCATTTTGAGTACCGTATGCTCAGATTACTGGCCACTGCTTGCCAAGGCAAAACAAAAAAGAGTCAAAAAATTCGTATGATTCCGCAACTATCATACTAGCACAGAGACTTCATCACAAGATGTCACTCATGTAGTTTCTAGCAGGGAAGCTACATGACAAGGCAATTTCTTCCATCACATGTTCATGGTACCAAGGCAGAATACTGCTCCCAAGAGGTGGTTCGTTGACTGGTTGGCTGGGGAGGTTTCGAGCTGTTGAGTTGCCGTGGGGTATGGTACTCGTCTCAGGCAAGAATTACCCGGAAACAGGGATTAAAAATATATATGGTAAAACCCCTGCGATTGTCTGAGCGCCCATACAAACTCAAAACTCGTATTTCCGAATACTTCTTCCCTGGGACGAGTACAGTGCAGTGCTCAGGTGGTATCATATTACTTTGGTTTTCTTCCACTCGACCCCACTGTAAATGGGATTTTGGGCAGTTTCATGTACCTTTGGCATCGATTTGCTTCGTACTATGGTCAAGTATCGTACAGTATAGCATGGTTGTGGGATCATTGATCCTTGTAGGTGGTCCCTGCTCTTTTATGTTTTCTATCTGACATCAAGGATGATCTCAAACGGGATGGTATGACACACATATTGAGGGGGTGTGGGTAGGAGTATGATAGATGGCCCGTGCTTGGTCACTGCATTTGAGCCATCTGGCTATTTTTAGTTCCGATGCTCAGAGTTAGAAAGGGGCGATAGCTTATTGGGTTATATAGTAGAGGGAACTGCAGACTGTCGTAACGGCAATGATAGCACATGGTGCGTGTGCCCGTGAGGTTACTATTTTTGTTTTATTTACTTGCACATCTTCTCCCACCGAGTGAAAACCTGGGGATCGTGCATTGTGCAGATTGCGCAATGGGATTTTGACAGGTACTGTATCGTGGCATTCTTTAAAGCTATTTCCTATTGGCCTTCCCTGCTGATTGGCTTTTGTTGCGAGACACGGTATCGCATATATGGGATATGTGGGTGGAATCTAATATAAGGCTCGGAGGTAAGTTGACAGCCGGAGACATTTGACTGTATGATGTAGTGCCTAGTAGTATGCACATATTGTGAGGGATCAAGTGCTTGTTTCATGAAACACTATATTTTTCGTAAGCTAGTAAGTTTATAAAAACGCGAAGGAGAGTGGGTACTATTGAGCCTAGGAGAGACCACCATAGTATCTAGACGATGTTATTAGGCGCATATGATCCAATTCCCAACTAACTATCTGTTTTCATCAAACATATCCTGTGAATCGAGCCAAAGCACTCGCCCGGCGATATCCCATTAGTCGTCTGAGACTGCTGTTCACAGCTTGAGCAAACAAGTGCTATGCAGGAAGAGGAGGGCCCGCTAGAGCCACAACATCAAATTGAGATCAGAAAGTTACTATGTTCAGATAGTAGTGTCCTTTTTCTCTTCTTCCCTAATCATGGATATCTCACACGATGCGGGATCCTGAGGTAGGGGGCAACAAAACAGGACTGAATGTGTTGATACAACAGCGAAATCCTATATTACAATCACAAGCTTGAGGAAGCACAGTAATAATAAGCAGTCCTCCCGAGGCCTGCTTCCATACCGATAGACATGGTATTGGAGAAATACAACTTGAATATCAGGTCTGGTTCCAGTCACAGGGTTTTGCTCCCTGAACTAGAACAAAGGCAAGGGGGCAGGTCAATTTTCAGAACCGCCCAGGGGCCCCACAGGGATAGCGGGGATAATATCAAGAAGACGGGACGGGACCGCTAGCTGTAGTCCTGTGTAGGGCAAATTACTCTCGGGACTGCTAGTCTGGGCTGGAACCGCCGGGCCCTGCACGCTAGGCCTTTATTAGTCTTCATACAAATGGAAAAGTGGCTACTTGGGCGGACGGTAGGGGGGATGACAGGACTGCAGGAATCGCGGGGGACTATAGGGGGTATAGGAAGACGGTAGGGTGTGGGTAAAGACTGTAGGGTGTAGGTAAGGACTGCGGGGGGGCACAGACGGCAGGTATTAATGACGGCCGCGCGCATGTAAAAATAATAATGATAGGGTACCGCAGGGGACTTCCGGGCATGGCTGAGGACGGCCGAAGGCAACAGACAGAGACAACCTATGAGTGATATATGGTGATGCCATAAAACAAACACAATAAATGAAATGCCTGCAAGAAAAAGAAGGTTAAATAGATCATCAAGTGCTCCAAGTATTGAGAGGACTAAACCAATCATTCCGCTGCGAGTCTTATTTTCTCTTTTAAATACTCTCATAAGCCTTTTGCTTTAACTATAAGTTAGTGACGGTGGTGATGTCGCACAAAGCAAAAAACTGATGCAACCGAAGTTGACTTGCAGCACAATGCCTAGGATTTTCTAGAAGGGTTACCACGGAGCTCAATTGACCCTCTCGGATCCGGACATCTGCAACCAATATCAGAACTTTCCGACGGCGATAGTGCCAGTGCCCTCTGCGCCAGGGATATGCTTGCTCCCTTGCAGATTCATGCAGATAGTTCTTGAGTTCTGATTTAGAAAACACTTTTGGCTTTTTTTTATTTCTTAAAGATGTATTCTTCCTTGCTTATTAGTTTACGCATATGACACATGATTTGCTTGATCATAAACTATCAGTGAGGTCAAATCATGAGCTCGAAGTACCTGAGCATACCAGTCAAAGAGATGTAACAGAAAAACACCACAGGGCGTCCGGTCCTACCTCCATTTGCCCTAGTCCGTCCATGGACTCGAAAAAAGACGGACTACCACCGGCGGTCCGTCCGGTCCTACCTCCAAGACCAACAGATTGGACGGTTCGGAGCACTGGGGCAGGTGCCACTAGCATGACGGTTTAGCCTATACCTAACAAGCTATAACAGTATCCCCTCTGCGCTGTAACATAATCCTAGGAAATACACGCCAGCTTATGATACAGTGGGGGCAGTTGTGGGTTGACACCGAATCAGAGGCCAATTAGTTTGCATTCTTAGAATTTCTGCCAAAATGTATACAAAAAGCGGCCACTCTAGAGCTTTCTTGGATGATCGAATGCTTCTAGAACTCCCTAGAAACTGTCTATTGATAATCTATCAAACCTTATTTTCCTGAGTTACCAATCATTCAGGAGCGAGTCAGAAACCCTAATACTGCTGTGAATACAGGAATTGTAATATGATAACAGGGAATCACAAGAAAACCCACTATACCATAAAAACTGGCAGAAAACCTCTATCATATATTCCAAACAAATCAGAACTTTACCCACCAGGTCAACCTGCGCAATATGCTACCATATTGCCCCATAACAAAGCTCCAGGACACTCCAAGTTCCCCCAGATGAAGCGAGAATGGCCATTCCCCCCACATCTTTATATGAAATTCCTCTTCCACTGCTTCTTGTCTCCTGCCCTCTTGAGGCGTCAGGTAGTAAATTTGGAGAGAAATTTGAAGCAAGTTGTGATATTGCATCCGGAACCCCGAGTCCTGTATATAGGAGGCCAAGGCGATTTTATGTAGCACGAATATGGTTCAAGTGCTCATCCCATACCCAATTAGCAAGGCTAGGAAAATCTATAGTAAACACTAGGGGTACTTGAGAATCACTCTAGGACATTGGAGTTGCCTCTTCTAGTAAAGTCCATTATATTTTTTCCTCTCACTTATCCTAACCGAATGCTGAAGGAGGATCTTTTCACCGTAGTCACTCCCCTCAATCCAGAGGGGGGAGCCCTGGATATCCTAGAGTGATTCTCGGTATCTACGGTGTTATAACAACTTATTTGAGAGGAACGCGATCAGTTGCGGGGTTGGGGTTCTTGGCGCATTCCCCCATCCCAAGACTTGCCGGGCTACTCATGATCACATGGTGCGCAAGTTCTTGAAGTTGAGTTGCGGATAGCACAGAGGAAAACAAGTTGGCTAGCTTTATTTAATGGATAAAGACTCTAGTCATGGGATTACGGTAGTGGGGTTTGTGAGCTATACACACTACCGGTAGTTCATTCCCATCAAATTTCATAATTCTTGTTCCAAAGCACCGGGATAAGACTTTCCTTTGGTTACATGTAAGCGGCCGATAGGCCGCTGGCTTGTCCTAAATTTATAAAACTATCCCTCGTTCTCCGTATCATACTTGTAATTAAGGTAGTGCCCACCAAGAGAGAACAGTAGAGGGTTTGCGCGTGGGGACCTAGGTGGCGCTTGGTAGGGAATGGACCTAGGTGCAAGAATGAGTTTGCGCACTAGGTGTAGGTATTTTTACATAATATTATCAAAAATAACTGAACACCCCCGGGTAAATATAAGAATTAGATAAGCGACTTGAAATAAGCACAGGCTGTTAGGATAGTAAAAGCTGTACCTATTGCTACCTTGGCGCGTGCAGTTTTCTTTTTGATATGTGACAAGGCTCGGATTGAGTGGGGTAATGTAGCAGTTGCTGTCGGAGGGCCAAATGGACTATGGGGAGTAGGCGAGGAAAACCACGTAATGTCGTCGTACAAGTAGTTTGCTGTGGGTAGAAGATTTATTGGACAAAGGGGCTCATCTGAGAGCCGCACCCGGAGGTAGGACGAAGACCGCAATTGTTGAGAACGGTTAGATCTTTGAGGCAGGTTTTTCTTCTCATCTATCATATCTCTTGTTTTCTGAGCCAGCTTGATCCTCGGAAAATCCTTTGCCAATACCCACCAAAGAACCCCTTGCCCAGAAGACATCCGACACTGCCCTCAAATTGGTTCCGGGCTCAAATTAGGACTCCCGCCACACGAGCTTGGTACGGACAATACTGGCTTCCATAGAACAGGTAATAATCTACTATTGGATGCCCAATACTATAATCCCTAAAATATTAATAAATTGCAAAAAGAGAGGTGGGTTGCTGCGGACTTGTTGTTCTGAAGCGATCGGATTTCTTCATGTCTGAAAAGTCCTACTTTACACTTCTTCCAGGTCTCGCTACCCACCTAGGTGTCCAAGACTTTTAGCTTAACTGAAAATAACCTGTTTGTCTACCACCTAGGTTTCCTTGCCCAAACTCTCTAGTTCGCAGCACTAGTGATGGGCTGATGAAAACTCTCTCTCGGAGGTTAATCCATTGACTGTCACCAGTCTTTTTGATACTGGAAGCTTTGGCGCAGAATGGACTGATGGTTGGGTGCTGCGACTCATGTCGCCAAGATTTCTGTCTTAGGGATGATTGCTTGGCGACAGCAGGATGGCAAGGCTGGACACTCAGCCATCAGCAATCTAGGGGTAAATTTTCTATGATACGACCCCACTTTCCTTGAGCTTCAGCCCACACATTCTTTCGCTTTCGCAACCTTAAAACCACGCACACCACGAGGCAATATGGGCCCTTCAACACACCCGGGACCGAACTCTACTGGCACAGGCAATACAAACTGTTTTAACCAAATAAATAGTCACAACAGCACTACCAACATAACATACGTGAACGAAAGGGCAAAGCTCTTGAATTGGTTATCGCCCTTACAACCTCGCGTACGCCACAACGATGTGAGAGGCCGACGAGAGCCTGGCTTAGGGGAATGGTTTTTGCAAGCCGATGAGTTTCTTAGATGGCGTGACGGCATAGGTGAATTCGACAAGGCTACTCTGTTTTGTTCCGGCAATCCTGGGGTAGGAAAGACTTTTCTCAGGTATGATAAGAAGAATAATCCCTCCGAGGAGTAGTTATAGTTAACTAGGTAAAACACTAGCTCTCTAGTAATTGATAGGTTGCTTGATCATTTTGCGGGAGAGAACGTCGCGGTCATTTGCCTCTATTGCGATTTCCAAGACCACGAGAAGCAAACAACTGCGAACCTGATAGGCGCCCTCACCAAGCAGCTTGTGAATGCGTTAAAAATTGTTCCTCCTGAGATCGAGGAAGCATTCGAGAGAGCAGAGCGCGAGGTTGGGGGCCGAGGGCTCCAAGTTTCAGAGGCCATTAAGCTCTTGCAGGCAGCCCTTGCTCCAGTGAATCGGACTTTCATCTGTATTGATGCCCTTGATGAATGTTCGGATAAGCATCTATCCCAACTTCTGACCTCACTGCATACCGTTTCTCAAGCGTCGCCGGATATCCGGTTGTTTATTACCGGGAGGCCCCATATCCGAAGCGCGGTGGAGAAATATCTTCCGGCGGGTGCGCAAGTCATCCCGATCAGCCCAAGTACTGAAGATATAAAGGAATATCTGGAGGTGGAATTGGGGCGTGACTTGGATTCTGAAGTAATGAGCCCAGCACTCAGGGCCGATATTCTGAAACGCATTCCCGAAAAGATCCCCGACACGTATGTGATAGCTATCCCTATACAAAAAAACCAGAGAGATTACTAACTATGGTGCTTAGATTTCTACTCATTTCGTTGAGCATAGCTGCGATATTAGGAGAGGCCACAATCCACAAGAGGCGAGAAAGGCTAGATGAAATGACGAATGGACTCGGTTTGGACAGCGCCTATGATGCCACATTGGGCAGAATAAAGGCTCAAGGTAAAGGCAAATCAGCACTCGGTATGGCTGCATTAATGTGGATTTATTACTCGGAGCGTCCAATGAACATTGGGGAGCTATGCGAGGCGCTAGGGGTCGAAGTTGGGTCTAGGGATATCAACTACGATGATATCCCTTCCGAAAAAACGTTGTTAGCCTCCTGCTTAGGACTTGTCACGGTAGATGAGAGCTCAACTGTCCGCTTGGTGCACTTTACCCTTCAAGAATATTTCAACACCCATTTCGAACATTTTGAGAACCCCCAGTCCACGATGGCGGAGGTTTGCTTGACGTATCTTAACTTCGATTCCGTTAATGAGCTGTCGTGCAGTCTTAACAACGCCCCGACAGAGACACGTCTCCTGCAATATGCCTCTAGTTACTGGGGAATGTATGCGAGAAATGGGCTTACAGAAGGCGTGAAATCACTCGCACTTCAGCTTCTTGGTAAATTCGGCAACCATATATCAGCGAAGCTTCTTTTAATGGGGGACCTCGGTGAGTGGCACGGGAGCTGGCGGTACAGCGAGGGATTCACCAGCCTTCACTGTGCAGCCCACCTTGGGTTTGATGAGATTGCGATTGCTTTGTTGGAAGAGGAAGAAGGCTGTGTTGCAGATATGGCTGATGGTCAGGGCCTTACTCCATTAGCGTGGGCTGCGGAGGGTGGACATGAGGAGATTGTGAAGCTGCTCCTTAACCGGAAAGATGTCAACCCCGAATCGAGAACCAATTATGGCCGAACGCCACTCTGGTGTGCTGCCTTTGGTGGGCATGAGGGGATTGTGAAGCTGCTCCTTGATCGGAAAGACGTCAACCCCGACTCGAGAGACATGTATGACCGAACGCCACTCTGGTGTGCTGCCTTTGGTGGGCATGAGGGGATTGTGAAGCTGCTCCTTGATCGGAAAGACGTCAACCCCGACTCGAGAAACGATGATGGCCAAACGCCACTCTGGTGTGCTGCCAAGGGTGGGCATGAGGGGATTGTGAAGCTGCTCCTTGACCGGAAAGAGGTCAACCCCGACTCGAGAGACAAGTATGACCGAACGCCACTCTGGTGGGCTGCCTTGGGTGGGCATGAGGGGATTTTGAAGCTGCTCCTTGACCGGAAAGATGTCAACCCCGACTCGAGAGGCAAGTATGACCGAACGCCACTCTGGTGTGCTGCCAAGGGTGGGCATGAGGGGATTGTGAAGCTGCTCCTTGACCGGAAAGAGGTCAATCCCGACTCGAGAGACGATGATGGCCAAACGCCACTCTGGCGTGCTGCCTCGGGTGGGCATGAGGGGATTGTGAAGCTGCTCCTTGACCGGAAAGATGTCAACCCCGACTCGAGAACCAATTATGGCCGAACGCCACTCTGGTGTGCTGCTAAGGGTGGGCATGAGGGGATTGTGAAGCTGCTCCTTGACCGGAAAGATTTCAACCCCGACTCGAGAAACGATGATGGCCAAACGCCACTCTGGTGTGCTGCCTCGGGTGGGCATGAGGGGATTGTGAAGCTGCTCCTTGACCGGAAAGATGTCAACCCCGACTCGAGAGACAAGTATGACCGAACGCCACTCTGGTGTGCTGCCTTTGGTGGGCATGAGGGGATTGTGAAGCTGCTCCTTGGCCGGAAAGAGGTCAATCCCGACTCGAGAGACGATGGTGGCGGAACGCCACTCTGGCGTGCCGCCTCGGGTGGGCATGAGGGGATTGTGAAGCTGCTCCTTGACCGGAAAGAGGTCAACCCCGACTCGAGAGACAAGGATGACCGAACGCCACTCTGGTGTGCTGCCTTTGGTGGGCATGAGGGGATTGTGAAGCTGCTCCTTGACCGGAAAGAGGTCAACCCCGACCTGAGGGACAGTGATGGCCAAACGCCACTCTGGCGTGCTGCCGAGCGTGGGAATGAGAGGATTGTGAAGCTGCTCCAGCGTCACGCAAATACTGAGTCCAATACCGAGGCGAATGATCCCCCAGTGTCTCCTTCCCACCTTTTACAAAATAGCTATGAGGGGCTCCCGGCCTCGCAGCTATCCCCACAGCCACGCCGAGATACTCTGGACCTGCTCACTCAAAATACCCCCGTAGCTCTGCTGTCAGCCGTTTCTCCTCCTGATACCCTTCATGTCGGTTCAGAAACCTCCTCACAGGCCCCTCCACCCGGCTTTCCTCACTTAGCTCTATCCAACCCTCTCCCCCTGACTGCTATCGCTGCCGCCGGAATGGCCACTGTTGCCATCCTAGCGATTATAATTAGGCTATGGCTACAGTGCCGCGAGGATTCTTGTTGAAAATCCGCCCCGCCATACCAACCAACCTAGCCTATTTCAACGCCGTGGTATGATTAACGAAACATCTGGAAATGGCTAGGTATGCCGATAGATCGATGTAGTGGTTTTGTGCCTAAGAATTTAGTTGTTATGCCGTTCGAATTCTGTATGAAGATGAAGGATTTATCTGCACTCCGGGGCGATAATGATAGACTTTGTGTTACGTTATATATCTATTAGAAATTTATGTTCGATTACCGAAGGCATTCTTTACAGCACTGCTCTACTCACCACGCCTCTTTCCATGAAACCAACCCCTGGCCACTAGACGCTACCTCACACTACCGACAGACTCAATGACCCACGTATCCAACGCACCTATCAGAAAGTATGGCTTTACTAAACTCATTCTGCCAAAATTGGCTAACTTGATATTACAGTCCGGCACCCCGTGAGAGCTGGGTATGTTCCGACTAGAGGATAAATTTCATGAGACCCCTTGAATAGGTAATCTAATCAGTGTTAGTAGGTTATTAATATTGGCAATTTTCAAGACCATCAGAAAGATAGAAAGGGATATAGGCAAAATATCGAGATACCAGGACCCTCGGATGGCAAGTGAGGAGCTTGTTGGCGGCAGCCATAGGCGGGTAGGGGAATGAGGGTTGCAGGCCTCGGGAAGAGGACGGGGAATTAATTATCCCTTCTCTTTATCCTTTTCCGCCCCTGGATTTTTTATTATTGAATATTAATAGGATATCCCCACTGGTATGGTGGGGGGAATGCGATTAAAAATAAATTTCTTTGCATTAACTGCTAGAGCACCGTAAAATCTCTTGAGAACCACCATCTCCGACCGTCGTGTAATCTCCGAATTCTGAGTCTAAGACTCCTGACAAGCATTAGCGCTTTCCTAAATTTTATGATTTTTATTTACTTTTATTTTTATTCCCCCCAAAAGATTAGTGTTCCGATGGAACAAGAATCCCACGAAAGGGAACAACGGGGATGGATTGAGTTTATTATGATAGTAGGAATTAAACAGTTCCATCCCACCCCCTCCCCTTACCTTATCTCCGCTCTGAGTACCATATTCTCAGACTGTTGGCCACCACTTGCCAAGGCAAAAAAAATCAAAAATTCGTAAAGAGATTCTACAAACCACAGAGTCCTCATCACAGGACGTCACTCGTGTAGTTTCCAGCAGGAGAGCCGCATGGCAAGTTAATTTCTTCCGTCACGCGTTCATGGCAGGAAGGCAGAATACTATGACACTCCCGAGGATTGGTTTGTTGGTTGGTTAGCTGGGAAGATTTCGAGTCGCTGTGGTGTAGTTATAGCAGAGAGCAGTGCCCAAGTATTATCATAATATTACATTGGCCTTCTTCCGCGAGCCCCTCCGTTGTCAACGAGATATTGGGCAATTTCATGTGCTTTTGGCGTCGATTTTTGCTTCGTACTATAGTGGAGTACTGTCCGGTATAGTATGGTTGAGGGATCATTGAGCCTTATAGATGGTTCCGGCATTTTTATGTTTTCCGAGCGACATCAACTGCCATCTCAAACTGCACGATATGATACAAGTATTAAGGTGAGCGCCAGGAATATGATAGATAACTCGTGCTCGATGGCATTTGAGCCATCTGGCTATTTTTAGTTCAGGTGCTCGGAGTTAGGAATAGGCGATAGCCCATTGAGTTATGTAGTGGCAGGAACCGTCATAACTGCTATGGCCCATGGTGCTTATGAGGTCACTATTTCTGTTTTATTCACCCCCACATCTCCTGCCCATGAGTGAAAATCTGGGGATCGTGCTTTGTGCTAATTGCACAATGTGATTTTGACAGGTATTGTACCGTATCGTGGCACAGTGTTCCCAACGGTCCGGGGCCCCGATAGGGCCTGGAGGACAGACTGCCAAGAGCCCTGGACCGGACTGGACCACAAAAGATGTCCTGTCCTCGTCTGCAAAATCTAAAGACGTCCGTTTTTACCAAGGGCGACAGACCCGGCAACCTAAGGCAATGTGTGGCGGCGCATGAAGACAGTGGACCGCAGGGGACGGCGGGGGACTGTGAGTGATAATTGGTGATGGTAACCAACTGCAGGGTCTATGAGGAAACACCCGGGATGGCAGAAGGTGGCAGGGGACGGCGAGTGACGAGCGGGCACTGTCAGCAAACACCGGTGAAGGTAATGAAACATAGGAGACAGTGGGTGCTAGCCGGTTCGAGTGGAGGATAATAACAGCAGGATTCTAATATCAACTGGGCTGGTGTTTTACATGATTGCCGAGTCCAATCAGCCATATTGTATTTATGACCCGGATTGAATTATAAAGAGGGGGAATGAGTCAGTGAGATATCGATATGGATAATAGAAAGGATGTAAAGGTAACGATTCTTCAAAATAGAAGACAGTACCAGATACAAACTGCACGATCCTCCTGATACAGCAATTTACGACCAAATCTGACTTCAACTATTTTTCTATCCTGGCTCCACATTATCTACAACAGCTATTTGGTATGTCGATTCAACTTGAGGATTCCGCATCACAAGAAACCATTTGGGATTTTGATGTTAGCATGATTCCCGGTATACTTAAAACTCCCGAACTCCGCCCTATTCGGAGCATGGACTCGGAGGAGTCCCTTGGTCATATCAGTAGCCAAAATACGAGTGCTCGGGTAGTGCCCCGAGAAGTCTCATATTCTAGCTCAATGAACCAGAGAAAGACGACACGAGACATTACAGGGGTGATATCATGGTGGTGGATTGCGGGGCCCGACGTGCTCCACTCTAAATCATCTGGCAGTTTTGCTGGAGGACGGGACGGGGCAACAAAAAGTCGTCCCTCCTCGTCCTCGCTCGAGACGGACGGACTGCCCCGTTGGGAAAACTGTCGTGGCATTCTTTGGAGCTATTTCCTATTGGCCTTCTCTTTTGATTGGCTCTTGTTGAGAGATATGGTATCGTGCACATGGGATATGTGGGTGAAATCTAGTATAGGGCTAGAAGGTAACGGTTGGGGACGATTGACTATATGATGTAGTGCCCGGTGGTGTGAACGTATCGTGAGGGTTTAAGTGCTTGTTTCATAAAACACGGTATTTCTCTTAAGCTAGTAAGTTTATGGGAAGGGGAAGGGGAGTGGGTATTATCAAAGCTGGGAGCGGCCCCCACCAGACCTGTCCGGTGTTATTAGGCGCATATGATCCAATGTCCAACCGACGATCATCTGGTTTCATCAAACATATCCTGTGAATCATGTCAAAGCACTCGCCCAGCGATATTTCACTAGTCAGCTGAGAGTAAGTTACCGTGCATTGCGTAGGCAAACAGATGCTGTAGGGGAAAAAGCATCCCACGAGAGCCACCACTTCAAATTAAAATCGGAGAAATTACAAGGTCCGGATAGTTGTGTTCTTTTTCTCTTCTCGTCTAACCCGGGATATCTTGCTCGCTGAGGGATTTTGAGGAAACGCTCAATGAAATAGGGCTGAATGTGTTGATACAACAGCCGGATCTTATAATACCATCACAAGCTTGAGGAAGTACAGCAATAATAGGGCAGACCCCAGGTCCCCTCCCACGCCGATGGGCACAGTACGGGAGAGATGCAATATCAGGTCCGATTCCTATCACAGGTTCTGCTCGATGATCTAGAACAAAGCTCGGGGGCGGGTGCTACCAGTGTTCCCAACGGGCGAGGTAGGCCAGGCTTTGGTGGTGCCGGGTCCGACCTGTCAAAATTCTCTGGGATCTGGCCTGGCCTGGCAGGGCCCGCATATAGGCCATATAAGCTTTTTTTCCGGCCGCCCTATATCTATATGGCCCCCGACAACCCACTCATCGCGAGCAGCCACCCCGTGTCAGCAGCAAAAATTCACGGTAAATGTTTCCCAATTATATACCCAATAAGATTTAAACAAATAGAACAATTTCACTTTATTAGCAAAAAAAATCCTAAAAGATGCTAGAGTACTCGAGTAGGGAATTGATCAACTGTAGAAGAAGAGCTGTTGTTGTGGTGGGGGTCAACTGTGCCCAATAAGGTGGTGACTGCATAGAAGGTATGATATCAATCCGGGGGGGATTAAAACGTAAATAATTTACAAAATAACATTAAAAATAGAACAGTTTCGGTTTGTTAGCTTGGGGATTTAATGAAATTCCTGCTGACGAGGCAAAATAGGAGGGAATGATGATAGGATAGGACTGGGCTGGGGGCCCTGGAGGTACTGTGACTTTTTAAGACTTTATTGAGTTGATTGTGTATCACTCGTAGTGTGATTAATTAAGAAGCAATAGCCGAAGGTAAAGAGGAAAAAAATCAAAGGTGAGAAACTTCAAAGATGGGGGGGGGTTGAGATACCCTTAAAGCGATCGGTAATCACCGGGCTTATCATAGGCGCCTATCAGGCCTGATTGGCTTTCGTAGGCCGATCCAATGCGGCCTATATCGGCCTAGGCTTTTTCCGGTATAGCCTTCCTTGGCTTGGTACTCGGATACCAGGGCTAGTCCGCGAACACAGGGCTGACAAAGCTAACGACGATATTAGGAATAGCGCACGCACTAAGGGGTGTGTGTTGAAAACCAGAAGAATTCCTCGAACGCTTTCTGCTTTACTATTGGTTGAACTATCTATTCAAGATTTCTATTGGATATTTGCCACTTTAGCTCATGCTCAGAATAAATCCTGGTGTTCGCGGACTAACCCTGACACCCGAGTACTACTAGCACGGCAGTTCAACCAATACCTCACAAGCTACAGCTGCACTCCCTAGAAACTGATCATTGATAGTCTATCATATCTTGTTCCCCTGAGTTACCAATCACTCGGGAAAAATCTCTCGGGAGCGATATGGAAAACCCTATACTGGCCTGTGGATACCGGAACAGTAATATGATAACAGGGGATCGCAAGCCAACCCACTATATCAACAAAACTGGCAGGAAACCTCCCTCATGTACCGTATCCCAAACAAATCACAACATTACCCCCACATTCAACCTGCGCAGTGCGCCACCATAATGCCATAACAAAGCCCCAGACACACTCCAAATCCCCCCAGAGGAAGCGAGAATCGCCATTACCCTACACATTTATATGAAATCCCTCTTCTTCTGTTCCCCATCTCCCTGCCTCTTGAGTGGTTAGGCGATAAATTTGGAGAGAGGTTTGAGGTACGTTGTGACATTATATTACGGAAGCATGGGTCCGGGATATAGGAGGCTGGGGTGATTTTATGTACGATGTACTGAAACGAAGAAATACCGGCTAGTTTGTCTACTTTCGGAAGCACAAGAGGTACGAGCTAAAGGCCGTCGCTGTTGAGAAATCCCACCTAGAAAAAAACCCCACACAAGTCACGATCAATTCAACTCTCCTAAGCTAATCGGCAAACCTCTCACCCAAGAAGAACCCACAGAAAGAAGAAAAGAATCTAACCGAAAAGAAAGCCCAGCCTGTCCGGTTTATCCGACTATTTAGGCACAGGTGATCGTCCTCTTAAGCCTCCTTCTTGTTGCGCACTCTGCCAAAGTTTTTTCCTTTGCCCGATGTCTAGAAGAAACCCAATGCTGTTGTCATCGCCGTCGTTAAAGAAAAGAAAGATCATCCTCTCATAGAGCCTTTGTCCTCCCCCTGCCAGCCAAGACTAAGCAACAACCACCCCTGCAGTAAACGTGACACACCCCCACCGACTACCGTATTCAACACAAGCCCAGCGTACTTCCCTTCCCAAGCAAGCTATGATGAACTACTAGTACTAGTACTATCCATGCTCTGTAAGTCGTCCGCAGACTAGCTAAAATATGCAAACTGAGTAAAGCGAAATTTCTCACCCACAGTACGACCATAGTTCTGGCGCTTGTTCCACGCTTAATTGGCAGGACCGGGAGCATCTAAGGTAACAACTGGGGTACTTGAGAATCCCTCTATGAAATTAGAGTTGCCTCTCTTAGCAAGGTCTGTTGTATTTTTCCCCCTCGCTTGTCGCATCTAAAAGGCCGAAAGAGGATCATTTCACTGTATCATAGTTACTCCCATCAATGGAGAGGGGGAAGCCCTGGAAGCCCTGGAAGCCCTGGCGTGGTTCAAAGTTTTTAGGGTGTCATAACGGCTTTGCTTAGGAGGAGAGCAATCATTTGCAGGTTAGGGATATTGACACATGCCCCCATCTCGAGACTTTCAGGGCTACTCATGATCACATGATGCGCGAGCTCTTGTAGCCAGGTTGCAGAGATCGGAGCACGGAGGAAAGCAAGTTAGCTAGCTTTTTATCTGATGGATAAAAACTCTTGTTATGGGATTGGCGGGGTTTGTGAGCCATGCACTACCAGTAGCGCGGGCATTGCCGTCAAATTTCATGGATAAGACTTTCCTTTGTGTTAGGCGACCAATAGGCCACTAGCTTGTCCAAAATTTATAACACTATCCCTCGTTCTCCGTACTTGTAATTAAGGTGGTTCCTACCAAGAGAGAACAGTCCGCGGCACTGGTGATGGGCTGATGAAAACTCTCTCTCGGAAGGTTAATTCCATTGACAGTCACCAGCCTTCCTGATACTAGAAACTTTGATGCAGAATGGACTGATGGTTGGGTGCCGCAACTCCTGTCGCCAAGACGGTTGTCTTAAGAATGATTGGTTAGCGACAGCAGGATGGCAAGGCTGGATACTCAGCCGTCAGCTATCTGCACATGTATTTACTACGACCCCTTTTTCTCTGATCATCGACTTCGACACATTCTATCGCTTTCGCAACCTTAAAAACAATCACACCACGAAGCAACATGGACCCTTCAACACATCCAGGACCGAACACTGCCAGCACAGGCAATATAAACAGTTTTAACCAAACAAATAGTCACAACACCACCACTACCAACATAACATATGTGAACGAAAGGGCTAAGCTCTTGAATTGGTTATCGCCCTTACAGCCTCGCGTACGCCACAACGATGTGAGGGGTCGAAGAGAGCCTGGCTTAGGGGAATGGTTTTTGAAAGCCGAGGAGTTTCTTAGATGGCGTGACGGTATAGGTGAATTCGATAAGGCCAATCTGTTTGGTTCCGGAAATCCTGGGGTTGGAAAGACTTTTCTCAGGTAGGAAGAATAATTCCTGCTGAGGGGTAGTTATGGCTAACTGGGCAAAACACTAGCTCTCTGGTAATTGATAGGTTGCTTGATCATTTTGCGGGAGAGAACGTCGCGGTCGTTTGCCTCTATTGCGATTTCCAGGACCAAGAGAATCAAACAGCTGCGAACATGATAGGCGCCCTCACCAAGCAGCTTGTGAATGCGTTAGGAATGGTTCCTACTGAGATTGAGGAAGCATTCGAGAGAGCAGAGCGCGAGGTTGGGGGCCGAGGGCTCCAAGTTTCAGAAGCCATTAAGCTCTTGCAGGCTGCCATTGCTCCAGTGAATCGGACTTTCATCTGTATTGATGCTCTTGATGAATGTTCGGATAAGCATCTATCCCAACTTCTGACCTCATTGCATACCGTTTCTCAAGCGTCTCCAGACATCCGGTTGTTTATTACGGGAAGGCCCCATATCAGAAGTGCGGTGGAGAGATATCTTCCGGCGGGTGGGCAAGTTCTCACGATTAGCCCAAGTAGTGAAGATATAAAGGAATATCTGGAGATTGAATTGGGGCGCGACTTGGATTCCGAAGCGATGAGCCCAGCACTCAGGGCCGATATTCTGAAACGCATTCCAGAAAGGATTCCCGACACGTATGGGATACCTATCTCTACACCAAAAGCTCAGAGAGATTACTAACTATGGTGCCTAGATTTCTACTCGTTTCCTTGAGCATAGCTGCGATATTAGGGGAGGCTACAATCCACAAGAGGCGAGAGAAACTAGATGAAATGACGAGTGGACTTGGTTTGGACAGCGCCTATGATGCTACATTAAGCAGAATAAAGGGTCAGGGTAAAGGGAAATCAGCACTCGGCATGGCTGCATTAATGTGGATTTCTCGCTCGGAGCGTCTAATGCACATTGGGGAGCTATGCGAGGCGCTAGGGGTCGAAGTTGGGTCTAGGGATATCAACTATGACAATATCCCTTCGGAAAAAACGTTGTTAGCCTCCTGCTTAGGATTTGTCACGGTAGATGAGAGCTCAACTGTTCGGCTGGTGCACTTTACCCTTCAAGAATATTTCAACAGCCATTCCGAACATTTCGAGAACCCCCAATCGACCATGGCGGAAGTTTGCTTGACGTATCTTAACTTTGATTCCGTTAATGAGCTGTCGCACAGTCTTGACAGCGCCCCGACAGAGACACGTCTCCTGCAATATGCCTCTAGTTACTGGGGAATGTATGCGAGAAATGGGCTTACAGAATCTACTAAATTACTGTCGCTTCGGCTACTTGGTAAATTTGGCAAACATATATCAGCCAAGCTTCTTTTAATGGCGGGCCTTGGTGAGTTTTGGGGGAGCTGGAGGTATAGCGAGGGGTTCACTGGTCTTCACTGTGCAGCCTACCTAGGGTTTGATGAGATTGTGATTGCTTTGTTGGAAGAGGAAGAAGGATGTGTTGCAGATATGGCTGATGGTCGGGGCCTTACTCCATTAGCGTGGGCTGCGGAGGGTGGACATGAGGAGATTGTGAAGCTGCTCCTTAACCGGAAAGAGGTCAACCCCGAATCGAGAGACGATGATGGCCAAACGCAACTCTGGTGGGCGGCCTCGGGTGGGCATGAGGGGGTTGTGAAACTGCTCCTTGACCGGAAAGAGGTCATCCCCGACTCGAGAGACGATTATGACCAAACTCCACTCTGGTGTGCTGCCAAAGGTGGGCATGAGGGGGTTGTGAAGCTGCTCCTTGACCGGAAGGATGTCAACCCCGACTCGAGAGACGATAATGGCCGAACGCCACTCTGGCGTGCTGCCGAGCGTGGGCATGAGGGAACTGTGAAGCTGCTCCTTGATCGGAAAGAGGTCAACCCCGAATCGAGAGACAAGTATGGTCAAACGCCACTCTGTCATGCTGCCTTGGGTGGGTATGAGGGGATTGTGAAGCTGCTCCTTGACCGGAAAGAGGTCAACCCCGACTCGAAAGACTATCATGGCCAAACGCCACTCTGGCGTGCTGCTGAGCGTTGGCATGAGGGGATTGTGAAGCTGCTCCTTGGCCGAAAAGAGGTCAACCCCGACTCGAGAGACGATAATGGCCAAACGCCACTCTGGTGTGCTGCCTCGTGTGGGAACGAGGGGCTTGTCAAGCTGCTCCTTCACCGGAAGGAGGTCAACCCCGACTCGAGAGACAATAATGACCGAACGCCACTCTGGTGTGCTGCCAAGGGTGGGCGTGAGAGGATTGTGAAGCTGCTCCTTGACCGGAAAGAGGTCAACCCCGACTCTAGAAACGATCTTGGTGAAACGCCACTCTTCTGGGCTGCCAAGCGTGGGCAGGAGGGGATTGTGAAGCTGCTCCTTGGCCAGAAAGAGGTCAACCCCGACTCGAGAGCCGATGATGGCCAAACGCCACTCTGGTGTGCTACTGAGGGTGGGTATGAGGGGATTGTGAAGCTGCTCCTTGACCGGAAAGAGGTCGACCCCGAATCGAGAGACGAGTATGGCCGAACGCCACTTTGTCGTGCTGCCTTGAGTGGGCATGAGGGGATTGTGAGGCTGCTCCTTGACCGGAAAGAGGTCGACCCCGAATCGAGAGGCTATTTTGGCCAAACGCCACTCTGGAGTGCTGCCGAGGGTGGGCATGAAGGGATTGTGAAGCTGCTCCTTGACCGGAAAGAGGTTAACCCCGACTCTAAAGACATGTATTACCAAACTCCACTCTGGTGTGCTGCCAAGGGTGGGCATGAGGACATTGTGAAGCTGCTCCTTGACCGGAGAGAGGTTAACCCCGATTCGAGAGACAGCGATGGCCAAACGCCACTCTGGTGTGCCGCCTTGGGTGGGCATGAGGGGATTTTGAAGCTCCTCCTTGATCGGAAAGAGGTCAACCCCGACTCGAGAGACAAGTATGGCCAAACGCCACTCTTATATGCTGCCTCGGGTGGGCACGAGGGGATTGTGAAGCTCCTCCTTGATCAGAAAGAGGCCAACCCTGACTCGAAAGACAAGCATGACTTAACGCCACTCTTATATGCTGCCGATGGTGGGTACGAGGGGATTGTGAAGCTGCTCCTTGACCGGATAGAGGTCAACCCCGACTCGAGAGACAAGTATGGCCAAACGCCACTCTTGTGCGCTGCCCTGGCTGGACATGAGGGGATTGTGAAGCTGTTCCTTGACCGGAAAGAGGTCAACCTCGAATCGAGAGACGAGTATGGCCGAACGCCACTTTGTCGTGCTGCCTTGAATGGGCATGAGGGGATTGTGAGGCTGCTCCTTGACCGGAAAGAGGTCGACCTCGAATCAGGAGGCTATTTTGGCCAAACGCCACTCTGGAGTGCTGCCGAGGGTGGGCATGAAGGGATTGTTAAGCTGCTCCTTGACCGGGAAGAAGTCAACCCCGACTCGAGAGACGATTTTGACCAAACGCCACTCTGTCGTGCTGCCGAGGGTGGGCATGAAGGGATTGTGAAGTTGCTCCTTGACCGTGAAGAGGTCGACCCCGAATCGGGCTATTTTAGCCAAACGCCACTCTGGTTTGCTGCCTCGGGCGGGCATGAGGGGATTGTGAAGCTGCTCCTTGACCGAAAAGAGGTCAACCCCGACTCCAGAGACGATAATGGCCAAACGCCACTCTGTCGTGCTGCCCAGGGTGGGCACGAGGGGATTGTGAAGCTGCTCCTTGACCGGAAAGAGGTCAACCCCGACCCGAGAGACGATAATGGCCGAACGCCACTCTTGCGTGCTGCCGGGGGTGGGCATGAGGGGATTGTGAAGCTGCTCCTTGATCGGAAAGAGGTCAACCCCGAATCGAGAGACAAGTATGGTCAAACGCCACTCTGGTGTGCTGCCTCGGGTGGGCATGAGGGGATTGTGAAGCTGCTCCTTGACCGGAAAGAGGTCAACCCCGACTCCAGAGACGATGATGGCCAAACTCCTCTCTGGTGTGCTGCCTCGGGTGGGCATGAGGGGACTGTGAAGCTGCTCCTTGACCGGAAAGAGGTCAACCCCGAATCGAGAGACAAGCATGGTCAAACGCCACTCTGTCATGCTGCCGAGCGTGGACATGAAGGGATTGTGAAGTTGCTCCACCGTCATGCAAATACTGAGTCCGGTACCGGGGCGAATGATGCCTCAATGTCTCTTTCCCACCTTTTACAGAATAGCTATGAGGGGCTCCCGGTCTCGCAGCTGTCCCCACAGCCACCCCAAGATACTCCAGACCTGCTCACTCAAAATGCCCCCCCAGCACTCTTGTCAGCCGTTTCTCCTCCTGACACACCCGATATCGGTTCGGAAACCTCCTCACAAGCCCCTCCACTTGACTCTCCTCTCTTAGCCCTATTAAACCCTCTCCCCCTTACTGTTATCGCTGCTGTCGCAACAGCCGCCGTTGCCGCCATCCTAGCGATTATAATTAGGCTATGGCTCCAGTACCGCGAAGATTCTTGTTGAAAACCCGCCCCCGTCATACCAACCAACCATCCTAGCCTATTTTAATGAGGTGGTATGATTAGCCAAACATCTGAAAATAGCTAGGTACATATGTCAATGGATCGATGTGAGTGGTTTCATACCCTAAGAATTCAGGTGTTATGCTGTTCGAATTTTGTATAATATTATTATGATGAAGGATTCATGTGTACTCCGGGGCGAGGGCAGGGCCTGTGTCACATTATCAATAAAATATAAGGAGATACTTTAAGACGTTTGTCACTTTAAAGCCTTCTGATTGGCCAAGAGCTTGATTTGCTTTTTTTGAGGGTTAGGTATTGGCAAAATCCCAGGGTCCTGATTGGTTGAGATATTAACAGGTATCATAGGTCAAAAGTGATATCACATTTTGGCAAGGGGTAATGATATCATAGATGGTTTGAATATGATAGTTTAATACATTGAATCAAGGTCAATGATATCATATATGACTTGAATATCATGCTGAGATATCTTGAATGAAAGTTCATGATATGATAGAAGACTCAGATATAATAGTATGATATGATACATTGAATAGGGATTAATTATATTTTAGATTATGATGACTCAGATATGATAATACAATACTTTGAATAAAAGTCAATTATATTATACCATAATATTATATGGTTCAAATACTATGAACAATCTATCCCCTAAACTGCTAAGACATTCAACCTCATTTAAAATGTTAAACACTAGCCTATTTGAGTAACCGAGAATAAATCTACGCACTCCTCAGTGTACTATCTATCATGGACATACTGAGGAATACAGATTTCTCAGAATTCTGAGTAATATGCCTCTACTTTCCAACAAGGCTTTTATTATTACCATTACTCAAATAGGTTCGTGTTCAACATTTTAAATAGGGCTGAATGTCTCAGCAGTTTAGGGGATACGTACAGTCGCACCCCGTTGTCCCGGATGGCTAAAATCAGGAGTTGGCCATCAAGACAGTGAAACATCTGGGAGAGTGAAATAGGTGATAAAAATGGTGCTTGAAAAAACTGAAAAGCAAGTGATAATTGTGTAGGTATTACTTCCCACGATTCCACACAAGGTTTAGATAGGGGTAGAGTGGAAAACAAGAAGCGAGGGAGATTAGTGAATGAAAGGAATTTAAGAAACCCCCCAATATCAAGATAGAGGTATTTTTTCTCAAATGATCAAGTCAAATTACCGACTCAGAGCTCGCCTGATGCCACTAGCAAGACTTGCATACTGGAGGAAAGAGAGAAAACACCACAGCACCTTGGCCTAACACAGCTACAGATACATGAGCCCCACTACCCACTTAGTGCCGTTGTAGTGGGATATTTCAGGATAGGATTGAGAGAAATCCGGGACACTGAATATATTTTCTATATGAACAGGGGTTAGAGATATCTAAATTATCATCCGGTCCGGAAACCTCCAAAATCCGGGACAGTAAGGTGTATTTCTATGTAGCCTGCACAAATCTTGAAAAATTGTCTGGGACAACGAAGAATCCAGGAGAGTGAGGTCCGGGACAACGGGGTGCCACTGTAGATAGTTTGAGACATTTATTACTTTAAAGTCTTCTCATTGGCTGAGATTCAGACTTGCTTTTGAGGGTTTGATATCAGTCAAATTCTACTGTTCTCATTGGTTGAATGGTTGAAACATAGTTGAAATATGATATCACTTTTGAAAGAGGTTAATGATATCATACTTTACAAATATGTCAGTACTATCATAGGATGATGCTTTCAATAGTAGTTAAAAATATGATATCACTTTTGACAAAGGTTAATAATATCATATACAATGTCATATGTGCTTTCCTATCTGATGTTCAGGATTTTACAATTGTTTATCCATCTCTTATGTACTATTCTTGGTTTTGATATTTCTCATAATTATCTCATACTGTCTTTGTTTCATGCACATTGTTTGGGATTAACATGACAGACTTTCAGGGTCAAACATGTTTGCACTTATGTTTGCTTACAGTGTTTTGCTATATTTCTCTCACGCATATGAATATTCGCTTTTCTTTATGAAAGATGCTATCATACTACCTATATAAATGCTTAGAAGAATTAGGAACCAGAACTCCTGCCACTCTGCTCTCCTACTATCCTACCTTCTCACTTGGCATCACTCAAAATCCCCTATCATACTTGCTAGCTATCATTCTCTTAGAATTAATTGTGCCTTTGACGTTTATATTTTGAATAACAAATATGTCAATACTATCAAGTACCATACCTTTATTGAAGAATTGTCATATGATAATATACAATATATTAGCTTACAAGCTGTTCAATCTGTAATCTATAAGCAGAGGGTATGAAATATTTGTTACTTGAGAGACTTCTCATTGTCAAAGTTGGAGATTTACATTCTTCTACTTAAGCGTTTGATATCAGCCAAACGGTACATCTCAAATTAGTTGTAAGAGTGAATTATAGGTCAAAAGAATTATTATTTTTGCAAGTAATCAATGATATTCAAGTTGTATATGACATCACATCTTACAAATAGTCCAATACCATAATAGTAGGATATCTTATCATACAAATTGGTTAATACTATTATAGTACAATTCTTTCATTCCTACTAGTAGTTAATAATATCCTATATAACATTATAATATCCTCCAAATATGTTGATAATTTTAGATGACGATTTTTCAATAATGGTTACTGATATCCAGGATAATCTTCTATCTTACAAATAGTTCAATACTATCATAGTAGGATGCTTTACTAGCAAAAATGTATACTATATTAGATAGAGTACTCTTACATCAGAATACTAACTGTCTGGGTCCCCGGTCTAGTGTAGCTAGTGGGCCATCCAACCTGTTTTGCATCTGATGGGTCCTGCAGTAGGCTACAACATTTGGTTGCATCAGGCTCTGTCAAATAGAACCCTTCTACCTCAGCCTACATCTAAAGCTGGGGCCACCGCTCAGCTTACTGCAGAATTCCATTGCAACATTATTGCATACTATCAGGATATACCACTACCTCATACTGTCTTTTGAGTACCACTAATCCACTCAGCTTTCTATACTATGGCCTATAATTATTTTCCCAGCTTTTTCAGAGTATACGTAAGGGCAATTTCTTGCCAAAGAAAATAAGCTGAGTGCTGGAGCCAGATGACAAAACCATCATACTCTTAATCTTAATTTTGCGCTAAAGATACAAGAGGGAGGGAATTGTATTTTGAGAACTTGATTTGTCAGAAAGCCAAAATACCAGCTCACCGTAGTTTAAAAGTGAGTAATAGCCATAATATTCTTGAATCTAGCATAGCTCATACTAGTTTCTCAGCAGTTAGCCTCAAATGAGACCTAACCAAATCTTCATTAATCACAACACTGAACATTCACACCATTTGATACTAGCTACAATCATCCACTACAACTATTCTACTAATCCTTGATGGAATATATGACGCTTGCTAGACTCAACACCAGA
>Ga0307509_10000954_pt1 | contig 49474 bp, 60 predicted proteins | sample 10_EM_MG_FD_202245 | JGI IMG/M metagenome (GOLD analysis project Ga0307509, IMG submission 202245) | Populus trichocarpa ectomycorrhiza microbial communities from riparian zone in the Pacific Northwest, United States - 10_EM | ecosystem: Host-associated > Plants > Roots > Unclassified | place... | reverse complement strand
TAGTTTCTCTGGTTTTTTTTTTTTTTTTGTTTTTTGTTGGTGTGTGTGGGGGGGGGGGGGGGGGGGGGGGGGGGCGCCCCAAGGAAGCGCTAGGGAGGAGAATGGAGGAGGAGGAGGAGGAGGAGGTTGTGAGGAAAACTATAGAACGCGTTATGAATGAGAACCCTCCTTTCCGCGGTTATGATGATATGTCGCTTGCTCGCGCGCGCGTGTATGCGAAGGAGGACTTCACGTGTGAAATTGGGTAGACTATCGACGGTGGCGGGGCTTGGGTGCATGCGTGGGGGTTTTTTTTCCTCCGTTCGTTGATGTGATATTATGAGAATATTGATGCCTAAGTTAATGCAGGGTTTAGAGGGAGGGCCGCTGACGAAGTTGTTGTGGTTGCGGCACGCCCTGCGATGCTATGCGCGGGCTGGTTGGGAATCGCGCCTTTTGGGAGCGAGGGATATATTATGATACCGGCACCCACTATGATGTTATGGATATTGCGCTGTGGGGTAGGGTAGGGAGGTAGGTAGGTAGGTAGCCAGGTTTACACCACCGCCGTGCGGTTCCAGATTCACTATATATTTCTGCTCCCTCGGTAGCTTGCATGGCTGTTCGCCTCGTCGGGTGTTTTGGGCAGTAGTGGGCAATTTGGGGGGCAGCAAGGGAGTGAGCGATGCAGGGAAGGGTGATGGATGGATGCTCGTGGTGCTAATTGCGCTCTAATCGCACACCGATGCGGGCTTGGGGATGAATTCTGGGATACGGTTTTCGTGCGCGGTGGTTGTGGTGGCCTGCTACCGTAGGTCTGCGGTAGTGCCTTAGCTTATGGAGAGATTGTCCTGGGCGCCAATTGCAGGGTGGAGAAAACGATTCATGGCCGCTTTTGAAAGAAAAAAAAAAGATATTCCTATTCCGATACCGGTTCCTTCTGGGAGCTCTGCGGAGTCCGTCTGTGGGGTAGCATTTACTACTCTATCTCATAAAACGGCCCGAAAGAAACCCTTCCGATGACTGCCTCCGCTATCTCGCATGCCCATTCCTGAGAGATATCGCCTTGTGCCGCGGATGGGCTCCTAAAGCATCTAAGGACATAGTGCGCCCCCCCGTTGAGGGCCATACCACACCACACCACATTCTGCCTTTACACGGCCGGGGGGGGGGGGGGAATCCACCCTATCCATCTATCCATCCATCCACTAACTCCGAAGCCCCAATCACCAAGCTTCAGAAACCACCGGAAGCAACAAGCAGGCATAGCGCAAGTTCCTCAATAGCGTAGCGCGCAATAAACACACACTTACTTGCACTACATATAATCTTCCAGACCCCACCGAGTGATTACCAATGATGATACCATCGAACCAACAATCCCTAAACCCACCAATGCGTAAAGTAGTATAGCACCGCAATAAAACCACCTTCAATCGCCTCTCTCTCTTTCCTCTTTCTTTTCATTTATCAATCATGGAGCACAAAGCTTTGCCAGCCTTGATATTATAGCCGCCGCGGGAAGATTATCTTCCGCTTCTCAACCGTAAGTTGTGGGGACCCGTGATACATACATACCTAGTATTATACCCCCTCCTCTCCGGAAAGTCCCTCTGCCTCCAAACAGTTCCCTCCCGTAGCCGGCCCTGAAGCCCCAGGTATATCTATGCCACAGCACAGCCTTTTCATGAGTATTCACCCACCAACAAAGTCGCAGAACAAGCCACTGGGCCCGCGGCAAACCCTCGGGACGGTATTTTGGGCCTTGGTGCCAGGCATGATAGCACGGAGTTCGCCACGGTAGGATATAGCGCGCATCCGGACATCCAGCACTCTACCATCACAGGAAATCACCCGCTCAAAGTAGTATGTACAGTGCTATTATCGCTCTTTCTAAAATCTGGAGACAGGTCCCTGTGGCCAGCAAAAGGGACCCGCCAACTACCATGAACAGGGAACATCACAAGTTTAAATTCCCCCGCCGCAGCAGAGGTGTTCCATCGTCAAAAATAGCCCTTGTGAGTTTCTCTTTTGGCTCCCTGAGAGGAGGGGGGCAGTGCGGTCACTACTTCAGTCGAGGATCTTACTTATTTCATTCTGGATTGTTCCTCACACCATCTGGTGTTTGTGCTTCTGTACTGTGCTGTACTGTGTGCTCTACCCGTGCGGTTAACCCAAGGGGCTGGAAGATTGAAGATTGCTTGACTACATGTAAGGCTCTGGGGATATCTTGCCTTCGATGAGGTTCTGGGCAGCTCCGACCCAGTTTATTTAACTGTGTAGTTGTTGTTTCGACAGTATGGTAGCATATTGGTCCCGGAGGCCATGTTTGTTTGTTTGTTTGTTTGTTTGCTTGTTTGTGGGATTGGTGAAGGCGAAGTAGAATGCTGCGGTGAAGAGAGAACCGGCGGAGGTGCACCTACAGTGGGAGAAGGAAAGGGAGAAAAAAAATATGAGGGCTAGATATTTTGTTTTGAGTTTTTGCAGCCATAGATTGAAATTACACAGATCCTCAGAGCGGGCAAGCTATCCCATAGCGATGATAAGGGAGAAGAAGAAGAAAAAAGGAGAGTAATTGATGAGAGGTGCGTTATCCCCTCCAGAGTTTCACAGCTCTCGAGCACAAGGGCCGCTACCAAAGAAGAATACAGATCATCAATTGTAGGAGAGAAGAGGACAACACAAGTCCCAGGCTATGATACAAAAACATTTGCCCGTAAATTCCCGCGACTCAAGAGGCCACAGGTAAAGAATTTAAAAAAAACAAACAAAGAACATTCTCCCACCAAAGCCTCGAACAGCAAAGCACAGCTAAAAAAAAAATATAAAAAAAATCAATCGAGGGAAACACAGCCAGCGTGACGCTCACATGAAAGTTTTCAGCGGGTATACAGCCATCAAACAACAAGCATCCCGATCATTTCCCATCCCACCAAGACCAGCAGACCAGCGCAGAACACAGTGCTCCACCACCACCAAACACCCCTAGTCAAGGAAAGGAAAGGAAAGGAAAGCAAGCAAAAATCAATCAAACGGCCCAGCACCTAAAAACACCTTCTGCGAAAAAGCCTTCCACATAGACACCGTGACCTCGGCCGTCTTAAAAATCCTCCTGCACTGCCTCATCTTGGCCTTCTCGGCCTTCGAGAGCCCGCGAAATTCCCTATTCGCCGCATACATCATGTCGAAATACACGCACGACCGTCCCTCCCTCTCGCGCGTTCCCTCCGCGAAGGTGCTAAAGTCATGTAGATGCTTCGCGATGACCTGCTGGCGGAACGGGGATTGGTTGATGAGGTATTCCGCTTTGCGCTGGGCGCTGGCGCGGAGTGGTGGTGATTGTGGGGGTTCTGGTAGTTCTGGTGAGGGTGGCCGAAGGGAGGAGGAGGAGGGAGAGGAGGAGGGAGAGGAAGAGGGGATGAGGTGCGGGAGGTTTTGGACGTCAGTGTCGTTGTGTGGGCCGCCAGAGGTGATGTTTTGGTTTGTGAGGGTGTGGCGGGGGCGTTTGTGACGGCGGAGGGTGAAGTTGGTGATTGGGGGTCCGGTAGACATTTTTCTTTTCTTTCTTTTTTTTTGTGTACGGTATTACCGTGTTGGGTCTTTTTGTGTTTTTCTTTCGGTTGGTGACTTCTATGGAAGTGTGCGTGTTTTTGTTTTGGTGGATGGGTGAGTGGGAGGTGGAAAGGTGCGGTGTGGTGGTGGTGGGTGGATTAATGAATTGGCCGGCGGAATTGGTGGATGTTTCTGTCTGCAAACCCCAAGCTTTTGGGGGCTCGCAAACCCGCAGAAGCCGATGAGTCAACTAGAAGGCCGTGATGATAGGCGGGTCTAGGAACGAAGCCCTCGCTTCATCGACCCTGAGCGCAACCAGCTTGAGAGGGTATATACCTTTAATGCTGAGATTCATGAGATATCATTCGGCGCAAGTTCGCCAACGGAAGAAAAATGTATTTGCTAGGTAATGCAGCTCAGAGTATCTACCGCTCATACACATTCGTGCCCAGGACCTCGCCCCTAACCCAATTCCCCATCTAAACCCTATCCAGAGAAAAAAGACGTTACAATACCATGCCCAAAACACCCAACCCCATCTTGCGCCAACAACCTCCACCACCGCAACCACCACCTCACCCCTACCCCAAGCACCATTACATCCGTAACAGCCCTCAACAGCGTCTCCTCGCACAACTCAATCTGCGTGTCCACACTCTCCCACTCCGGAACTGCAGCGCCTCCAACTAACCAACAGTCAGTAGAATAACCTCCGGCCCCCGCCCGCCTTTGTCAACTAATTTGTGATACCGCTTTAGCACCATAACAGAGCACGTCCAGCACAGCCCAGGGCAGAGTACTTGCCGGGGGTAGTTTAGTTCATGCTGTATTGTATCATACTTCCGGAACTTGAGCGCATTGAGAAAAGTACGAGGGTCACGAATTATCACACGGAAGCGCCCAGCGCTGGGGTACGATAAGTGTGCCAGGGAGGACTACGAAGTGGAGACAGCAACGAAAGGCATGCATAGAAGAACCCAACCACCAGACGAACATGCCACCGCATTGCAAGCAGACATCATCACGCTCAAGGTCCGAAAATCTCATCTGGAGAGAGAGAAAAAATAAAAACAGAAAGCATGTATGATACATGATAAGGTCCTAAAACACCTATCGCAGTTTCAAAGGCAAATACCTCAACGCCATAAGATACTAACACCCGCAAAAAAGAGAACCCCACCAGCTAATTGTGGTATGCGGACGATAAGGAAAAGAAAAGAGAAAGGAAGAAAAGAAACAGGTATGTGAGCCTAAACCGCAACCAAAACCCCCTCTATGATCCGCCTCTCCTCGCCGACTACAAGGTCCTTATGCTTTTGCAACACCTCCTCGATCTCCCCCCTGACCGCCCGCAGGTCCGCAGTCAAATCCCCATCTGCCTCAATTTCATCAATCTTCCTCTTCTCGGCCTGTAACAAATGCACAAGTTTCTACCCCGCCAATCAGCCCACGTAAGCAAGCAGATGAAGCAGGAAGGGGGATACAAACATTCACAAACCCGTCATACTTGACCTCTCTCCTAATCTTCCCTTCCAGTGCCCCCTCCAGCGCGGAAATCTGCTCCCGGACACCGGCAATCATCTCCCACACGAGCACCTCTTCCTCCCCCGCCTGCAATCCCCCAGCTTCAGGATCTCCTGCAAGGATCTTAATCAACCCGTTCGCTTCTCTGAGGTCTTCTTTCGAACCACGGCGTAGGCATGCTTGTAATCGTGCGGAGTAAGCTAGTTCCCGGCGGTGGCGGAGCTCGAGTTTTGAGTACATTTTCTGTTTACTGAGTATTAGCACTTTTGGTCATGTTATATGTGAAGGTGGAGAACAAGCCATATAAAGAACACCCGAGAGCTCGTATCCCTTAGCGCGGAGGTTGTCGCATACCTTCCTAACCGTGGAAACGTATGGAAGTCCTATACCGGCGGCTTCAAGAGTCGTCAAGAGCTCGACCAGACACGCGTGTAGGGTTCGTTCTTTGAGGAGGATCAAGAGTGGTTGGAGAAGCGGAGGCTGTGAGAGGATTGTCAAGAATAGAACGTCGGAGTGGGAGCAGTAGCGGAGGAGCTAATATTACTCGTAAGTGCTACACGATAGAAGGGAAGGGAGAAGAGGAATTTGGGGGGACTTACCTCAACGGCTTGAACGGCAACATCATCGCCCGAAGCAGCAAACCCGATCAGTGCCATCGCGGCTTCGTATGCCCTAATTGCCCCCCCCCCCACTGTTATTAACATTCTACAGAAAGCTCAAGGATAGACAAACGTATTCCCCCCCTTCTCCCGAACATATTCGAGTACTTTCGCTCTCGCACGAACGCTAGATCTACCACTTGAACACGCATTCGCTTAATCCTCACCATCATCATTAGCTCCCCCCCCCCTTGTCTCCATATTTCCATCTCACAAGAGGGCGCGTACAAATTAATTGCGCGAGCTGCGACATTTGCGGGCGCAGATGGTGTGAAGAAATCAATCTGCGAGATAACATTGCTGGGTGTAATGGGTGATAGTACGGTATGGAGCCCCCCTTGATTAATATGGAAATATGGAAATATGAAATCTGAAGGGTGGGTGTAGAGAAAGTTGGGTTCGGGTTTTGAGGCCTGAGGCTCTGTTGCAGGTACCGTAGTTGTGTTGGAGCACTCGTACGACTGGGGGTGGAAGATCTTGGCACCCCCCATTTTCTTACCATATGAGTGTTCGTCAGCCACCCCTAATACAAATAGAAATACTGTACTCGAGTACTTGTACTCGTATGCTAGTGATTAAATTAGAGTAGGACATCGATGGGAATTTATCTTGTGACAATCCCTTTCCATTGAAATGGCTTGCCAAGAATGGTTGAAGGATGTTTAGTAGTTAGGTGAGTGGTGCCTCAGTTTTGCATGAGAGCTCCATTCAAAAGTCACGTTTGGTTAATGTCAGCTGTAGTATATCCGCAATAACCTTTGGCTAATGCAACTTAAGGGCAAGAGGGCTACACAATCAAATTTCGAGAGGTTCCTGCTATCAGCAAGAGTTGCCCATATTCTTTACTCCATAAAACATGTGATTGGGTTCATCAAGCAGGATGCATTTGGTGCAAAATCGAGTGAATGCCAAGGTATTCCACCCGTTAGTTGGCGTTATTCATGCTGTACCTTGAGGAATGTGGTGAGTGATGGGTGCGGTCAATCGGGGACGCTTCATCTTTGGGAAGGGAACAGAAGTAAGGAAAGCAAAGTGCATTTATAAGAACAATCCCAAACCACAGATATAGCCAACTTAACCAACAGGCAGTAGAACAAGTGAGCCGTCCTTCACTACCACCGGGAGCTGAGGATGTCGCTGCAATTTTTAAATTTATTATATTATACAACTACCCAAGAACCGATGAAGCGGATTGAATTGCCCGGCAGACAAATAATACAATACCGGCAGCGTTACGGCGTAGCCTCGGCAAGTATATAACACCATGGCCGCCGGTGACAGGCACAGCAACGACATCCGTCTCACTCCAATCATTAACAATAAGAGAAACTGACTCATCCCGACTACCAATTTTACAACCCTTACCCGAGCACAGTCACCCGGCCTGTGGTGTACGGTGGTTCAGAAGATCCGCCAATGGATCGATCAACACTAACCACAGTTCGGGTTCAACTCTCCTGCGAATGACAGCCGGTGATGCCAGGTAGGTCGGGCCGTCCTAGTGCACGTCATACATCACTTCGGGAGGACGATGGGACTACTGGAGCATTGCTACAAGCTACTGTGGCCGAAAGGCTAATTGCCACCTACCCCCAGAAAACGAGCGTATAATTTCGTATACCAACCCCGTTTTTTCTACCTCCGTAGATATCCCACGCAAAAGGAAGGAGAGAATAAGGGAGTAAAAAAGAACAGCAATAAGACGATAAGCAATGAGCTGCAACTTGTTTCTCTACCGCAGTGTAGAGCAGAGTAGGGTAGGTAGGGTAGAGCAGAGTGGAGCAGAGCAGAGTAGAGTAGAGTAGGGAAACTTGGCAGAATAAAATTAAGAAAGCAAGAACCTGCAACAAAAAAAGACTCATGCGGCCAATGCGCTAGACCCCAACTTCCTGATCACCCGCTGTGCTTCCGACACCCTCTTGTTTTACTTCACCAACTCTCTCGCCTCCGACCTCGCTAGTCTCGATAGCATCCCCAGGGCGTTGGCTGTCGGGGATGGCTGTTGGGATCTCGTCCTTTTCTTTCTTCTCTTCCGCCTTGGAGACAGGCGAAGTAACAGAAGTATCGACGTCCCTGCCCACTGCAGGGGCCGCTGGTTGGCCAGTGCTAGTGACCCCAAGAAGAGTTGTTGTCGAGGGGATTGGGGCTGCGTCTTTCTTGTTTTCGGCCTTAAGTTCGGATTTGGTTCCCGTTTTCGACCCGCCGGTGGAATTAATGGCTGACTCTTCGCCCACGTTGACACCTTTGTCATCCATACTCCACACAGTCCAAACACCAACAATCTCCATCTTGAAAGCTGCGGGGTCAGACTTGGCTTCAGTCTTGGTTTCGGCCTCCTTAGCGGTTGGCAATTTCCTTCCTCTTGGCCCCTTAGCCCTGCTCTTTCGCACATCGCCCAGCACCTCCGTTGGCTTATCTTCCTCCTCCCCTGCAGGCTTCTCCTCCTGCTTCGGAGCCTGGGGACCCAGTTTCAGTCGTTGATCGAGGTCGTTCATGAAGCCGGCTTTCAGGGCAGCGATTTTCCCGCCAACCCCTCCTGCTCTAGGAGGAATAGCGGGCTTCGGTTTCGAGCTAACTGGTGGTGTATTACCGGGCGCTGCACTACCGCTTGACCCACTTGATGCTACGGGAGGGGACTCAGTTGATGGAGATCGAGCCATGGTAGTTGCTGGTCTGTTGGGCCGTGCGGGAACCTTAGGCTTAGGACGGTCGGGGAGGCCTGGCGGTGCTTTCTTATCGGGACTAATTGGTGCGCTTTCTGAGCTAGTACTCGATGCAAGAGTTGAATCGCCAGTTTGCGGAGGCACTTTTCTTGCAGGGCGGGTGGAAGGAACCTGAGGCCTAGCTGGGGAGCCCGGTTCCGTTGTGCTTGACCCTTCAATAGGAGCTCCAGCTGTGGGCCTTGCATTGTCCTCCTCCTCCGGAATAGAAGTGATCTTGTCATCCAATCGAGTGGCCCCTGTAGTTGTAGCTCTACTCTCATGCTCATTTGTACTCCCTTCCTGGGGATCATTAGATGGAGTAACTGTAGTGCTGAGTTGCAAACTCGGCGGGACGTCCTCCCAGATATCATTACTTGGGAATCGCTTGACCCCATTTCTGTCTCCAGAACCAGCCGACTCTTCACCCTTTTTACCCCTCTTCAAAAGTCTGTCTAAGTGTTCATCAGGACCTTCCGATTGTACCTCGTGTCTATAATCCCCTGCTTTCTTCTTTGCATCTTTATGCCGTTGCTCGAACTCTTTCTCATCACCAGGTTCGTAATGGTCGTGAGGTTGGCCCTGAACATATTCCGGGGTGCTACTAGTTCGTTCAGCTGGCTTCCCCTCCTCCCTGGAATCGTCCTGGGCCTCAGCATCTGCAGTAGGCGGAGATGAGACGATAGCCTGGAGGTGTGCGTGGTCCGGGGCCTCCTCCCAGATATCTCTACTGGGAAATCGATGACCAGAGCTCATAGAAGGCGGCAAACCCGGACGTTTCGGCTTTTCTTGGATATTATCAACAGCTCCTGCAGTACATCTTCCCGCACCCTCGTCTTCATCTTCGGGGAACAACGGTTCGGTCTCCTCTCCGGGTTGCAACGCGAGCAATGATTCTCGCAATTCGAACCCAGTATTGCTCGATAAATTGGCTGGCTCGATATCGATATCGCTGTCGTCGTCGTCGTCGTCGGCATCCGAACACGGCCCAGTAGGGGCCACACTATGAGGCCGAGTATTGGGCATGGAACCAGGCCTCCTAGGCGGGAGGGGAGGGGAGATAGCCGGCAGCATAAACTCCCCACCACGCTTCTGAACCTCATCGGAGGCCAAGATAGGATGCTCACGCTCTTCCTCCTCTTCCTCCTCACCCATCATGCCCAAAGCAGAACCAGGTCTAGTCCCAGCCCTCGAATCATGGTGGTGGTGGTGATGATACACACCGCCATGATGCGGGAGTGCGTCTAAATGAATGCTTATTTCCTTATCTTTCTCATCAATGCTGGTGGAAGAGTTTGCGACAATGCCGTACAACGATACAGGGGCATCTTCCGAATCTCCGCGACGTAACGTGGGTGAATGCCCGGTGGTAGAGGTACCCGTTGGCTGCGGCGAGATAACACGAGCATACTGCTCGCTGGCCAGATAACCAATTTCTTCGTCGGGAACTGGAGTAGTTGCATCGTTGGCAGCATCCAAGTCAGGGCTCTGCGCAACCGACTGGTTGAGATCGGTGGAGCTCCTGGCTGCACATGCACAAAAAAACATAATCAGCAGCGCTCTCATTGGACGGTGGGCTAAAACATAAAACACATTGACGATCAACGGGTAAAAACATGACTGGACTGCGATGCGTCTAGCATACAGGGAGAAGAGGAAAAGCAATTTGAGAACAATCAATATTAAATCTAGGTAATGAAACGTAGAGATTTTATGATGAGTTTCCTCCCCCTTCTCCCATCCACTTTCTTTATTTCCTTTTTCTCAGGAACACAAGTGGAAAAAAAGATCCGTACAACAATTAGTTTTTTTTATAGTTTTTTTTTATAGTTTTATAAAAAAATAAAACAAAAAAAACACATTCTCACTTGATGGAGACAGTGATAACATTATGGAAAAAGTGAAATGGAGGGGGAAAATAGAAATAGCTTACTGTACGGATTAATCCCCTTCGGTGTTCCCTGCCCGTAGGCTCCTTCATCCATCTCCCACTCCTCTCTATAAACATGACTTCTCTTCCCCGCGCCTGGCGTTGCAGCTGGGCTAGGAGCCTGCACATCCCCTGCATTGGGATACATAGGTACTCTCCTTCCAATCTGCGGGATTCCCGAATCGTTCTTCAACGTGGTGCTCGTAGTTATGCCTGAGCCTGACTCCGTTTGCTTCGGTGCTGGCGGCCTTGCGACAGGGGCGTGAAGCTCGGTAGTGGGTGGAATAGTAGTTAGCGCGGGCCCTTCTTGCTCAAAAGGTGATCTTGAGCGTGACTTTGAACTCGGGCGAGGCGGGATATCGGGGACTGCTGACCTCGAGGGTCTAGGTGGAATTGAAGGCGGAGCACGCATGATGACGGGAGTATTTTGCGTATAAAATACGTATGACAAAAGGGAGTTTTTTCCAGAGGGGGGGTTTTTTTTTGGAGGGGGCAAGAAAGGGACGGAATTGTGGAATGGAAGCAAAGACGGCTAGAGGGGGAAGGGAAACTTTTGAAAGCTTAACCTCTCGATGGTTTGTTTGGGCCGACAAGGCCGAACCTCTTCAAGGGAAGTTAAGCTTTGAAACTTGGTCCTTCCCCTTTCACAACAAGGAAAGGATGGAGGAAGGAAGGGAAAGAGCACGAAGCCTGGAGAGGAAATGAGATGAACAGTAATTTTTGCGGGGTAAAAAAAAAAAAGAGAACAGGAACTGGCCCTTTAAGTAAGAGCAGGTATGTAAGAGAAATCCAAGAGCAGTATAATAGGAAGAATAACAACCCAGACCAAGGTTATGCCATCCCCGGAAGGAAGGACCACAAAAGTCATGGGGACAACCCCGTTTTTCTATTCTATTCTACCATTTTTGTATTTTGATGGGCACAAATTGATAGTCAATCCCTTGCTCACACGGTACAAGGGAATCCAAAAGAGGAGATGAAGCATTCTGCAGAAAGGGGAAGGAAAGGCGTGAGTGGTACAGTGAAGCACGATACTGGTGCATGGCCTGTCACTTACGGGTGCTTTTTTTTTCTTTTTCTTCACTGGAGCCTTGGGCGGCTGCCACTAAATAAATAAAAAAAGTGCATGTGCTGTGCAAGGCATGACGTTGTCTACGGTCACCTATCGTAACTCGGATGCTGAGCTGACGAGAGGGAAAGGAAGCGAGACAGATCTGTGAGAGGTGGATAGAGTGTCTGTCCTGACCGAATACTGGTATACCTGCACTCAACTGCCTTTCATCAAATCTACCGGTATCTGAGTGAGCGATTGCCAGGGACGAAAGAAAGTGATGGAGGGTGTGGAAAAAAGAAGGATAAAAAAGGGGTTGATAGCTAGCGTCCCCACCAGTATGAGTACGATACCAGTACGTAGCTAGCTGCTATCAAAGGCTAATATTGATACAAGTCCAATGGAGAAGGGAAAGGAGGAGGATAAAAGAGACAAAAGCTAAGATAAAACGATAGGACAGACCAATTAACCCCTCCCCCCTGCTAAGGAGTCGAAGAGAGAGCTGATAAAGTAGATATTCATGCATAAATTAGAGTTGAACCTCCACCATCACCACTCGCACCCAACGGATAAAACAAAAGATTTTAAATATCTACCCCTCTTCCACATCATCGTCATCATCCCCACCCCACATACCGGCAGTGCATCCTATCCATCTCCCCAGTGCTCATAGGAGAATAAGAAAGGAATAGAGGGGGAAAAAACAGCTATCATATTATTATCTCCGTCACTAGCCTACCGGCATAGTATAAGGTATTATCGATAGTACAGCACGGCATCATACGGTCCTCTGTTACCTACGAATAGGGACACGCTCATGAGAATATTCCCTCACCCAACCGAATAGATCTTGAACACAATCGGGTCGTCGCCCCTATTAGGGATCTCGCACTTGGCCAACAGCATGCGTAAGATTGCAAGAAGGCTTCTGGGCCCAGCGCTATGCACACCCATCCATCGGCGGCAAGCGGCAAGTCATTGCTGCAAACAAGGCTATTGTTTTACTTCTGGAAAGAACCTTGGAAGCTTGCGTGATGCCCGTACTGTACCCCTTGCTGACTTGCGGGGTACAAGTACCAGCGAATTACTTGTAGCCAACGAGATGAAGTCGCCCACCTATGACACGAGAGGGTACCCGTACCTCCGCGATGAGAAACACCGAGACATAGACTACCGCACCCGGATGAAGGGCTTTCTACCAAAGAATTCTATAGCTGGAACCGTAATACATAATGGCATTCCTAACAGAACTGAAGAAAAGAAAGCGCAATAACATAACTTACATTAAGGAAAAAGGCCTGCTCAGCTGGATGGAACTAAGGGAAGGAAATGTTGAAAAACTCATCAAGATGGTCCATAAATATACAATGTAGGAAGCCCCCGTGGCTAGAGGCCATCCTAACCTCTCTTATTTCTTCGGGACCCTCCTCACCTTAGAAAAGGAACCTTCCTTCCTTCATCGTCGAAGAGACAGCGAGAACACCGGATCGGCATAACGAGGAACAGGTCCGGGAGGAAATCGAAAAAGGCACTCTCACCGATCCATTAAAACGCACCATCGAGTAATTCGAAGAGCGGGTAAAAGAAGCGAGAGAAAAAGAAGAAAAAGAAGATCCATATCCCATCGCCAGAAGAAAAAGAGAAGAAAAAAGGAAATAGAAAACGAATCCCATCCATCTTCGTGAAAAGAATATCCGCTCATCATCTGACATTTTATATGACACCCTTCCTAGTGCCTTGTCTGCCTAGCGTGCCTCCTCTACATAAAGCACCTTCTGTTCTTTTTTTTCTTTAGACGATCATCTGTGCGACACCAGCTCCACCTAATGTCTTGCTTCCCATGAACTCTTGTCCCTTAAGACCGGCCAAACCATAGAAGCAACCAGCAAAAGTCAAGACCACCGCTGCAGCAATCAAACTGGACGGGTCTTTAATGAGACTGAGCCACTGGACAGTAGCCATAGTCAAGTAGATACCAGCACGTCCATAGTTTGAATGGAATTTACGCACAAAGTCGTCGAATTTCTTTGAAGTTGGGCAAATGCGCAGAAGAAGTGGGATTTCGATGAAGATAAGTAGAAGACCGGAAACTCTGCAAGTGACGGAAATTTGTTAGCAAACCAGAATGGAATGGTGAAAGGGGGGTAAAAGTAGCACGGGGGTAACAAACAAGCAAATGACTGAGAAGATGATGAGTATAGAGGCGTGGAAGACGTTTGCGATGCCGACAGCAATACAAAGTAGAATCGCTATAATGCCCGTCCTATTTCGCTCGATTAGTGAATCATTCCCTGCCTGCACGCCCTCTACCCATAAGAAGGCTCTAACCATTGACCGTATATACCTACACATCGCACACATTTCCAGTCAGCTTCATCAATCTTCCCATCCCATCCCATCCTATCGTATCCAAACCAGTCCATCTTAAATCATGAGGGGCACGGTAACTTACTGAAGTTCCTGGTCTTAAACTCCGAGCCGATACTCTCCATGATCCCCATTGTTGCAGATTTGTTTCTATCTCGTTCCTGGTGGGAAAAATCTATAGGTTTAGCTCGTCGTGTTCGTTATCGTAAAGTCGTTCGTAACGGGCGGTATGTGAGTAGTTGAGAGAGGGGGGGGGAACGAGGGAGGAGAAGGAGCGGTGGTGGGGTGACGGGCGATGGAGGACGTATGTTTGTGGGTCTGAGCTTAAAGTTAGTCGGGCCGGCGATGATGATTGTGCCTCGTGTTCCTTTGAAAGTTGGGCTGGGGCGCTCTCGTAAGCCTCTCTTTTCTGGTGGTCTGTAAACGGTAGGACTGTGGCTAAAAGGGCCTTGGCGGCTTTCGCTGCTGGAACTCCCTCAGGCACCGGTAATCACTATCCTAGAACAAATACCTCTTTGTTCGCCGCGAATAAAGTACGAGTACGGCAATGAATTTTAAACCCGTGACTTGACCCTTTCTGACCCTTTCCTTGACCAGAAGCCGCTCTTCCGGAATATGGATGGGCTCTGGAGGGCTGCAAGTTACATATTATAAACGCTAAGTACTTAGCACTTAGTCTATTACTTCGTTCTATGTGTTTTAGCTAGGCTAACGGAAGCAAAGAACATTAAACTATCATACAAGTACAATAGGATGGGCACGGGCTTGATGCAGCCGCGTGGCCACTGCTTCACAGCTGGGATTTCTCCCACCTTCTCATCCCCAGGCGGCACCGCTGTTGCTCTCGGCTTGTTCCATTCACCTCCACAGGGCTCTACAGTGAGGGTACAGCCCTGTGCTTGGGGATTCCGCTTCAGATTGTCCCGCTCCCAAGTGGTTCTCCTACTCAATCTAGACACGATATGTGGTGCTTCGGTTTGAAAAGTAGCATATCTCCGCAGGGCACCGCATGTACTATACCGCACCCTACACCAGATATCTTCTTCCCAACAGGCTACCATTACCATAGGTACGAGCACGATGCGCTCGAGTAAAGTATACAGTTCTTAAAACGGACAAACATTTATTCCCGCAACCTAAAGTCACCCTTCTCTCTCTTACTTTCCTCCCGGCTCGAACCCTTGCCTGTTCCCTGCCCGAGATCCTAGAAAGACACACTTAGGGAGAAAAAAGAAAAAAAGAAGAAGGTAGGAAAAGAGGAAAGTAGAAAATCAAAGGTTCTACCAAGCTGGGTTCCCACTGGTATGATACAACGCCAAAGAGTAGTGAGGTCGTAATAGGCTAGGTAGGGAAGACCTACGAAAATACCAAGGAAATTTGTTTCTGGCATTCTCTCACGACGCCTGTTTCCCGGAAGGTTGGGAGTAGGAGAAGTATCATAGGAGAAGCGAACTTTAAACAGCAAAAGAGAAGAAAAGAGGAACGAGGCGAAGCGAATAAGGTGAAACGTTTATGATTTTGAAGAAAAAAAGCGTTGCTCTGAGCTTAAGCATAAACAAGTCTAAATATATCGTTGAGAACATAGTAGGTGCCGCTGTCGGGTATGAGATGGAAGCACTGAGAATACTTTTGAGGATGCTCGCCGTCATCGATCTAAGAGTTCACCATTGTTCATGAGTATTTAGAGGGTCAGCTAGGGAAATTATATGGCAACTGACCAACAACTGCCCGGTGATAAGAACAATTATGCTGCCGGATTCTCCACCGGGCTGAGCATCAAGAGTAGCGATGTGATGCTTCAATTTCTGAAAAGGTAGAGACTGCACCATTATGTCAGACATCTATAACACATTCGGGAAGCAATATTAGTCCTACTGCAAGCTTTTCCTTAATATTATCGAGTCCTTGGACTTGACTGGTCTCAAAAGTCATCATAGAGTGAGCTCTCTAGTCTACGTTAGTTTTCGTAAGGCAAACAAAATGGGCAGTGGGAAAAAACTAACGTAGAGAGCAACAAGCCCAGATCTATCACCCTCGTCAAGAGTGGTATAGTACCAGGAAGCAAACTGCTCTGTAGGTGGACGTTGTCAGCGAAGTGCTTGAAAGGCGTTCATCGGATCAGGATTCGGAGGCTCATACTTGCAACGGCAGCGAAATCGGCTACAGTACGACTCCGCGATTAGCTTGAATTCCCCCACTTTAAACCCACGGGAAGGAACCTACTCATGATGCGAAAGTTTTGTTAATTCGTATCCTTGAGTTGAAGGCAGCTTTTGGAGAGGGAAGCAAATCGATGCTATGACCAAGCCAGGTACGCTGTTTTTCGGATGTGGTGGGGTGGGAGGAGTAGGAGGGAAGGAAACCAAATGAGGGGTCATGGTGGGATACAGGATTGACGCCAAGACCATCCCTGGCTCCAGGGCTTGCCCGCAAACATAGTCAGTCAACTAAACCTGCCCTCCAAAGCCCTTGGGGAATATAGGCATATTGAACTATGATATCAACATCCAAGAAGAGCCCTTAAAAATAATCCCTCTAGCAATCTTATAAGGGATCCCTTTATGAAGCCTCTAATGAAACTCTCCTGCCTTTTTTCCACCAATGAGTTTGACCTCAATGGCTGGGATCGTCTCGCGATGGGCTACCAAGATGTGCGAAAGATGTGTGATACCTTTGATCCCAACTCCGGCCATGTCAATGACTTCCTCTTTGACTTTAGGTGAGACCCAAAGCCATAGACTAGTTCTCGTTTACCTGAACGACTCCAACAGAGAAAGCCATATTATACCTTCTTAGGAAGACATTATTCCCAATTTAGAAAACTTGGATAGAGTTGGCCAGAAGAGCAGGTGTTTATTCCAGAATAAGACACCAGCAGCATAAGTAAAAAAAGAGACATGTATGATACTATGCATCAGGAATGGTAATTAGGGTTGTTGGGAGGGGGGTTAAAAGAATTATTATCCTCCTGTTTGTTTATCATACCGCAGTTTGACGAATATTCTTTTTATATGTGGCCTCTTTCAATTCAATTTACAGCTAGCCCCAGCTATATGACATGATATACTCGAGAGGGAGGAAGGGGCAATATGCACTATGTTTGCTTGTTTGCTGGTTTGCTTGTTTGTTTAGGCCTTGTTTGCATGCCACAAATGGCATTTTACTAACACAATAATATTATAGCGTTTTTGTCGCCGGTGAAATATTTTTCAACACTCACTTTTTTGGTTAGGCTCAACTTGCCCGCCTCGTGTTAGGTTCCTGTTTTCATCTCAATTATCAGCAAGGTAGATGCTGTGTGGGTACCTCTTTTTTTTCATTCATTTCATTTTTTTCATTCCGTGTGCTCTTTGGCCAGTAGGATTCGAGCTCTTTCCTTTCTGAACCTTTCGTTTCCCCAACCGCCCGGACACCTTATAGATACAGCGGTGCCTAAGGGCTCTTAGTTTACCCCTTGAAAGATACTCTAATAAATTGTACTCGCCCCTTCGGGGGGTGACTTGTATGGTTGGGCTTAGGGGCTGAAGGAATGAGTAACCCAAGGGGAAGCAGCACGTATGCGAGGTATTCAATACTACTGAGGGCTGGGGGGGTTTCCTAATTTATAACGCCAGAAATTGCTTAGAGCGCAAATATCCTCTTGTGTATTTTTTTCCTGGGAGGATCGCGAGCGTTATTCATATAATCTCACTCGGGGTGATCAGCTTCATAGCTCTGTGCTCTACAGGCTTAATGATTTATAATACTGTAATAATAATCAGGAGAGTTGTGGATGAAATAGATGCCAAGACAGGGTTTAGGGTTGTCATCCGCTGTGTCTTTAAAAATTTTGCAATTCTCAGTTCCCCCCACAACCACCACCACCAGCAACAAACCGACCGCGGTGTTCTACCAGCATTTATATTGGCACAGCATCGATTGGTGCAGCCTCGGGCGTCTCCTCCATATGGCACTAACAATCTGTGGGTTTGCCAACTGCTCTTTCCTTCGCTCCCTGTTACGTTTTTCATTTAGGTGATGATTGCCCAAAACAATATAAACGATAACTTCTGAGTTAATCGATGAAGTGACGATTTAATGCGTTATGGTTCCTGACACTTTGGTGCTCCGCTGTTAGCTTGAGGATTGGTTTTTATTGAGCGGCAAAATACTGACTTGTTGGAAAGTGTGTAGCTTGTTTTGCATCGGGACTGATTGAGTTTGGCTGGTCCAACCTCTACTGGCGCAGGATAAAAATCCTACAGAGTGAGTTACTTGAGCATTTGTTCCCTTCTATCTGCCCGAATGATGACCTTCTTAACACTTATCTACATTGTCTGAACCCAATGAAGACTTAAATCATACTTTCGATATCTGACTTGTTTGTCCTTACTGTTTGCTGAGTTTGGTGGTTGGGTTTGCTCTTGCTAATACCGCAGCTATCCTCAAACAGATTGTCTGCTCTCCTCTGCGGTATCAATTCTCCTTATTGGTTAGCGGCTACAGAGCTTCGCCGATGCTCCGGGTCTTGGTCCCTGACGAAGTCCAGACTGCATCTGTACTGCTTTCCTGTACGAATTCGCTCTGACAACAAACCTCTAAAATCTGCCCCTATTGTTGCTTTACAACTCTAGGGTTCCTGGAAAAGAGGGAGATTGCCCTCCATATGCGTCGGTGCCATCAAGTCAATCATTCGAATCGATGCGCCGCGGGTATGGGGATTGGTGTGCACTATTTGAGAAAGCCTCCTCGCTGTTCAATAGTGTGTGCGGTGGTTACTGGTGTCCTACATTTCTTGTTCCTTTCCGGGGGTTATTTGGGACTACTCGGCGGGGGGGTTCCCCTGCCGTGTAGAAAACCCATTCTGGTATGCTTTGAATTTCCTTTTCAGTTTAATGAGCTGCGTAGAGTGATGATTTATTCTTCTTCACTTTCGGAATCCTTCATACAATGTGGGGAAATGAAGTATCAACGACATCCGGGCTCAAGGCTCCGCAGTCTGACTATCTATGCATTGTTTTTTTTAATTTGTTTTTTTACGATCCTGCTGCCATGGGCTTACATATTTACTGACTTTAAATTTTAGCCTAGTGACACTATCACCCTTCTACAGTCACTTCTACGACCTAGGAGGCAAACACTAACAGGTAAACCATTTTTTGTTTTGCCGTTTATCGTTATCCCCCCCCTTTGATTCCAGTGATGATCTAAATGCATGTATTACCCGAGAACATGGCCTTGAATCAGCCGGTTCATTGAAGTTGATATTCTTTAGCTCTATCTGATATGTGATTATCATTTTGTTTCTCTATTAGCATTATCCTTTGCACGGGGAGGGAGCGCTAACATCTCGGACAGAATACTTGGATTAAGCCCTTCCAGCGAACTTCATATAGATTGAAAAATAAAATTACTACAAGAATGCTTTGCTCTACTCGAACCCCAGTTAGCTTTAATTACTATAAATATCTCACTCATGTCTGCGTTTGATCCTTGTGCTGGCATCTGTTCAATGGATGTCATGAGCACGGGTAGACTAGTACCCAAGCGTCTCTCTTTCTGGGGTCATACCAATTTCAGGATCTTAGCCATCCTTATCGCTCTGATTTCTTAGTGATCTCTAATTGGATGGCTTAAGCCCCGCTGTGGCATACAAGCGCAGTGCACCTTTCCCCACAGAAGTCTGAACCACGCCGATCAAAACGCAAACAGCCTCTCACTCATAACCTCCCTCATTAGCGCCGACAAGGGGTCGTTTGATAACCGAACGTAGAGGCCAAAACACACCAAAATCGCAGGTTCTCGCGCTATCATTACCCAGCCACCATAGGTGGAAACGTGGAAAAAATTCCCAATTGACCCCAATTGGCGCCAGCCCCACCTCAATGGATGATCAAGCTAGCAGAGCCATATTACTGGAAGAGGCCAAACAAGGCCTTTCAGAAAGCGAGTCCTAGCACGGGCCCCCTTCCCTCACTCTCCCGGTAACCAGCCCGGATTTACCAGCGCGGCCGAGTTGAAGCTGGGCATTTAAGGTGGCAACGACCACACAAAGTGTCCAGCTTCAATTCGGCCCCGCCAGTACACTCCTGTGCTCGAGTATATCGATGCGCCCTGGGGCCTACATCGGCCGTACCCTCTCCTACTCATACAGTCTTTGCATTCAGCTGGACAGCCCAATTCGACACGCGGAGATGCTTGCCTTCGGAAAGGCCGGTCGGCGTGGGTTTGTTGGTGCCGTTTTGCGAAGTGGAGGGATGGGGATGGGAAGGAGGGGGAAGGGTGAAGGGGGAGAAAGAGGGCGATAGTTCGAAAGAAGCGTAGGAGTGTACATAGATGCTTGGTTTATGGGAGTTTGGCGTAAAAGTGGGTTGATGGTTTGAGAAACTTGCCTAGGGTAGTTGGTGGTGTTTTGATGGAAATGGTTGTTTCATAAATCGTCACTCGTTAGAGCTTCAGTTATTTTTAAAGGAGTGGGTTTATGGACATGCTCCTGTCCCTGGTATTAGATGCGCTATAATTCCTTTTTGAAATGGCGTCAGTATCCTCTTCCATGAGTTGGTAGTCTTCGATAGATGACCCCGAGAACTGCCACTATCATCGTCCCTCGGCACTGGGTTCCTGCTCATCCGGATTCGGTGGGGTTCACAGTGTTTGCCTTGTAGTTGGTGATTGTGCTGTTTGGTTATGGCAACTTGTTCATATACTAGCGCAAGGGTTGGAATTGAGATATCGGGATTGATATCTAGGTATACAGACTTCTGTGCAGGCACAGCACACAAGAAATATGAGCGATGATGAGGCACGTATGGGTATGGAGAGACGACAAAGGTATGAGTGGGACCTTTGACATGATGGATGAAATAGTTGCCTGTAACTGTATGAGCAATCGTATGATTCATTATGGGAGTGTGAAATACATAATACGAGCACGTGTTTAATTGGTTGTGTGAATAAAACCGTTCGGTGCTTCTCCCTGGCCCTATATTCGATCTGGGCCCAGCACATGAATCCTCGAGATTTGGGGCGTTTTGACAAGTCCCTAATAGGGCCCCCTGGGAGTACAGGCTTATGATAGGTTCCACTCGCGGACGCTCATATATCTACGGCGGTACCTAGTGGCCGTTAAGGTACAGCTGGAAACCACTAATCCCCCCCTGATTGCACGAGGGGGGCTACTGATTCAGGAGGGGTTCCCTCTTAGTAGCATTTTTGGGCTACAATTGCAGCTATCTCTACACTCTGGGAGCTCTGATCCTCCAATAGGCCGCCGGAATTCCTATATACATATTGGGGGCTCACTTGCACGAACTGTGGTTATGAGCGGAGAAGTATGGTGGGAACTGACTAAAACTTAACCTCCGCCTAAGGTTCGAGGAAAACCTGGACATATCGAATTATTGGCGTTCGAGGAAGGGCTTTAAAAACAACCCCTTGGGTATTATTGTAGAGAATCCCTTTGCGAATCTTTTCGTGAATTTTATCTTATCTTTATTCTATGAATGAGTTTGAAATTACTGGCTGTGGTAGTCTGATAAAGCTGCGCACACCTACAACCGCGACAGCGGGTTCTTGTAGATGGAAGCAAAAACCATAAATCAATTCTAATTTATTTGTTGAAATGATTTCTACCTTAGAAATTGATGTTTCCCTGTCTTTGTCGCCGGGAGGTATGCAACAGCCTAGCTTATCATAGCAGCCGAAAGTGAAGAGATATCGGAACATAGGCAGGAGAGAGGCGCTACTGGCAGCAAGGGCCCAGGAGCGAAAATGTTGACCAAATGATTTGTGTATGGGGCTTGCCCTTGCGAGCTCTTTCTCAATAGTTTCTATCCGTGATAGTGTCGAGCCCCATATTCAATTACCACCAAGGCTTTATAGCGTGGGGGGCTGGATGCGGAGAACTTGCGTATGGGAGAGCGAACTTGATTTTTTTAGCCCTGCTGGGGGTGAGTTGAGAATCGCCTTTGTGCAGTGTAGGGGATAGTCTCCTTATATCCCTCATTTTGTCACTGATCGTGGTATCTTCGGTCAGAAAGTCAGTATGATAAGCATGAGTTAAGAATGTTAGCTCTTTGAAGTGTGCGTAGCTTTAGAGCGGTAAGAAGACACTTCGCTACACCCCCTGAAGAGGTTTTCGGAGGCGATTTTGGAATTATTTTCTATCAGTGGACCAATGCTGATATGTCGTGATGTTGACCATAGAACCTGTGAGGCATGCCACCTGTTGCTAGAATCATAAACATCTAACTGGTTAGAAACCCTCCGTGTACGGCGGTGACTAGCTGGCGTAGAAGTGACTTACTTTCACCTCCTGTCAATCTGGCAGTTTTTGGCCCATCACCAATGCCCTAGACACCTCCTCAAGCCGAATATATTATGATACGGAGGTGTAGCTTCTAGGTTTTGTATGTTCCACAGGAGGTAAGGGCAGCAAACCTCGCTCGTGGAACCTACAAAACCTAGGCGCTGTACCTCCGTATAGCAGCGAGAACCCTTCTCAGAAAGTGAGAACCTCTCTAGTAGAATCACTTTCACTTTGACTCTTCGAAACCTTGGTAAAACTTACTAGTTGGAGTGAAGATCCACCTCTGGGGGATTGACCCCATCTCCAGAGAAAGGAACTTGGGATTTATTGGATGTTGAGCAAAAGGAAATTGTAAGGAAACCACACACGGAAACCGCAGGAGACGAGGGGGCAAGATTTGAGAAAGCAAAATGGTTTTTAGGATTTTACAATGTTGAAACCGAGGAGGGCTGGAAGGGTACGAGAACGGGCTGGATGATGGGGTATGAATTCGATCCGTTTCTCCTGTTTAAGCACTTGGAGAATGTTTATTCTTTGATCAAGCTCAATCCCCTCTCACGAGCACGAGGCTCATTCAGGATTTTGTTTATAGGTATAATACCAGTTCCCTAGCTCTTGTGAGGGGGAGATATTTTGTCATCTATGGCTTCCCGGATGATGGGGATTTTGGGCTTGGTGCGAACCCACAGGCCATAGACACAACCCCTGCTTAAGCCATTCGTGCAGACAGGGATTTAGTATGTGGCCCCGTAGGTTCGCCAGGAAAGCACCTCATCCAGTTCCCGGATCCTAACATGGAATTTTCTGGCTGCCGTCAAGTCTTCAATCGCATCTCCCACCAAATCACCAATTACGCTTGTCATTCTTGGGCCGAAGCGGTGACATAGCCCTGGGTCAAAAAACTATGAGAGATTTTCCATAAAACTCGTCCGAAATCTCTGCTGGTAGTTTTAGGGTGGAGCTTCGAGAAAGATGCCCTGATATGAGGGTCAATGCAACGAAGTATTGTTGGGAAGTTAGAGCGTAGCCTTTGTTCTGGGACCGAACGGGGAAACAATGGGAAGGCTGAGGGAATTGAGGTTCGATCCGGAATTGCGCCATGGGGCTCCTTAAACCGAGACAGCGCAGGAAAGCCCCTTACACACAAGCTCGATGTGCCATTCCTGATGTCACTAGGAGCGTTTTGTATGCGTGCTCGGCACGGAGGTAAAAAGCATTTTTCCCCTCTAGGACCTTGGACCTCGGGCCCTATGTGCCCATAAAATCACTGAGATATCCTTTCTTCTGTGTATGATCGGAGTGGATTGGGCGGGTTCCCGGAGTACGTGCTGCGCGCGGAAAGACATCATAGAGAACCCGCTGTCGTTTCAAAAAATCGTGTTTGTCTCCACAGAAGACCCTCAAGTGATTAGAGATGCGAAAAGCACCTCAAGCCCGTTGTCTCTGTTGATAGACGGAGGCTGGGAGTGGTACTGGTTCAGCTCCACGTATGCGGCTCTCACTCACCGATCCTAACTCTGAAACTAGTGCTGATTCAAGCGAGCTAGGTGTCAACTCCGACCCCGAAACGCAACTTAAATTATTTGGAAACAGAACAGAGTTAAGTTAACCATCAAGTGGTCGCTACAGCTGGTGATGGCTCTGGGAGCTAGCGCTTACCCCCGCGCCCGCGGGATCAGAATCAAGATCTAGTGCCTCCTCCCAACAGGTCGCGATTTAGCTAACGCGACTCGTAACCTAGATAGATCGTCTCGTAAATATACTGCGATGCGCTAGTTCCCGAATTGTCAAACGCCGTTCTTGGAAGTTAGAGACGATAAAAACTGGGTTTGTGGTTCACTCATTCTCTCCATCTTCCCCAGAGCATCTTGTGGTCCGGCTAACCGTGTCTTCTGCTTCTTCCGGGAGCCTCTGTGGGGGGATTGAATAGATAAATAGCATCTACCGCAAAATCTAAAACACCGGTTAGGTAAGGGACAACCTGAGAAGAGCAAAAGCTCACTGCCCGGCACCATACTCTTGTTTCGAGTCTAACAGGTAGAATTCCGCAAAAAAAGCGAGAAGAGAATGGAAGACAGACCCGTGGGCCTGTGAATTTTCGTTCTGTTTGCCCTTGCGCCAAGTCATGCAGTAAAATGCCGGATGCACCCACAAATAAGGATGCGTGTGTTGGCCTCGAGTGACCTGCTATGATGTTGAGCTGGTTTTTTTTCTATCATACCTCAGGCGGCTTATTTCTGCCCCTAAATCCACTAGGGTTCACCCCGCAGGGTCCACACTTCCCCCCCTGGAATACCGCAATGGTAAGAGAGTGTGTATAGGGTATAGTTTAGAAGATTACCGTCTGAGATCCGAGGAATAACCTAAAGGGTTGTTTTCGTGGTCGCAAACAGGTTGGTACCTCACTGTACCAGCGCCGTGCGGTAACGAGGGGAAGTGTGGGTGAGGGAGAGAGCGAGGGAGAGAGGTAAGTACTGTGCACGAGAAAAAGTAGAAATGATCAAACGTAGGGCGTTGGAGAATCGCAAGCCCCGTGACCAAGTTGGCGGCGACCTTCCGGCGCCCGCTAGGCCGTGACTCCGGATTCCTGGCCGGGTAGGTAGGCAAGCAGGTAGGCAAATCGTGGGGGAGAGTAGTGATGTGTCAATATTGATCTTTCTACGTTGGATCCGAGGCAGGCAGGATAGATAGGGTTGACAGAGATCAAGTGCGGCATCGACAAACTTGAGGACTGAGCGATGTGATACAATGATAATGTAGATTGGAGACAGTAAAGGTTGCCGCCCTCTCTACATCTAGAAAAGCGGTCCACCAACTCTTCCCTTTCCACATGATGTGGACACTACGCTCAGCTGTCTGGGGCTCAAGAAAACAACAAAAAAAAAAATAGCTACAGTGTTATGCCGGTATCATACCTGAGTACCAGCACTACACTAGACACACCTTATGATTTTTTCTTCCTTCACCCCTGCCTCTGGAACGCCGTCACACACCGTAAGGTCTTGAAGAAGAAAAAAAATAGCCAATCATTTCTCCTTGGGGGGATAACTTGTTTAATAATACCTTTTTCTCCCTTCCCATCTTCCCCCCCCCCCCCCGAGAAAGTCCCTTTCGCAACAATTCAAGTACATTAATAGCGGTAGCACAGTACCATAGGAATCTAACTTACACGTTCTTAAGCATGACTTGGTCAGTCAACAGGGATAATGTTTGAGGGCCACATTTCGATCGCAGTTCCCGATGTCGAGGTGATTTGCGACCGGGGCCTTTTCAACCAAACCGCTTGCGCTTCCTTCCTACAATATCCGTGACCATAGCACAGTAAGTTAAGTTAGTAGCTAACTGACTTACCGTCCCGCGCAGTTATGATAGACAGATAAGTTAGAAGTTAGCGCATTGTGACATATCTCTAGCACTTACACTATTCCTTGCGAAAAGCCCCGAAATTCAAATATAAAAAGGCACCAAATCCCTTTCCCCACCCATCTCCCCCCTTCCACACACTCTCTCGAAAACTTCTCCTCCCCACCATTTATACTATCGTAGTTTCGAAAAAAAGAAGGAAGGAAGGACCGTCTATCTACCACACTCTCCTACCGCCCAAATAACTATCGCAAGTACTCTACTACCCTCACCGAAAGAAAAATAATAATGGCCTACAACACCCGCTCGAGCGCCCACACCACCCGCTCCAAAACAAAAACCCCCCACAAAGCCACCACCACCGCAACAACTCTAAAGACAAACCGAACAAAAACCCCTAAATCCACCCCCGCCACGAAAAAATCACCAAGCCGCCGCACAGGCGCCGGAGTGACAAAGAAGCCCCACCACAAGCGCAAGCCGCGTATTTCAGATAAGCTTGAGGGCGCGCTATTGAAAGTTGAAGGAACGCTGACTGGGAGGAGCGGCGTTAAGGTATGTTTTCTCTAACCCCCGCGGGGCGGTTATTTGGGCTAACACTAACCTAACAATGCTAGGCCGCTGGAACGAAAAAAATTCGCGGTACAGATGGAAAAGGTGCGAAGAGATCTGTCCGGAGGTCGATATAAGCCGCCCGTTGTTTTTTCTTCTTCCGTAATGCTGTGGATAAACTTTGCGGGGTTGGGGATTGTATGTTTGGCGTTATGTCGGATTGAGTGACGGGGTGTACGATTTTGTTTTCTTTTATAGTATCCCTTTTTTTTTTTGCTAGGCTTGGGTTGGATTTTTGTTTGGCTGAGTGAATGGGTGGAGGGATATGCGGCGAGTATATATGGCTGCTTTTTTTTTCCAGGAAGGAAGGAGTGAAGGAAGCACATACGAATCAGTAATCTAGTTATTTCATTGAGTACAATATACATGAATTACATATTCTTTTTGGATTTGGGGTATCGTGGTTCACATAAAGTGCTGCTGCGGCTAGTTTGCTCTCGGTACGATACTCAAACATCTGATGCCCACCTGTCGAGTGATTCTATATGATATCGGGGTAACTGCAAGAGGTTAGAGAACCTGGAAGGTTGGTTACCCACGAGTGATGAGTAGTGACCAGTTAGGCACTGGATGTTTTGGGGTCTGATGTGGGGTTGGGTACGCTCAGGGAGGGGTGGGGTCTGTCTTAGGACCGGAAGAAGCATCATGGTCAAAGGGAATGTAATAAATTTTGGTAGTGGCAGGGTGGGTACAAGAACTCTAGGTCGGGATCAGTTATTATCAAGGTTCGCGGAGCCTATAGGTTGGGAAGGAGGGGATATCGACTGCATAATGTATCACTCGCCAATCCTCGGGACTAAGTATCACGACCGCGAGCTAGAGAGATCAGCTTTCTTACGGGGCTGCACCATATTCCTCAAGTATAGCACCCCCTCTCCACCCACGAAAAGCATGCCTGCCGCTCGACACTACGTTTGAGCCGAGGACCTCTCGCAAGTCGCTTAAGGCACTCAGGGTGTCACCCTAAGCGAGAATCATACCGCTAGACTAGCCAAACTTGCTGATATTCAACTCTAATATTGCAAGTTTTGGCATATGCACAAGCTAGACATCTATAACCCAATCTTGATTCCCTTATGGTGACTGCAGTACGCGTTACGAAGACTCTGCCTGAAAGCACCCTAAACCCAACGCCAACAAAAACTAGCATGGCTCAAATTTATAGGGGGAATCGGATATATGCAAGGTGGGGTAAGATTGAGAGACTCTGTTTAAGTCCCGAAGCTCACATGCGGGTAGTCGCTTCCGCTAGGGGCATATCCGCTAGAAGGTGGCTGGCTGTTCTCCATGCTGCCCATGTCACCTATGACCAGCGGTGGCAGGATGGAGTTCAGATATGTGAAATCGCTCTCCAGCATAAACTCCCCCAACTGTGTACGGAATGGCGATTTCTGCAAATCCTCAATCGAACCTTGGTAAGAGTCCTGTGGTGGTTCATTATGCACGGTGGAGGATTCAGGCGTATCAGTGTTGGTACGATCAGGGAGTTGGGGGGGCTGAGGTATTGACGTTACTACGCGGGGGGAGGAAGTTGCTTCGGTGGTGCCGATTAGCGGATTGTCAGAATGAGCAGAAGGGCAGGACAAACCAAGGGGTGCAACGTAGCGCATGAGGTTCTTGAGGAAAAGACGGCAGCGGTTTGCGATTCTATTCCCAGCTGCTAGCACCTCAATAGTTTCCATGGCCATCTCCAGGTGCTTGAGTAGACTGGCTGTTTCTGGAACAAAGTCCGGCCGGAGCGCTAACTGGCGTACTTGGCTGACAATGAGGACTTTTGATACGAGTACCAGGCTCGCGTTGAATGCTGTTTCATGATGTTAGACTCCTTTCTAAACGAACGGCTTTAATAGAAGTACTATAGTAAAGCGTAAACCACCAAAAACCCAGAAGATCGCTGCGATACTTCACTTTGTGTATAATCTCTACTGTCTCAATCGCGCTCTCCGCACACACCTTGATGCTAGCCCATCCAAAGTTCCAAAAGAAATCACCCTCAAACTTGTTAGTGCTTGGCCCTCCTCCCCAAATCTCGCTCAGTCCTTTGACAACAAACTGCCTATGGAGAAGTGCTCGGGTGTTGTAGTAGCGAAGCGACAATATGATACTTTGTCGCCAAAACTTGCTTGGTGGGCCGCCGCCATTTGGGATATCCGAGGAAGATACTATACTGAGAGCTGCTGGTAGTTGCTGTCGCCAGATAGAGAGTTTTTCCTCTATCTCGGCGACACGAGCTACGTCGGCAAACGTGGGTTCGACCTGATCCCCGCCACCGAGATTTCCCCCGTATAGCGTGTCAATTATCATGCCTAAGAGTGTATATAGTTTTCTAAGCCTTTAATTAGCCAATGCGAGGTCGAATGAAGATGCGTCCTCACATGGAGAGAATGAAGAAGGTGACTGATGTAGGAGCAGACGGCTGAACCGGAACAGGTGACATGTTTGTCTTGAACACATCATCTTCAACGTCCAATGGGAGGTCTAGTTTCTCTGCGTACGTTGCTATTGCAGAAGGCCGGCCAAAAGTCATGCATAGGGTTCTGTGAGCCAGTCAGCGGCGGTGTCAAGCTGAAATCTTACCACTCAGCCTGTTTACCTGTCTAGCAAGACACAGCCATACCAAGCTCTTTTTCTTAGTTCTCTCTCCAAGGGCGGGAACCGCTGCAAGGCTTGATTTGAATGTAATCCTAGTTGTAATGCTATTCGTACAGCTAACCCGTGTGTAGTCCAACATTGATTCGGCTTCCGTGTACTCTGAAGGTAATGGCTCATTAGCAGCAGCAGGTGCACTATTCACCATCAGTTCTGTTGGCCAACTAAAGACTATTTCTGACGCCTCACCCGAATCTAAACTTGCAAGTCTAAGAAAATGGCCATCACATAAACCAAACCCTCTTTGATAAAACACCTCAGCAGTCTTATATTTCTCTTCAGTGCTAATATCAGTCTCTGTGCTAGCTCTACTACCCATCGCCATAACCAAGTTCAACAAAGCTAGCCATGTTCGCCGAACCTTTGAAAATCCGTCCTTTAAAGCCCCCTCGTAGGTTTCTAGGAAGCTAGGCTGATGCAGGTATGGGAATAGAATGTTAGTGTTCTGGAAATACAATGTTACATAGTGTAATACACGCTTTTGAGGGGGTAGGACATATATATTGACGTTCCCTGCCCGAGTATCGAGTTCACCTCCAGCCGATGGGGCTGGCGAGTTATGGGGGGAGATAAAACGAGAGGGTGATTCTCGAGTATAATCTGTGCGGTGAAACTCTTTAGTGAAAGTTGTGGTAACGCTGGCGGATGTTGCTAGGGCGCGAGTGACGTGCCCGATGAAGGCTATATTTGATGACGGGCCTGAACAACGAAATGTTTAGAACAGCTGAAAGGTGTATCGGGCAGTTGCGGTTACCAAAATAACCATAATCCTCTTCATCCCCAAGATTCAGGGCACCCATGCCGTCAAGGACCGTATCTTGGGCGCTCGACTCATCTTCCAATTGCCCCAGCTTAAGGCTCACGAAAGTTTCCCCGCTGTTTGCGTCTACGTTCGGTGTGTCTGACCCTCCAATTCTGATACGTTTTGAAGGTGGACCGTCAGCGCTAACACTGCGCCGGTTCTGCACGTCGTCGTTAAGGTCATGGTTTGGGGCTATGAGTGTAGAAGGTGAGTCGCGAAGTTGAGACTTGGAGGCTTGCGCTGCTAGGAGGTTTTCGACGGCGAGCAACCGAGTCTCGAGGCGGCCGATATAACTATAGGATTTAAATTTAGGACTCGCGAACTAATATTTCACATTACCAAAAAGGTATTTATACTCTTTTCCAACGATCGTATTCGAAGAAGAAGCGCTCTGCTGATAAACGCAATCAAAATCTAGGTCTAAAATATGGTGAATGTTAACGTAACTTTCCCGAGTGACCGCTCAGATAACAGCAGGTATATAAAAGCGATCAACTTGCCTCTACACATTGAACATTTCGGCCGAACTCCATCGCACTAGGTAAAGCAGTCTCGTGCGTAAGCTTCTCATTCAGCCCTTCAGGATTGCGATTCACATCAACCGGCTCTCCAACAGGAACCATCCTATGGTCAGAAACCAAAGCAAATATTTTTCACACCTTCGATTTCCTCGTTCTGCAGGCATTGCAAGCCAAAGAAACCCTCTTCCTCTTGGAACCACCACCTGAGTTCCCACCTCCACCATTTGAGTCGCTTCCGCCTTGTTGAGGAGGGGGCGGACTAAATTGAATTTGGTGCTGTAGTGGGTGATGCCCGCTATCAACAGAGTTATCTTGAGAGTTCCTGTCTTGATCCATTCTTGTCGCGATGGCCAAATGGGAACCGATTGGATCTAACGGGGAGAGGTCGGGTTCTTGCAGGCGCGGCTCTGGTGCTTGGGGAAAGGTCAGCGGGAGACCCTTCACCCCGGAAGTTCCCCGTATCGGGTTCTGGTTACTAAGCTGGGCTGTGTGATATGGGAGAGTACCCCAACTCTTTCGAACCGCCGCGTACGAGTAGTCTCGATACCTGTTTAGCTACTAGTATTTGGTAAACTACAGTAACTTACTCACGAGGCTGGGCTGAAGTTGGATACCGTGGCGACCCCGGATTTATGAGCTAAGTAGAGGCCAAACATATTGAATTCCCGTTACTTGAACGGCCAACTGATCCGGTTTTGTCTCTAGTATTATATTCAACTTCAGCTCGGACAGTGACCGCAAATTGACCATATATATACCCTGAGAAAGGCAATTGTTGCGACGGTGATCGCTTTGAGGAGGTAGTGAGTTCGTGAGCTCGGTGCGCGGCGGCTGCTGCTGACCGATACTGGCATTCGATCAGCGGTAGCAAAGCTTTTTTACGACTTATCATCCCCAGAAGGCTGGTCCCATGCATGGCTTAAAGAAGACCCCGACACGGTTGTATATGCAGAGGAGTTCAGGGGCGCTCATTTCCTCAAAACCCAAGCTCGGAATATACACAATACGGTACTCCAGTCTTCGGCGCTTTTCTAGCCGCTAGCAAATGTATCCGCAAACCTATCGTGTAGGCCACACTTCCCCATAATTTTTCTCTCTAGATCTTTTTCTCCAACGAATACGGGAGTTGTGGTGTGCTGAAAGGCTTCTCTGCCTAGCTAACCCACTCCGCCATGAATCTGTGATACATGAACGCCTGAGTTGCTCGATGCCGCTTGGCCCCTGGACTCGGTGAGCGTGAGATCCGAAGTGTAATTCAAGGGTGACCTACGATGAGCAAGCGACCTTAACACTAATAGGATTGTCGTCAATCGGTTTGTTCCCATAAAACCCAGCAGTGAGCTCTGCCGTAGAGGTCTCAAAGAAGCAGATTGAAGCAGTGAGGCGTTAGGGTTATCTATCGTGGCTATATTTCATATGATACCTAATGATAGCCCATGATCTCTGGAAGGTTGAGAATATGTGAGGTGGTTATGATATACTATACGTAGACTATTTCCTTTATTTCTTGGGAGTAGGAAGTTAAAGTAGCGAGGAGTCTCTTTAAGAATTTTCGTTTCATTCATTCTTCCGAACGCTGATTTTGGGTACAGTACTGTACTCTCCTTTTATTTTGTTCCTTCTGGCACCTGTTTATTCTTCGATAATAATTTCTTTCTTTCTTTTTCTCCTCTCCCTGGTCTTACTTTCTTTCTCTCCTTTCTTTTTCCAACCGTCACGTTCGTTTAAATGTTCCCCCTCGTGTTGGGTGGTATTGTAATGATGCAAAGTTCCAGGGCATAGGAGATACGGTGAATACTTCCTTCTAGCGTCACATACATTTATAGCAATGCGGTATGTTAAAAAATAATTAAAGAGGAGAGATAGGTGTTGGAAGAAAAAGAGAAAATAATATAGCATGCTCCGTAAATCATCTTATAATAAATACTCTTAGTTGATTTATGTTCACCAACCTTAGCATATGTGTTTTCTTAAATCTGGGGCTATGAAGTGTTTGTCCACTTTTATCAGTGTGATACACTTACTATCAACACGTTAAGAGGAAAGTGGGAATATGGCACATGAGAGGAAATGGAGGGGAAATGAGGAAGGCATGGTGGAGATAGAAAAAGAGAGTCTCATCATATCCGCACGATATGGTACTCATGTTATAAGAAGAACTAAAACGAACAGATACAATATCGGTAGTATATTTTTCTTTTTTATTTGTCCTTGCGGAGGGCTGAAAGTCGATTTTTTGGGGGTTATTTGCATCCCTTTCTCCGAAAAGGGGAATTCTGGACCTCTCCGCAGGAGGTTCAATTATTCCGCTTCTCAGGGTGACCCGGTAACCGTATTCACCTCAGACCCGCAAAGGTCAGTGATCTGCAAAATCCCAAAACCTCACCCCACGTGTCCATTTCGTGCTCATTCTCAAAATGGTGCAATACCACCCCTTTATCATCAACACTTGCTATTGGAATTACTGTCTTAAGTTTTTGAGACAATGTCTATAAGGGCAACATACGAGTAGCAAGATACGGTATATTTCCAACTGTTGCATCGACCCCGTGCTTCCCCCCCTAGGTGGCTCCCTGTTCGCTCCGGATGACGATCGCGCTACTAATAGATCGCACTACCAATACCCTTATCTGATAGCCTCTCTATCTGGATAACCCCTCGGAGCCTTTGCGTCCCGCTCACTGTCCGACCCCAGGGTCTCAAAGTGATACCATACCCCTGGTGAATTCGTAATCTCAGTAAGAATGGAGCTGGAGACCCCATCTTCATCTTCCCCGGAGCTGGCCCACTCATCAACAACTGGGTACGTCTTGCTAGGCCCTTCTCACCCTTCTCACCTTACCGGCCGCTGATCTAGACGACCCAACTCGCTCCCCCTAAAGAGTGCCAACATACATACCCATGCGTTCTCTACGACCAAGACCAGAAGGTCAGGAGGCCAAGCCTATATCGGCGTCGTTGGAGTCGCAAACCCCACTCTTGCAGGGCCAGGAACGAAAAGATTCGTATGAAAGCACTGGCAGTCGGTCCGACGAAGAGCTCCTTATCGGAGAAGTTTCCGGAGTTCAGGAGTCGGTTTTTGATGACCCAGCGCTTGCGCACTTTTATCAACCACATTACCTTTACGAAGGACTGCACCGGTTTGATCCACTGGCAGAGTGGTCAAAGGGTGATGAGGCGAGAGTAGTCAAGAAGATTGACAGAAAAATTATGATCTGGTGTTGTATTATGTTTATCGCGCTACAACTTGATAGACAGAATATTAGTGAGTATCATACTTCCTGGATCGGGGCAGTAGGAGGCTAACGTTCCGAAGGACAGGCCCTCACGGATGATTTCCTAGCTGACTTGGGGTTAAATACGAACGGTTAGCTTAGCCGTTTCGGGGCTTCGTAAATTAAACTTGAGCTAATTATACCGGTATGATAAACAGATTACAACATCGGACAAGCTATTTTTTATGCATGTTTTTTGTTCGCAGAAATACCTTCGCAGATGGTAAGCAAGATAATAGGCCCTCATAGATGGATACCGATACAAATGGTCCTGTGGAGCGTCATAGCCTCTGCCCAGGTAGGTCGTGCTAGGCCTATGTATAGTAGTAGACTTCCCTGACCTCAAGATTAAACAGTGTCTCTTGGCCGGCAGAACATCTTTCTATATCACACGTGGGCTGGTTGGTGCGATTGAAGGCGGATGTTAGTACCGATCCGAATTAGGAAGATAATCATGCTGATATTTCTAGTCATTCCAACAACAATTTTGTACTTGTCTTATTTGTAAACCCCCTCTACATCTAAGGAGGCTAGCCGCTAATTGTGCGATACTAGCTACACCTCGAGAGTACTTCCCCATTACAAGTATATCCCAGGGTTAGGGTTAACATAATTCCAGGAGCTTCCGATCCGGCTTTCCTGGTTCTGGACAGGAACTACACTCACTGGAGTAGCGGCATCTTTCCTAGCTGTTGGAATCCTTTCCCTCCGTGGCAGCTTTGGGTGGGAAGGGTGGAGATATTTGTAAAACCTCTCTACGCCTCGGCAGTGTGCAGGAAGCTGATCGGGTCTGCTAGGTTTGCGATTGAGGGCACTGCTACTACGGTGAGTCCCGGTTAGAAGCGGGAAACTTGGGTAATAAAACTCATCCTTACTTCTAGGTTGTTGGTTTGATCAGTTGGTTTTATATGCCACCATCGCCGACACAGACTAAAAGTTGGTTTCGAGGACAGAATGGCTGGTATAAAATCAACTGAAATTCGAGACTATGCCCGACCTAATAAATGACCCTCTGGGCACACAGGTTTACTCCGAAGGAAGAAGTCATCATGGTCAATCGAGTTTTGAGGGACGACCCTACAAAAGGTTGGGCAATATATCGGGAAAGTAGATGAGAGCAGCTACTGATGTGTACATGCGAGGATCAGGTGGCATGCACAACCGTCAAGCCATCGGAATGGACGATTTTATTAAAAGCCTCATGGATTATGATTTGTGGCCGCTCTATGTGGTGAGTTGGCTATAAACCTGGACGCTATATATTTTAGGTATAACCTTTTAGCATAGGTCGGAGTGATGTCCTATATTCCCATGAACCCTCCAACCAGTTATCTCACCTTAATATTACGAGATCTGGGTTTTACAGTTACCCAAAGCAATCTCCTTACAATCGTACATCCACCGCTGAATTGAGGTCTTATCCATTGCTGACACATCTGGAACAGCCATCGGTATTATTGTTAGTATTCTGGCTCCTGACTCTAACCAAGCTTTCCGAAAAGCGTTCGGAAAAAACGTTCATTTCATCCTTCGGTGTTCTATGGTGTCTCCCATTGCTCCTAATTCTGCGATTTTCACCGGATAACACGAATGCTTGGTGGAAATATGCAATCACAGCATTGCTATGTGGTGCTCCATACCGTAGGCCGCATTCCGATTCGGACAGCAGCGGTCAGAGGCTAATTTTTCGGCAGCGCACGCCATCCTCGTCGCCTGGAATTCTGCCAACTCAGGCTCTGTCCGTACCCGTACCGTAAGTGCGGCCATATACAACATGGCGGTGCAGTCATCATCCATCATCTCCGCGTCTATATACAGAGAGGACGATAGGCCTAACTGTACGCCTTGCCTCTGGTCCCGTTTCCTCAATAAATGGCCAAGCTAACGAGCTGAACAGATCGCAGAGGGAATACGGCCTTGATATTCATTACTATTTTCAACATTCTGCTCTTCTGGGGTGTTAAGAAATACTACAAGTGGAGGAATCGATCAAAAGAAGAGATATGGGGACGAATGGGAAGTGTAGAAAGGGCGAATTACCTAGCGGAGGCAAAAGATGAAGGGAACAAGAGGTTGGATTTCAAGTTCGTTCATTGATGCAAGTCATCTCGGACAGGCGGATGGAGGGATACTGTTGACAGCTGGAGTTTGCTATTCAGACTTTGACCTTAGCGGTTTTGTGAAAGCGGAAGTGATGCACACAATGGGCTTGCTATCTGGTAGTCTAACCGAGTAGGAGGGCCACATGAGGTCCGCCTGCATGCTGAAAATTTACGCGATACTTCCTCATCACCCATAGTCCATCAGTTTCACCAGCTCCGACCTCGAAATCCGAATCATAATCCGAGTGACGACGGATGAAGAGCCTAGCCCAACCTCGTTCCCAGCCACGTCCACCATAACACTAGAATGCATACTATTCCGCGAGCTAGTGACATCTCCTCTCATACCTAGCATAAGTACACCACCGCACCATACCGGCGCTAAGATAAACCCACCATACTTCTCGTCCCTAACTAATAGTACATCCCGAGTGAAGCTTAGCAGCCTCAGCGAGAGAGGGAGCACAAACTCTTCTCACACTCAAATTAAACTATATGTAGACATGTGTATTGCCGGAAAGGGGGAAAGGGGCTCAACTGTCTGCTATGCAGGACAAGAGTTGATCCTATATCCCCGATCTACTGTAAAAAAGAGAAACAAAACGGAAACCAAACCCAGCAAGATATCGAAAGGACGGAAGCAGGAATCAATAAATAAATAGAAGCTGGTAAGTGATGAGGAGATATACAATAGTTAAATAGGATACGGTCATAAACTTGAGAGAAGAACGAAGAGGCGCGAAGAAGAAGGGCCTAGAGTTTTTCAACGCCGCTGCAGAGTCTCTCCCACGGAGGGCCAATCAGCGGGACAGGGAATTGCTTAAACAAAAATTCTTCTCTCATCATAAAGCGTATGATAAGATAAAATTTCCCGTGAAGCCGGAGAGCTTTCGTTTTCCAAGAGTGTCCAATTCGGGGTCCTGCGTCCTCGTTTTTTTGCCAATTTCGATCGCAGGTGGATGGCTTTGACATTCGGACATCTATTTCTTGGTTAAAATCTCCCTTGGTTTCCTAGCCATACTTGATGGTGCCCCCTGTACCAGTATTTCACGAGTGAGTCTGAGGATCCAACTAAAATAATAATTGGAGAGGAGATAAGGAAAAGTACGTATAGAGCACTCGTACCCCATCAACCAACAGGAGTTGAAGGAACTGGTTACATAAAGAGACTGCTTTGTGTAGCGCTTACACCTAGAATACAACTGTAAATGCGAGTGAAAAAGCATGACGGCCGCCAATCAAGCTCCAGGAACCACACGCCACAATACGAGGCTGGCGACAAACATGATGTGAAGTGTGTACAGTAAGGGGTTTCCAACCAGAATAGCCATGTTTGCAACCTTCTAGCCACTGATTAAGTGAAGCAATTTGGGCTCAATCTTCTCCCATTTGTGCAACAATTCCCTAGATTTTACTTTCCAGCCCTTTAGAACTCTGTATCTGGACTGGTTGAGGAATTGTCAAGAGATCTATAATAGTTGGTACATTGGTCTTGGCGCAATTTCTGACTATAGTAGTCTATTTTGTATGAGAAATGGCAAGGCTCGGCACTTTTTTCAAACCCAACTTTACAATATTGCATGCCAAAGTGTTCAATAATTCTTCAATAATCTGTAATTATTTGGAAGAATTTTAGACCAGATTATCAATTTTTTAATTTTTTTTACAGCCCTAGAATGTGTTGAATGGAAAGTGTGAAGTATGATGGTCCAGGTTGTTACATGCAATTCTGCTGACCATTTTTGTCGCCAGCACCTCGTACAGGCCTCGGGAAGGTCTCTACAAAAGCAGAGCAAGGCTTGTTACAACTAATCGGAGGGCAGGCGATAAGTCCATGCCCTATCGCCGCCATGCCTTGCCGCGCCGGGTTATGTGTGCTACGACCCACGCGTTCGCGTTTCAGATTTTCGCTAGGAAAGTGACGAAGGGGGGCATAGAATGGATGGGATTGGATCGAATTTGATTATCATGGCGTACTCGTAATTTACTGATATCTGCCAAAAACGGACTGCTATTCGCACACCACAAAATTCTAACTTTCTTGCTGATCTTTCTCCTGTATGCTATAGCGGTCCGTTTTGCAAAACTCCGGGCAATTCCGAGCGGTTTGTAAAGTGGAGTGGGGAATAGGTAGGTGGGGAGCGGATCCTGCAATAATTGGCACTATGCTGCGGCTTTGGAATTGAAGGCTCTGATATTGTAATGCCGGTAGGGTACCTGTGCTCATAGGGTAGTGAAAAAAGAGATTGGGAGAGGCCGAGCCCCTGTGGCTGTATTTATACTCACTCTGCTATGCTATTATACAACACTAAAAAGCAGAGCGAAACATTCGCGATAATGATATCGTACTTGTATCGGGAGGGCATGAACTATGATGGGGCTATTGATAGCCGTGGTTGTGTTGGGTACATTACTGTTCACTTGATCCTCATACCCCAACGTGTACCTGTGGCAGTGTTATGGCTAGTGAAAATGCACAATCCCTAGCGATCTTTGGCTGCATGGTACATTTTTACAAGAAACAACACTGCCACAGATACGTGTTGGGGTATGAGAATTAAGTGAACGGTAGTGTACTGTTTACTAGTACCTCCTGGTAATTGTCCGATACGGGTGTTAGGAATACTACACTGGGAGAATGGAGTTACTCTTACTCTGGCAGAAGTTCTATCTATAATGTATTCCCGTAATCCCTGCTTTCAGGTACTTCTAGCCTTAGACAAGCACTTGTGCTGGTGCTCGAGTAGACCGGAGAAAGGAGGCCATCAAACGGACTTTCTTCTTCTTTTCTTTTTTCAACCAACTTCCTCTCTCAGAAAACTTCCTTAATGATCCCTCGGTAGAGTACGAGTACTCAACTGACGAGACAGCGCCTTACTAACGTACTTACTGGAAATTATTGGCAGTGGCTGCCATGTCACTCATGTCATGCCAGGACAGTATGCTATGCCCTGCGGAGCAGCACTGTAATTTCATCTTCTCATTTCCAAAGATTGTTAGTGTGCCGTCGGCGCATGTCCTGAATAGGTGGGTGAGTAAGTACTTTAGGAACCCGTCTCAGGATTGTCGGGGGGTGATCGTGATACGTGTATTCGAAAGAGGCTACAGCGGAAGAGGAGGTTAGGCTGCTAAGTGTTGTTAGTCAACTTAGAGTGGTAATGTATTACTGATATTGTATCATACCTAAGCGCCTGTGAGGCTTCGTATGTGAGTAGGTATGGTGCTGTACAGTACAGTAGTAGAGCAGTGGGATGGTACTTGTGTAGCACCGTACGGCACCGCCACATCATGGTACTTGTACGATACTCGGGTAGTGTTTGCCGTGCTCGACTCGTAGGGGTGTCTCTCTACCCCTCCCCCTCTCTGTCTGCCAAAACGTGCGCTGCCGGTATGCTGCAATACGGTACGTAGTTTGTGGAAGGTTCCGATGAGCTACCATAGCCGCCAAGAAAGCGACTCCCAGTGGTTGCTATTTTTTCTTTTTGCCTGATTTGCGAACCGCTCACTGGATGGTACAAGTACCGGTACTAATCTAGTACACTAAGTTCCTGCTCGGGTGGTCTGGAACCGGCAGGGGACGTCTAAAGGCAAGTAAGCAAGTAATGGGTGGGAGCGTATAATTATGTACGGAGGCGAAGAGACGAGACAAGATAAGGGTGAGGATTCACCGCTGGTACAAGTCCGCAGTATGAGTGGAGCGAACACAGGGGGATCCTGGAAGCAGAATTTTGTACTCTTACTGGAGGGATAGACTACCGTACGTAGGGAGGACACTATTACCGTACTCGAGTACCTATGAACGGCCCGTTTACGTACCGTCGGTGATCATTTTGAAACGGGTGCGCGATCTGGACCGGGATTTCATATTTATTTATTGCAGCATTTTTGTTTTTTTCCAATTCTTCCACCGTGCGGTAGGGTAGGGTAAGGAGGGGCATTTACAGTAGTTCATTCCCCCGCAGGTTGGATGAGAAGGAGGAACGTCTTATTTTGCTTGCACGATAACTTAGGCGTCTACGAGTGACTGGCGAAACCGGGCTGGAAGTGTGCCGGCACCGTGGTTCCCGTCACGATTGGATTAACTTTATCATCTATCCTCTGAATTCATAGCAAGCCCGAAACAGCAACGAGTAGGGGAAAGTTGAATGTGTCCAGAGTACACTTTAGAGCTTGAATCGAGCGAGTGGGAAGAAAGTGCAGCACTGCAGTGTGCCGTCCTGTGCAATTGCTCTTTCTTACTGAACTAATGGCATTGGAAGCCTAGCTAGCGAGACCGCTCTGCCTCCTCCTCCCTTCAACTTTTAAACCCATGCTGTAGCTGTTGTATACCAGCACTGGGAGGGAAAAGGATGAGCTTAATCTTCGCAATCATGCGAACCGAAACCGAGCATTTGGTTCGATGAGATGAACATTTCACTTTCCGCAGGACCCGCTGCCGCTGCTGTGCAATACATCCTACGTACTCGAGTACATGTACTGAACCCTTTAAGTGTGCCGGTAGATCAGGGGTAGCAGGGCGGAGAATTTTTTTTAATAGCCCGCAGGGGGGCATGAGGGGCGCCAAGGCATTCGCTGGGGCGAATCATAAAGGAGCACCACAAGGTACGTATTTTCAGCTGTAACAGCAACTCTTCTCCTTACTGGTATTGTACCCTACCTGCTGGCGGGAAAAACGGGTAGCGATAGTCAGGTACGTGTACTCGTACGGGACACTTCAGGTGCTTGCCTATTCAGCGCTTCTATGGCTTCTCGCCTAACGGGTTGTTATCGCTAATGGGCATGAAAGCCGTTTTTGTGGTGGTCATTTTTTTCTTATTATTTTCTGCGGCTCATTCAGGGGGTAGCGTAGGTTGTCTACTCGAATACGGTAGTCTCTTTCCGCTTCTCCTGTGCTTGAGTGGTGGGTGGTTGTTGCTTTTCCATTTTTTACACGCCTTCCCTTGGTTTAGGTTGGTCGGGTTCGTCCCTTGCAGGTCGATCATAAGGAGATGGCTATGATGGGGTTGCGGTACGGGTGAGCCAAATCGCATGGCGGCCAAGTGCCGACCCTTTTCTCTCTTCATTTATCTTCCTTGTGATGATGTCTGACTATTACTGGCTTTCTCGTCTCACAGCGCAGCTGCATACGATGCCCTGTTAAGCAGGCGGCTGTTCAAACAGGACTGATCCTGGACCTCGGGTCTTCGAGTGGTGATACTTGTATGGCCACTCAGGTGCGCACAGACAATTAGCCGAACAAAATTCTGTTTCCAGGATCCCCCCTGTCTTGGCTCTGCTCATGCTGCAGACTTGTAGTTTCCTCATGGGCTTGAGAGACGAAACGAAGGTGTTTCACCAAATCTGATTGCTCGATGGGAATGGAGCCTATCGTAGTAGAGCAGTGGTCAGTGGCGGCCTTGTCCTAACCACATACACCAACAACGCCCTTACTGGCTTGTCCCTCATGATATTGCAAGTAAGGATGATTGGCTGGGGCTGTCTCCCCGCGCATTAGTGAATCTAACAGTCTCTCATGGGGTAGTGACGAGTACCAGAGGGCGATGAACAAGGGTATTTGGCCAGTAAAAAACCGAATTGGCCAAAGTGGGTAACAAAAAATATCTGCTAATCCCTGTTCGTCGCCAGATGATATTCTTTAGGACCCCATGAGGGACTGTAAAGGGAGTAGGTAAGTGGAGACTAAGGGGGGGGGAGCACCGGGGAACGAGAGGGAGGGGGGGGGGGATCAGGAAGTGATAGGTACTTTCGGAGAGGTCACTCACAATATATAAGGTATTCTCTTCACCCACCGGAGAGTCCTCTTTTTCTCACTCACCATCCCTCTTTCGCCATAGAAAGCATTAGCACCGGTACCGGCTACCATCATTCCTTTATTTTCTTTCTCTCCATTTCCTTTCTCTCCATTTTCGCACATTCCTTCCACAGGTCCGCGACCTCTTTTTTTAATTCACGAGAGAGAGAGAACCCTTCGAACTATCGTTCATACATTCATTATCTTGCCTCTTTTTTTTCAGTGAAAAAAAAGTCTCCCAAACAAGCAACCTCTCCTGACAGACTATCTTTCAAATCTTATTATTCAATATGAAGACTTTCTCTGCCCTGGCCTTGGCCGCCGCTTTGCTCTTGAGCTCGGCAAATGCCCACGTCCAACTCAAGTCGCCAGTGCCGTACAGAACTTCGACACAAGCACCCCAGAGCGCAGCACAGCAGGACTTCGACATGAAGGCTCCTCTCGACCCATCTGGTAACAACTTCCCTTGCAAGGGGTATCACAAAGATAAACAGGGAACTCAATCGCTCGTCGAATGGGCAGCCGGAAGCTCCCAGACCATGCAGTTTGACGGATCAGCGACTCATGGTGGTGGATCTTGCCAAGCTTCGTTGTCTGAGGATGGAGGGGCTACTTGGAAGGTCATGAAGTCCTTCGTTGGAGGATGCCCGACCAAGGACGCTAGCTTCACTGTTCCTAAGGAGGCCAAAGCTGGCGCCGCTATCTTTGGCTGGTAAGCTAGCTACTCCTTCATATCTCCCGCAAAGAGCTTGAATTAATAGGGCAATTAGGACATGGTTCAACCAGCAGGGCAATAGAGAAATGTACATGAACTGCGCGGCCGTCACAATCACTGGCGGCGGATCTGGGTTGTCGACATACCCAGACATGTTCACCGCAAACATTGGAAAGGATTGCAAGACTGTGCCCGGCGACCTTGCATTCCCCAACCCGGGACAGAACGTCGAGGGCTCAGGAGGTATCCCACCGACCGGAAGCGCCTGCGGCGCAGCTGGCTCGCAGCCACCAGCCGGTGGTTCGCCATCCTCTGCTCCAGCCGGCGGCTCACCATCCTCTGCTCCAGCCGGTGGCTCACCATCCTCTGCTCCAACTGGTGGCTCACCATCCTCCGCTCCAGCCGGCGGCTCACCAACGAAATCCGTTCCTTCTAGCAGCAGTGTCCCCGGCGGGCCAGGCGGTGTCAAGCCCAACCCAAGCCCCACCTCCAGCAGTGTCCCGAAGGTCACCCCTCCTGCGCCAACTCCCTCATCCCCAGTTGGCACTGGCTCCCCCTCGCCATCAGGAACAACCAAGGCCCCGGCTCAACCCTCTTCTAAGCCCACCGGCTCCCCGGCGGCAACGGGAACTGGCACTCCCGCTCCTTCCTACCCCGCCCCGGCCCCATCCACCGCTCCCTCAGCGTCCCCGAAACCCTCCACTGGCGGAGCTTGCGTCGAGGGCGCCATCACGTGCAATGCCGATGGGACATGGAGCCAGTGCGGAAGCGGAGTCAACCAGAACATGGGAAAACCCGCCCCCGGAACTGCCTGTTCGAACGGCAGAATGCAGGCTATCAAGAACAAGCGTTCCATTCGCTTCTCGAGCGAACATATGGCTCGTAATGCTTAGAGCATTTCCTCCCCTACCACTAGTATACACACGATATCACAGATTCCTCTTCAGGATTGGGTTTGAAAATTAGAAAGCGGTCCAATTTGCATTGTTTATTGTATCTCTATCTTTATGTATTCATTTTTTTGTAGTTTGGGATGCATTGGCCCGGTGCTTTGCTTTTTGCTTTTTTGTGGAAACATTACTCTTTTTTTTTTTTTTTACCTCTTTTTCTTTTGGATGGGGTTGTTTTGTGAATAATAATCGACGTTATCGTTACCTCCCAACTGTTCGTCCTTGCGTTCAGACCAACCGCCCTCTCTCGTCCCGTATGCTCGAGTGAGCAAATCTGTGAATGCTAATACCCCTAAATGCTTACCAGACAAAATAAACTTCCCCCCATAATTACCGCATACATCCTTCTCACCACCATTTCTACGGGATTCCGAACAATTATTAACATGTCCCATCCATCCACCCAACCAAAGATCAGGTCCAATAGTCGGTACAGCATCATACAGTAGACTAACGTGGCTCAACGATTAGGTAAGACAGAAACCCCCTCCCCTCATCGCACAAAACTCGCATGATACTTCCCTATGATATCATAAATCTATACTTCGTTCTCGTGCAACACGTGCCAAGTACCATACTCATACGGGCTACATTATATGCCGGTAACCCGTCCGTCCACAACCCGGTTTGGGGCAAGTGGCGGATGCTCTACATAGTGCAACGCGCCCGGTGGGGGTTCGGTGGATAGGGTGGACACATAAGTTAATATCATACACGGATTTACCGGAGAGGAAGGAGGGCAGGGTTCTGTCGAATTGGTGGAAGTATACTACCGTATTATGCACTGATAGATGGTTTGGCTATGTGTAACTGACTGGGGATGTTGGTTTGCTTCTGTCGAGTGGGTAGTGCAGGCTGAAGGTCGGTGTCTTCTTTGGTCTGTTCCGGTGGAGGGAGACGCGGTGGTGGTGGTGATGATGAGAAAGTCCCTTTGTGAGCTGGAGTCGGATATGCGGCTGCAGCAACGCCCTACTGGGGCATGCCTGTGTCGGGAGATATGTTGGGAAGAGACACAGTGCGCACGTAGGAACTGGAATTAGCATTTGACGTCATTCTAAGTATTCCAGTATCGTATCTATTACCAACTGTTTCGGCAGAATTCACGATTCAATCACTAGACTTGAATCTATTGCAATCGCCAGTGCTCCCCTTGACCACCGGTATTACCAGCAGCTAACGACGCATCATCGTGCTCAATTGACGAAATTTAGAGAGGACGGGAGGGAACATGTCAGCCACTCCGTATTATCGCGGTCTCCGAGGGTAACATTTTTCTTTCTTTTCCTATCTGGGTTCTTGATCTGGAATGGGGGAGGAGCCCGCGGTGTTTTGGGTTTACCGAGTGATTCGGGATGACGATATTGGTAAAAGGGTTCGCCTGATGTATGTGTAGTACTAGTACGAGGATGACGCTGCCTACTAGCTATTTTGAGACATTTTTTTTGCTTCTGACCGTGGCGAGCTAACAGGTACGGAAGGGAGTTTGAAGTTTTCGCCGAAAGCATACCGAGATGCCCGCATCTTCCCCGGCGTCGGATCACCCTGCATAGGCCGTTCCTCTTTCTACCACATCTTTACATACAACAAAGTATTATGCGCCCACCAGAAGCTACAAGTGGGGTCTAGTGTGGTGGGGTATTCTACTTGGTGGTGAGATAGTGATACGGTATCGTACTGCAGACATCATATCATCGCACCGGTATTTGAGACCTAAAGCTATGATACCGGTGGTGCTCTATTTTGATACCTTGGATGTACCCTTCTATACTATACTATACTATACTATACTATACTCCAAGGTGGGGAGTAAATTCTGGTAGGACTACCGGTAGTTACGTTCTTATTATTACCTTTATACTCTCCCGACCGACCTGGTAGGCAGCACACCTCGGCACTTCCTTGGTGATGTTATCTTTATGCACACACCATCCCTACCGTGTTAGCTTAAATAAGAGAGCGCTGTGCTATGTCGTTGGAGTTGCCCCCTCTGGTAAGGTCTGGCTTTTTTTTTTTTTTCCCCTCTCTTGTTTCGCTGTGTTTTTCGCCCCCTTTTGAACACATAGCACACCGCTCGCCTCTTCAAGTTAATACGGTAGGCTTTGTGATTAATAGCGAGGATTAGTAAATATTTAGTTGACTTGCCTCAGCTTCAAACAACCACTAACTTAGTCCCGACTCGTCAAGGGGAGGACGCAGACAAACTCTTTATCTCCTCCTCCTCCTTCTTTCTCTCCGGAAAAGAAAAAGAGCAGGATCCGGGGGCACCGGTTACAAAAAGTTAAATTCGTAGTCCGGTGACCGGGCGGACCGACGGTAAGTTGGGTCCGGCGTTCTAGCTCGGAGGTGTTTGAGTTTTGTAGTAAGTCAAGTTATGATGGGAGGCGAAATATGGTATTACAGATAAATCAATATACTGTGTAGTAATACTTGTGTGGGTGCGCAGTATAGTAGGCCATCTACCGGCGCAGAGATATCCTATTGTCCAAAATGCGCGAACCACCGCACACTCCTTCCACCAGCAACAGCCACACCACTCTGGAGGAAGGAAGGAGAGAAAAAACTAAATTACAGTACATCCAACTTTGATATTATAGAAAAAAAGAGGAGAGTCTACCATACATCCCATTAATTAGCAAAAATCTTAGACAAGATGGTATCCATAACAAGCCCCAGCTCTGCCTTTCCGGTAGAAATATAATAATTGATAATCCCCCCGGCCCTTCAGCTACCGCTAGATCTAATACCGGAAAGGCTATAGTGCTGTATTCGCAAGTTTACGTGCCGTAACAGCTTGAATAATTGAACGGTGTGCTACGTCGTTGGGCTTTCCTCTCTTAGTAAGGTCAAGAAAGTTTTTTTTCTCTTCCTGTCTCTGAAGGGAAAGGGCCGTGTTTTTGTTGTGCTCCCCCCCCCTTTTCCAGAGAAGGGAATTCTGGACTACATAATAATATTATTATCATAGCACACCGTCCAATTATTCAAGTTTTTACGGTACTTGTATTCTCATCGTGTATTCGGAATACGGTTGCTATAAAAGTGCCGGGAGGTGTGTCAGAATTATGTGAATTATCAAAGATATGATAGGTTTAATACAAAGAGGGAAATGTAGCCGATCGTAGGTTTGTGGTGACCTATGTGTGAACTAAAAGGTAATAAAAGAGAACAAGCTTGGCCTGGTGCGAGAATAAATGATGCAAGTAATCATAAGTACTGCTCGCCATGTTTGGTGATAATACCATGACATAAATCTTTAATATTACCTGATTCCGAATACGCGATGAAAATGCAAGTATATTAAGTCTCGAGATCGAGTGGTGGGGCTAGACCCTTACTTTTGGGCACCAGACAGGATGACCGGGGTGACAAATGCACTTGTGATTGTTACGGGGAGAAAACGTGGTGCCAATGACGCGGAACTCTAGGTGGCATTTCTTGGGGATAAGTGAGCTTTCACTAATATTACCGCATCTGGGGTCATGAGGTTACGTTTCCGGCTTTGTCCCGTTAGCTCCCCTTTGCCTTTCTACCCGTCTCGAAGTAGTGGTCATTGCGAGCTCCAATCATGCTGTTCCGGAATCAAAGCTTTAAAAAGGGATTAGTGGACCCGGTTTGGTATATATAGATTGTGGACATAATATTATTCTAAGCTTCTATCCTCTAAACACCCGAATTGATTACTGCCGGTCTCCGCTCACCTGAGCTCCGTCCATGGACAAAGTTGGAGCCTGTGCTACAACAGATACATTAAATGGGGGGGTTAAGAGAGGAGGTATCTTGCCCGTTTATTGGGTGATTATTTTAAATGAGTGTTCTAAGGCAGGTAGTGTTCGCATGTGTGATGGTGCAAAAGAAATATGGGGGAAGGGCAATCATTAAGACACAAGCACCTCCGGCTGTCCGTTTGAAATGGACACACAGATCTGGCCATTATCACCAGCAGTGTACGTAACTGACCCGAGACCACTGGTGTACACAGTCCCCCGCGGCTTCGGCGTATTGAAGCAGTAGGTTCCACTAGTGCCGCTTCCACCATTGGTGGTGACAACAACAACTTCACCGCCAGCCCTACTGAAAGCATAGCAGTTATCGGTGGTGTACAAATGAACATGGTCATTCCCACCCAACCCCCCAGAAGTCTTCTTCACCGCCATGAGCTTCTGAACGAAAGTGTAGAGGTCGCCAGTGGTGCTGTACCTGCTCCTCCAGAGATCCTCTCTGTTGGCGGGATCGTTTCCACCGCCGTACGCCTGCTCCGTCCCACCGTACAAGATTGGGACACCGCGGGCGAGCATGGTGTACGCGAGAGCATTCTTGAGAAGAGTCCAATCGTTGTTGATGTTCAGGAAGCGCTGAACGTCATGGTTGTCCAAGAATGTTCCCAGGAGCTCCGGACGGGCGAACGCAGAGCCGACCTTGTCATGCTGATTGACGAGGTTCGGGAATCCGGATTTGCGTGCGTAGCAGTCGTTGATAGAATAGTACATGGGAAAGTTGACGACCGCGGACACGTAATTCTGATAAGGACCGAGGTAAGTCGGGTCACCATTGAACACTTCTCCAATAGAGTACACGCCAGCGGCACTAGTGAACCCGGACCAAAAGTCCTTCTCTACGTGCTTCACTGTGTCTAGGCGCAGTCCGTCGATGGAGTACTCGGACACTAGGCTCTTAATCCAGTTATAGAAGAGGCTGCGCACAGTGCTATCTTCCGTTTTTAGGTCCGGGAGCCCCGCAATCTGGCATTGCTCGACCTCGGTTTGGTTATTGTAGTTGTTGATGCTGCAGCCGCTGTGGTAGTATGAACTTGTATTGAAGGGGTTGAAGGTCGTGATATCGCCCGGGCCCATGTGATTGGCCACGATATCCACCATTATGTACATGCCCTTTGCATGGGCCGCGCTAATGAGGGATTTGAGGTCGTCCGCGGAACCATAATTAGTGTTGACGGAGTAGATGTCCTTTGCCCAATAGCCATGGTAACCGCCATCGGTGTCTATGATAACAGGGTTATTGTGGTTAGTTGTGGGTGTTTAATTACGATATTTTAATCGTTTCAATCTTGTCTGGATTTTTAATTTCTGCTAGGATGGAATGTGTACTTACTGCTGACTATTGGGGTGATCCAGATGGCATCGAACCCGAGTCCCTGGATGTAGTCCAGTCGGTTTTGCATCCCCTTCCACGTCCCGCCACAGTAATTGCCCAAGTTTGTGCAGGCATTAGTGCCGCCATCCGTCCTCGCGAATCGATCGGTGAGAACCTAGTAGCCAACCACAACCCAGTTTGTCAGAGTTACGGCAAAAACACACGATTTTCTGCAACCATGGTGGTGGTAGGGGGGAGAGGGAAGAGAGAGAAAAGTCACTCCTACAGGAAGGAGGAATGGCTGGTGGAGAACATTTTGAGGGAAACCTACAAAATAGATAGACCTCGTCTTCCAAGCTTCGCTATCCGCGGCTAACGCCGAAGCAACAAGCCCGAAAAGGCTGATCAAAGGAGAGAATTTAACCATCGTTAGGAAAAGACTGAAGTTCTCGCGTCTGTAAATAAAATAAGGGAATTGGGGATAGCGGTCGCGCCGGGCAGAAGTGGGATGAGGATGTAAGGAAAAAAGCTTCGAGGAACCACCACGTCCTTATATCATAATCGATACATTGGAAGGAGACCTTGGACCAAATTGGTGGCAAAGATCGTGATCCAACAGGAACAGGAAAGCAAGGTAGACCTATGATGACTACTGTTTCAGGAATGTCGAATTGCCGTACGAGTAGGGTGCACGAGCCAGACCCGAGGAGCCCTATGACACAGCGGTATCCTCCGTCCTCTGAAACTACGCTAGCCATTCGTAATCTGAATTCGTCGCTGTGAGGTGCTGATATGATACTTGTATGATATATCATAATACCGTGCTCAGTGCGATATACGCCAGAATTGAGCACGCAATACTCGGGTAGGGACGAAAAAACCGGAAAACTTATGCTGGCAAATCAAGGAATAGGGGGATGATCGATGTGGCGGGTGAAAAGCGATCAGCTTGCGGGACATCTTAAACCCGGGCTGTTTCACAAAGTGACTAGATACTTGTACTCGAGTACTTGTATTAGGATGCTCAGAACACAACAAGGCCGGCTGTGCAGCAAATGGTATTTGTAAAGTTTACGATACCAAAGTGGAGCGTTATCTTCCTTGAATCACCATCCAGCTTCCTAACGTCCGCCGATCCCACTTTTTTTCCAAACCGCTTCACTCTCTACTTCCTTCACTACGAGATCTTGCTGATATTTTTTTTCCGATTTTTTCGTCCCTACCCGAGTACACGTAGAACAACATCCGTCCAGTTAAACAAGTTCTAGAGTATGGACATGGGTGATCGGACAAACAGGGACTAGAAATTGTATGTATCCCCATACGATTTTTTAATCCCTGTCTGTCCGATCACCCACGTCCATACCCGAGTACTTCGCTCCCTACCCATGATGTCTTCGAGCCGGAAGCTCGGCTAACCCTGGCGATCCTGCTGGTGGTTACTGTAGTAGGGAGTTGTCGTGGGTCTTCCACGGGAGGCGTTCTTTTGTGGGTATTGGCAATCTTGACTATCGACTATACTGGTGAAGATCACCAGCAAGAGAAAAGAGAAGAAACTAAA
>Ga0307509_10000953_pt1 | contig 49489 bp, 34 predicted proteins | sample 10_EM_MG_FD_202245 | JGI IMG/M metagenome (GOLD analysis project Ga0307509, IMG submission 202245) | Populus trichocarpa ectomycorrhiza microbial communities from riparian zone in the Pacific Northwest, United States - 10_EM | ecosystem: Host-associated > Plants > Roots > Unclassified | place... | reverse complement strand
CTCGCGGGTGCCGGGGGGGAACTCTCGAGCAATGGATCCGGGCGGCGCTGCGCCGGTGTCCGCGACCGTTGGCGTGAGGGGGCGTTCCCTGATCCGAGAATCTGCGTCAGGCGTGTGGCGCTGACCCGAAAAGGGTCGGGTGCAGATCCCGTTTTGCACCGGACTGTGACGCCCGTCCAGGTCGTCTCCGACTGACAGCCTTGACCCCAAACACCTCAATCAAGCGCAGGACCCGCGAATATATGCCCCCCCAATGGCCACTTTCGCCGAGGAGTACGGCGCAACCGATCGAGATCGCGCCCTTTTCGGGGGCACCTTCGGAACTGCATCCAAGAGGTCGAGGCTTTCACACCTCGCGATCGATCTCTTCGACGGCGGCCCACAGCGCCTGCCTGACCGAGGTGAAGCTCGAGGAAGAAGCGCTGGTTGGCAGTCACCCTCCCCCGGAGCGCCGCCGTGCTCTTGTCGCGTGACGACTTCACGCGCTTGTCGACGAGTAGCACGAGCTTCCTGGGATCCACCTAGGGATGCGCGATCACGACGAGGCTCGGCGCGCGTGCCCGGACGCAGCGCAGCGCCGCTGCCATGTTCTCGGGGTCGAGCGCGGCGAGGCTCTCGTCGAGGATGACGACGTCGCTGCGCTGGAGCAGCGCGCGAGCGATGAACAGCCGGCTCTGCTCGCCGTGCGACAGCCGCCAGCCGGTCTCGCCGACCATCTGGAACAGCCCGGCCGGCATGCGGCGCAACAGCGGCCCGAGGCCGAGCTCCTCGCACACCGCGCGGGCCTCCGCGAGATCCTCGGCGCGCGGCGGCCAGTTGCGGCTCAGCAGCAGGTTGAACGCGAACGTCTCGGTCAGGACGTGGTTCTCGTGGAACTGCGGCGCGGCGGAGACCCGCGCGCGCCACCCGGTCTCGCCCAGGCAACTCATGTCGAGGCCGCGCGCCAGGATCAGGCCGCTCCGCGGTAGCTGCATGCCGGTGAGCAGCGCGGCGAGCGTCGACTTGCCGCTCCCCGAGGCGCCCTGGATCAGCACGCGGTCGCCGTGGCGAACCACGAGGTTGCACCCCGACAGCACATCCGCGGTGCCACGCTCATGGCGAAACGTGACCTCGACGACCTCGAGCACGGCCTCGGCTGGTTTCGCGGGGGTCGAGACGACGTACTCGGGGGCCGCCAGCCGGCTCGCCGTCCGGGCACCGCCAGGGGCGCTCGAGCGTTGGCCGCCGGGAAACCGCAGCGCCGCGGCGTGGAACAGCGGCGCCACGCGGCGCCACGCGATCTGTGCGGAGGCCAGCTGGTCGATGCCGCCGCACAGCCGGCCGAGCGACATCCAGACCAGGATCGCACCGCCGATCCCGGTGCCCAGCGAGGTCGCGTCGGCGCCGTTCACGAACGCCGGGGTGAGCGCCGCGAGCGCCGCGAGCAGCCAGCCGCGCGGCAGGATCGCCATCAGCGCGATGCCGTGGCGATCGAGCGTGATCGAGCGCGCGAGATAGCGCGCCAGCGCGTCATCCTCGCCGTCGTGCCAGCGGCCGGGCTGGTCCTGCGCCAGCCGGGTGCGATGGCCGACGATGTGCTCGATCGTCACGCCGGTGAGCGCCAGCCGCTGATCGGTCCAGCGCTGGCGGGCGCGCGCAAACCCGAGACCGACCACCGCGGTGAGCCCGAGCCACACCACGAGCAGCCCGACGTGGTACCCGCCTCCCGCACCGGCGGCGAGCACGGGGACCGCCAGCACGATCTCGAGCAGCGCCAGCACGCTCTGCAGCCCGCCACCCATCGCGAGCCGCTCCAGGTTGTCGGCTTCGATCGTCCTGCCGAGCAAGCGGCCGACCCCGTCGCGATTGAGCGTGGCGGGCGGCAGCTCGAGCGCACCGGCGAGCAAGCGGCGACGCAGCAGCGCGCCGACACCCACCGCCAGCTTGCCCTGGCACCAGGTCGCCAGCATGAGCAACGGGACCGAGCTGAGCAGGATCAGCGCCCATCCCCACAACCAACCAGCGGTGGTGTAGCCGCCCAGCAGCGCCCGCCCGATCGCCCACCACGACAGCAGGAACAATAGATATTGCGCGGCGTGGGCAGCGGCCAGCCCGCCGCCGAGCCGAACCAGCCCGGCGGCGCCGAGCTGCGCGGCGAACGGCGCGCCCGGTGGGCGGCGCAGCACCCACGCGTACACCACGACGCGCGTGGCGAGAAACTCCTTGAACATGCCGGCCTCGGCGCGCGCCCGCGCGGGGCCCGAGAGCTGCGTGCCGGCGAGCAGCTCGGCGATCCGCGCGCGCTGCGGCGCCTCGTGCAGCGCGCGCAGCGATCGGCCGAGCGACCCGCGCGATAGCCGGTAGACGCCGCCATCGGGTGCGAGGCACACGAGCATGCCGCGCTTGCGGCGAACCACGGCGAGGACGCCGTCCTCGAGCCCGCCCAGCCGCACCAGCGCGGGGTACGTGGCGGCGAGCGCCTCGTCGGTATCGCGATACGTGGCGGTCATCGATTCCACGCTGACCCCGAGCTGCTCGCCGGTGGCGGACAGCCAGCGATCGAGCGCCGCCGCATCGGCCGGTGGCTGGCGCGGCGTGCTCGGCGCCGAGGCTGGCGCGGCGAGCCCGGTCAGGCGCGCGAGCGCGACCACCGCTTCGCCGATCCGCTCGAGCGGCCACTCCAGCGTGTCGAACCCGGCGGTGGCGATCACGAGTCCTCGCCGTCCTCGCGGATCTTGCCGCGCTCGATCCACACGCGGCGCCAGCGCTCGGCCGACCACGCGTCGGCGTGCATCTCGCGATCGCCGCGGACCAGCGCGCCGTACCGCGAGCCCGCGCGCCGGCCGAGCACCACCGGGTCGCCGTCCTCGACGATCCGGCCGCCGTCGATCACCAGCACGCGGTCGAACGCCTCGGTCTCGGCGATGTCGTGCGTGACCCACAGGACGGTCGCGTCGCGCCACCAGGCCCGGGCGACGGCCAGCATGGCTCGCCGGGTCGGCAGATCGAGCCCGCGAAACGGCTCGTCGAGGATGACCAGCCGAGCGTGCGTCCGGGCGAGCGCCCGACCGACCCGCGTGCGCTGGCCCTCGCCGCCCGACACCAGGCCGCCGCCCTCGCCGAGCTCGGTGGCCAGGCCGTCGGGCAGCCGCTCGAGCACCTCGCGGAGCCGCGCCTTGGACAGGATCTCCGCCAGCGGCACCTCGCCGTCGTGACTCGCGCCGTAGCGCAGGTTGTCGAGGAACGAGCGATTCCACAGCGTCACCGACGGATCCACCCACGCGGTCTGGCGGCGCAGCTCGCGCAGCCGTTCACCGACGAGCTCGCGGCCATCGACGTGCACCGTGCCGCGCGCCGCCCGGTACCAGCCGAGCAGGAGCCCGACCAGGCTCGACTTGCCGGCTCCCGAGGGGCCGACGATGGCGAGGTGCTCGCCGGCCGCGATCGAGAGCTCGACGTCCTCGAGCACCTTGGTGCCAGCGGCCTCGACGGTCACCCCGGACATCTGGATGGCGATGCCGCGCACCGCGGGTCGATCACCGTCGGGAGCCACGAGCGCCGGGGTAGAGGGCGCCCGAGCGGGCTCGAGCGCGGTCGGTTCGATCGGCTCGACGGGCTCCGGCGTGCCGAGCGGCTCGAGCAACCGCATGACCACGTTGCGCAGCGCCGGGTACTGGCGCGCGACGTTGGCGATCTCCTGCCCGAGCGCGGGCACGCCGAGCGCCCAGTAGACCAGCAGGAGCAAGCCGCTGGTGGCGTGGCTCGACACGCTCCACACCATCAGGACCGCCATGCCGAGCCCTACCAGGGTCAGCGCGCCTTCGACGATCGTGGCCGTTGCGTGGAACCGGAGGCCGGCGCGTGCCCACTCGACCAGCAGCGTCTCCTGCTGATGCTGCATCGCCCCGCGCGCGCCGTGCACCCGGATCGGTAGCAGGCCGAGGAGCGCGTCGAGATAGAACCGGCCGAGCGCGCCGGCATGGCTGCGCAGGCGGAGATCGCGCTCCGCCAGGAGCGGCTGGAACGCGATCGGCAACGCGATCGAGACCACCGCGCCGATCGCGGCGAGCGGTGCGCTCGCCGGCGACAGCCACGCGATGCCAGCCACCGTGAGCACGAGCTGCGAGATCGACATCAGCAGGCGGATGCCGATCGCCGGCATCACCCGGACCAGGTGCAAGCTGTGCCCGCGCTCGGCCATATCGGACAACAACCGGCTGCGGAAGTAGCGATCATCGAGCCGCGGGATCTTGGCCAGGAACGCCATCCGCAGCCGCAGATCGAGCGTGCGGCCGAGCCGCATCCCACCGGCGATCAGCGGGATCTCGAGCACCACGCCGAGCGCCAGGACGCCGACCAGGATCGCCATCGCGGTCGCGCGCTGCGATGGCAGGCCGAGCTGCTGGCCGATCTCGAGGATGCCGCGCAGCAGGAGCGCGTTTGCCGTGACCAGCACCGCGGAGACCGCGAGCGCCAGGCCGAGCACCACCGGCGTCGCGAGCCCGTCGGCCACGAGCATGTCGACCAGCGTGCGCCACGGCCGGGGCGCCGGTTCGCGCAGCGTCTGGACCAGCTCGGCCGGCAGCGCGGTGAGCTCGTCGGCATCCGGAGCATCCGCGGCCGCCGCGCGCGTGGGCTCGGCGGCGGCTAGCGCGTCCGCGGCATCACCGGCGTCCGCGGGACCATCCGCGCGAGGCTCGTCGCGGGCCTCGACGTCGATGGCGTCGTCCGCGCTCGCCGCGGCAACGGCGCGCGCGACCGTGGCGCCGGACTCGACATCGCGACGACCACGCGCGCGGACGATCACGACGCCGCGCACCCGCAGCGTATCCTCGCGATCGGGATCGCCACCGACGGCGTCCTGGTCGGGGGCCCGCCACGCGCTGCGATACTCGTCGGCGATCAGCGGATAGCTGCCGTCCGGACGGCGCTCGACCTGGCGCTCGATGAGCGCCAGGCACGTCGGCCCGATCGCCACCGCACCGCTCGCCACCATCGCCGTGGTCATCCGGGTGGCACCGTCGAGCGCGGCCATCGCCGACCACCCCGGATCGGCCAGCGCCGTGCGGCACAGCCGCCCGCGGTCGGCGGCGGCGATCGAGATCGCGGCGAGCCGCGCCTCGAGCGTCGACTGGAACTCTCGCTCACCGGCCCAGTCGCGCCACGCCGACTCGGGAACCTCGGCCTCGTGGAAGTACAGCCGCCGGTGCAGCGCCGAGCGCAGGATCCAGTGCCGCCCGGCGGCCGGATCCATGACCTGCACCCACGGCCCCGCGACCGACCACACGACCACGAAGTGGTTGTTGCCGTCGGGGACCTTGACCACCACGATCGCCGGGAGCGCGTGGGCATCGGGCACCAGCAGGTGATCGGCCGGTAGCATCATCTCCTCGGTGTCGAGCCCGAGGAAGTTGCCGATCGCGTCCATCGTGGTGATCGACGTCCCGTCGACCGAGGTCTGGCACGCCTCGCGGAGCCGGCCGTAATTGACCGACATGCCAAACCCCGCGACCAGCGACTGCAGCGCCGCGGGGCCGCAATCCATCATCGAGGTCTGCACGACCTCGGGCACGATGTATCTCGCCTGCGGATGCGGCCGCGCCAACCCGATCATCGCACCTCGCTCCCAGAGCGCATCATCGTCGCCACCTCCCCCAGCGTAGCTGGTTCACCTACCCCACCGCCACGACTACGTGCGCCAGGAGCCCGGTATTTCATACCGACTCCTGGCCTCGATCGCCTCGCGAAACGCTCGGCTACACGGAACCGACGGCTCGCCTTCGCTCGCCTAGGACTCGTATTTCATACGGACTCTAAAGGCCGAACTTGGACGACGCGAACACGGTCTCGAGCAGCTGATCGACCTCGCGGATCATGCGCGCCGCGGCATCGCCCGGCAACGCCGCCAGCGCGACCTTGATCTCGTTCAGATTCTTGAGCTGACTGAACAGCTGGATATCGGACAGCTCACCACCCGAGGTCAACAGCTCGCGGATGAGGCCCAGCTCGGTGAGCAGATCATCGAGGCTGGCGGACGGACCGATGAAGCGGCGCTCGTCCGGATGCTCGCGGTAATACGCGTCGACCACGGGATTGACGATCTCCTCGAGCAGCTCGACCTGATCTAGGTTGTTCCAGATGTGCCGCAAGATGAAGAAGTCGCCGTCGTGGACGCGGGTGCGGCCATCGAACACCGCCGAAGCCGCGAACAGCTTGAGCAGCTTGACCGCGCGCCGGTCCGACACCGAGATGCCCTCGGACCGGATCTGGAACACGAGGCCCTTGTACTTGGTCAGGAACTCCTCGGGGAAGTTCATGAACTTGTCGAAGTTCTGCTGGATCTGGCGCAGCTCGCGCGCCGAGATCACCGGCCGGAGCTCACCGGTCGGACGGCCCTGCGCATCGGTGCCCCGCCCCGTCATCTTGCGGAGCTCGAGCGACACGCCCTTCTTCATGAGCTCGTGGAAGTGGTAGCTGTCGAGGTTGTCCGACAGAACGCGCACCAGGAAGCGATCGAACATCGCAGCCAGGTTGTCGTCGTTGGGGACCTCGTTCGACGCGGCGTACAGCGAGATCAGCGGGACCTGAACGACCTCGGGGCCGTTCTGGAACTTGCGCTCGTTGATCACGTGGAGCAGCGAGTTCAAGATCGCCGAGTTCGACTTGAAGATCTCGTCGAGAAAGACGATCTCCGCGGTCGGCAACATGTTCTCGAGCCGGCGCGTGTAGCGGCCCTCGCGAAACGCGGAGATGTCGACCGGCCCGAACAGCTCGTTCGGCTCGGTGAACCGGGTGAGCAGGTACTCGAAGTACCGCGCGTCGACGAGCTTGGCGAACATGTCGATCATCGCCGACTTCGCCGTGCCCGGCGGCCCGACGATCACCATGTGCTCGCCGGCGATCGCCGAGACCGTCATCAGCCGGATGATCTCTTGCTTGTCGAGAAACTGCGCGCCCATCTGGCGGGCCAGCTCCTGGAACGCGGCCGAAGCGCGCGCGACATCAACGGCGAAGCTTCGCGGAGTGGTGGGCGGCGCGACCATCTACCGGCTCACATTACATCAGGAACGGTCGGGCCGTGGCTTGTCGACTTGCCGGAATTCGCCGGACAACGGGACCATCTGGCCTGAGAAATCGGTTGGTTGCGCACTGGATCACGCAGCGGTGGAAGGTGGGTTGGCCGGCGCAACCGGCGCGACGTACGGCGCGGTCCGGAGGTGGCGGCGCAGCCGCGCGGCGAGCGCGTCGATCACCGCGTCTCCGAGTAGCTCCGCGGTCTGCGCGCGATGCGCCCGCCAGCGCGCCTGCAGCCCCGGGACACCGGCGAGGCCGGGTGGCGTCGCGATCCGTGGATCGACGGCGGCGAGCGCGTTGGGCAGCGCGAACAGGAGCGCGAGCCCCCGCGGCCGCTGCCCTGCCGCCTCGGCCGACAGCACGGTGGAGATCAGCGGGCTCTTCGCGCTGGCCTCGCGCAGGCCGAGCTCGCCGAAGCACAGCAGCGCCGAAAGGTAGACGAAGAACGCGGCGACCGCGCGGACGTCGGCCTCGTCGGGTGCGCGCTCCAGCATCTGCTCGAACGCCGCGGCGAGCCGCGCAGGGCCGGTGATCTGCTCGCGCGGCCCGCCATCGGGCACCAGCCGGTACACGATCGCGCGCGCGAGCTCGGCGTCGTGGAGCAGGAACACCGCGTCCTCCCAGTGCAGCGGCGGCGCCCCAGGATGCGCATCCAGCAGCTGGGTCAACGGCGTGCGGCGCAAAAGCGTCGCGATCACCGGCGCGGTGTCCGGAACCGCGAGCAGCTCGTCGAAGTCGACCACCGTCACCTCCTCCCGCACCCGACGCATGCCGCGCCACGTGGTGAGCCGGCGCGGCGGCCGCTGGCCCTGGAACCGCGCGCGCCCGGTCCACCACGACACCGTCGTGTCGCTGCGGGTCAGATGAAACAGGTTGTGGAGCAGCGCGTGGCGCGCGATCACGCGGGTGCGGTTGCGGGTCAGCGGCTGGCTCACCTGTGCCAGCGCGGTATCGATGATCTTGCGGCGGACCCGGTCGGTGACCGACCACTCCTCGGCGCGCGGGTGGACGAGGAACAGCGCGTTGTGTAGCCCGGCGGCGAGCGCGAGCTCCTCGGCCTCGAACACGAAGCTCGGCGGGCGGCAGACCAGGGTCGAGATCACCGCGCTGCGCGCGTCATCGACCGCGACCAGCTCGACGTTGGCGTCGTCGAGCTCGTGCCCCCAGCGCACGACCTCATCGGCCGCGATCGGTGCGCCGATGTGGATCTCGCCGCCGGCGACCAGCGGCTGCACGAACCGGGCGAGGAAGTCGCGGACATGCGCGCGCGCCATCAGCTCACCTCATTTCCCGGGCGGCAGGAGCTTGTGATCCGGGGCGTCGGGGAACCCCCACAACGCGAACCGACCCACTGCGTCGTTGACCACCTGGGGCTCGGCGGCCGGTGCGGCGGCGTAGTCCTCGACGGTGATCTGCTCGACCTCGAGCTTGGCGAGCGCCCGCCGCTCGAGCGTGGCGAACGACGCCTCGCTGACCTGGAACGGCCGGCCGTCGGTGGTGAACACGGTGACCACGCCCGCCTGGTGGCCGAGCGCGCGGGCGAGCACGTCGGCCGAGACCCGCGGGACCACGTCCATGCCGAGCGGCACGAGCAAGCCTGGGGTGAGCTCGCACAGCAGCTGGCCCAGCGGGATGACGTCGAGGTTCTCGGAGCCGACCACGAGCAATCCGCGATCGGTCGAGGCGATGCGGTGGCCGCGCAGCGACACCGGCGGCAGCGCGAACAGGATGCGCTTGAGCCGCGATCCGTGGGCCAGCGGGATCAGCGTCGCGACCACCCGGCGCGGCGGACCCATCGACGCCGCGAGCTTGAGCTCGACGCCGATCGGCTCGACCGGGCCACTGCGGTGCTGCCGCGGATCCTTGGGCCGATCGAGCTCGAGATCGACCCGGGTCAGATCCGCGATGTCGCTGAGCGCGATCGGCCCGGGCAGCACGTCGACCCGGTCGTTGGGCCAGAACACGTGGAACGTGTCGGCGGCAAACACCGACGCGCACGACGCCAGGTCGATCGGATGCTGATAGCCCACCGCGACCGCGGCGTTGGCACCCGCGGGGCGAAACACGTCGATGCCTGGCGTGCCGAGGAACAGCGCGAGGATCCGCTCCGGAAGCGCGCGGACGCGGATCAGCATGTAGCCGCGATCGCGCGAGTGATCGTCGAACGCGCTCGACGCGCCCGGCGTGAATAGCCCGGCGTGCGCCTCGACGCGGTTGCGCCACAGATAGCGGATGATGCCCTCCGACAGGCCGCGCGCGACCGCCAGGAACAGATCGCCGCGATCGTCGGCGTCGAGATGTTCGCCGCCGGGCAGCTTGCGGATCGACAGCCGGAACAGCAGGCGCGCGAACGGCAGGTCGCCCTCGCGGATATAGCCCTGGGCGAACTCGTCGCCGTGCACCATGAAGTCGGTCGTCGCGGGCATCGTGCCGATGTCGACCGCGTCGTAGCCGTACGGCGAGCGATCGTCGCGGTACTTGACGAAGTGCTTCGCCGTCCCGGTGTAGATCGCGCCGCCGACCAGCCGGCACAGCCGCGCCGCGCGATCGACGGCATACGACGACACCGCGGGAATCTGCACGACGATCTCACGGCTGCCGAGCGCGGTCTTGCACTTGGTGATCGTGAGGTTCGAGAGCAGCTCGTCGAGCGCGGCCTCCGACGAGTACAGCCGGAACCACGATACTGCACCCTCGAGGGTCGGGAACGTCATCACGCAGTACCGGCCCAGAACGATCCCGCGCGGATCGGGGGCGACGCCGGGGGTGAAGAACCGGGTCTGCCCCTGCGCGACGTGCTCGAGCGCCATCTGTGGTCAGCCTAGCATGGGGTGCGCGAACCGGCGCCGCGGCCGGCCCCGCGATTGCGCCGCCCGGTGGCCGGTGTGTTGCCGCGTGCGCATCGCGCGCGCACGGCCCGCGATCGACGGTCACAGGTCGATCTGGGTCCCGAGCTCGACGACTTGCTCGGGCGGGATCGCAAAGTACGCCATGGGTCCGGTCGCGTTGCGCGACAGGAACGCAAACACGCCCTCGCGCAGCGGCCCGAGCCGACCCCTACCGGTCGCCAGGAACGTCTCGCGCCCGACGTAGTACGTCGCCTCGGAGAGATCGATCGCGACGCCGAACTCGCGCCTGGCCGAGGCGAGCACGATCGGGACGTTGGGCTTATCCATGAAGCCGTAGTGCGCGATGATCCGCACGAAGCCCTTGCCGAGCTCGGAGACCTCGAGGCGCTCGCGGATCGGGATGTAAGGGACGTGCGCGAACTTGACCGTGAGCAGCACGACCTGCTCGTGGAGGACGTGGATGCGCTTGATGTGGTGCTCGAGGATCAGCGGGATCTCGGTGGCGATCGAGCTGAGGAAGATCGCGGTGCCCGGGACGCGGGCCGCGACGCGCTGATCGACGGTGGCGAGGCACTCGTCCTGGCGCGACGCGTGCGATCGCGTGTAGTCCGCCAGCGCGGTGCGGCCGATCCGCCACATCACCATCGTCGTGAAGAACACCAGGCCGACGATGACCGGCACGTAGCCGCCCTCGAAGAACTTCAGGAGATTGGCCGCGAACAGCGGAATGTCGAACGCCAGGAACACGAGCAGGACCGGCAGCGCCTTCCACACCGGCCAGCGCCAGGTCCGGCGCGTCACCAGGTAGTAGGTGACGCTCGTGATCCCCATGGTGCCGCTCACGGCGAGCCCGTACGCCGCGGCGAGCCGGCTCGACTCCTGGAAGAACACGACCAGCAGGCAGCACGCGATCGCGAGCCCCCAGTTCATCACCGGGACGTAGATCTGACCCTCCGCGCTCGCCGACGTGTGGCGGATCGTCACGCGCGGAAACAGGCCGAGCTGGATCGCCTGATGGGTCAGCGAGTAGACCCCGGTGATCAGCGCCTGCGACGCGATGATCGTCGCGAGCGTCGAGAGCACCACGAGCGCGTAGGTCCAGATTCCGACCGGGACGAGCGCCCAGAACGGGCTGGCGATCGCGCTCGGATCGGCGAGCATCAGCGCGCCCTGGCCAAAGTAGCTCAGCACGAGCGCGGGCATCGCGAGTGACAACCAGGCGACGCGGATCGGCCGCACGCCGAAGTGCCCCATGTCGGCATAGAGCGCCTCACCGCCGGTCAGGCACAGCACGACGACGCCGAGGATCGGAAACCCGTGCCAGCCGTTGCGCAGGAAATACTGCACGCCGTAGGTCGGCGACAGCGCTTGCAGCACGCTGGCGTGCCGGATGATCGGCACGAGACCGAGCACGCCGATCGCAACGAACCAGACGATCATCACCGGACCGAACAGCCGGCCCACCGCGGCGGTGCCGCGGCGCTGGATCGAGAACAGCCCGATCAGGATCGCGATCGTGATCGCGACGACGAGGCCCGTCGAAAACGCGTCCGGCGCCGCCTGCCGCAGGCCCTCGATCGCGCTCAGCACCGAGATCGCCGGTGTGATGATGCCATCGCCGAACAGCAAGGCTGCCCCGGCGACGACCATCAACGTGATCCAGGTCAGCCGCTTGGTCCCCTCCGGGATCAGCGCGAGCAGCGCCAGGATGCCACCTTCGCCGCGGTTGTCCGCGCGCATGATGAACGTCAGGTATTTGATCGAGACGACGACCGCCAGGCCCCAGAAGATCAGCGACAGCACCCCGAGGATGTCCTCGGGGCCGTGCGCCCGCGCGCCCGCCATCTGCAGCGTATACAGCGGGCTGGTGCCGATGTCACCGAACACGACACCAAGCGCGCCGACGGAGAGTGGGACCAGCTTGGCGTGCGGAGCGTCCGAGCGTCCGTATCCTGGGCCTGGCATATCCGTGCCGGGCAACGGTACGCGATCGCCCCGTGCGCAAGCGCTCGACCGCCGGCGAATCGAGCGCTGCCGAGGCCAGGCACGGATGACACATGTGGCCTGGGCGCTCGGCCCGCGAAACACCGGGACCGGCCCGGCGACCGCAGCCGCCGGTCGTCGCGGTCACGCCGAGCTCATCGCCGATGCCGTTGTCCGGCCCCAGGACAGATGAGACACCGTCCCCGTCAAGCCCGCTGAATCATTCGACGCGGTTGTCCGGCCTCAAGACAGATGAGACACCGTCCCTGTCAGTTCACTTTGAGCTGGATGTCGACCCGGCGGTCCTGCTTCCAGCCCGACTCGTCGGTGCCGGTCGCTTCGAGCGCGCCGCGCGTGGACACGGTCATCTGCGGCTCGCCGACGCCGAGTCGGCCGAGGTACGCACCCACCGACGAGGCGCGCCGCGACCCGAGGCCGAGGTTGTACTCCTCGGTACCGCGCGGATCCGCACGCCCGATCAACGACACCGCCTTGCCCTTGAGCACGCCGCTGGTGAGGCACGTCGCCAGCTGGTCGAGCACCGCCCGATCATCGGCGGTCAGCTCGTCCTTGTCGTAGTCGAACTGCGGGTTGGTCCTCGTGGTCGAGCTCGGCTTGATGTTGCACATCGACGCGAGGTCCCCCGAGAGGGCGAGCCCCGGGCTGACCGGGGTATCCTTGGTGACCTCCGGTGCTGGCTTGCTCGGCGGGGCCTCGGGCGCGGGAGCCACATCCGGGGTGGTCTTGGCGACCGTGGGCTTGTCATGGCTGCAGCCAACGGCCGCCGCGAGGACGAGGAGGAGGGTCGTGGTCTTCATGCGGCGCATCCTGCCACATAAATCTGCACCGTCACGCGATCTCTCACCGCGCTGTGCGTTAGATCCGGACTCTTATGTCTCGATCGATCGCCGTCGCCGCATCGCTGTCGCTCGGGGTATCGCTGGCGCTGATCGGCTGCGGCAACAAGGCCGAGGCGCCGGTCAAGGTCAAGGAGGATGCCGCCGGGCCCACCGCTGCGCCGCTCGCGATGCCGGCGCTCGGCGTCGACCAGATCAAGCGCTTCAACTATCTCTACGAAGCCGGTGCGCCGGCGAACGAGAAGGCGGTCGCCGCGTATCGCAAGAAGGATTGGGCGCAGGTCCGCGCGCAAGCCGAAGCCGCGCTGGCCAAAGATCCGCTGCACTTCGGCTCGCACCGCTTGCTGGCGGCCGCGCTGGCGAACACCGGCGAACCCGCGGCGGCCGTCGATCACCTGGTGACCGCGATCGCGGCCGATTATCTGCAATACGGGCCGACCCTGGCCGACGACGATCTCAAGAGCTTGATGGCGTCGCCGCACGGCCAGTCGGTCAAGGCGCTGGGCGCCAAGATCCACGACGAGTACGTCGCGCGGATCGCCGGCGGGCTGTGGCTCGTGGCGCGCCGCGCGCCGTTCCGCTGGCCGAAGGACCTCGGCGTGCAGACCGCGACCAGCCGCGGCGAGCTGTACGCGTTCGATCGCGAGACCCGGCGGTTCTTCCGGCTGACGCACACCGAGCACCAGCTGGTCGGCTTCGTGCGGCCGGCGGCAGGCAACGAGGTCACGGTGATCGGGTTCGACAAGCTCGAGCGGCCCGCCCCGGACGCGGGCGCGGACGGCTCCGCCGACGCCAAGCCGGCCACCAAGCCGGAGGCCAAGCCCAAGGCCAAGCCCGACGCCGAGATCGCGCCGCTGTTCGCGCGACCCTGGATCCAGGTCTACGACACGGTCGAGTGGAAGCCGCTCACGCCGCGGATCAACTTGCCGGCCGCGCGCGAGGTCGCGCTCGGCTACGGCGCCGGTGATCAGCTGCTGGTGTCGATCGCGCAGAGCACCGGGCGGTGGACGGTGGGTGAGCCCGCGGTGTCGTCGGTCGATCGCACCACCGGCAAGCTCACCAAGGTGACGACCGCGCTGCCGGTGCCGCGCGTGGTGGTCTCACCCGACGAAGGTCATCTTGTCCGGATCCCGGACGGTGTGCTCGCCGCGTGGGCCGGTGATCCGCCGGTGACGTCGAGCTTCAAGACCGCCGCGGGCGGCGACAAGGCGGTCCAGATCCCCGAGTCGGGTGCGGCCAGCCAGCCATCGCTCGCGGTGTCACCGACCGGCGCGCATGTGGCGTTCGCCACGGCCGTCGATCCGTGCGCCAAGGAGGCGGCGCCGTCGCTGTATGTGGCCGACGCCCGGATGGCGACCTACAAACATCTCCTGTCAGCCAAGAGCCGGTTTGCGACGCGCTGGGTCGATGCGAACGTCTTGGCCTACGAGGACGGCGATGGGGCGATCCGGCTGTGGGACGCGACCACCGGACGAGAAGCGACGCGGCTCGACAACCGCTCGGGCATCGCGCTCGACGTGCTGTCGCTGGCCGCGGCCCCCCTGTGCAAGCAAGCGCCACCGGCGATCGACGCCGCGGGATCCGGTGACGAGCCACTCCCGCCTGAAGAAGCCAGCGGCGCTGTAATTTCACCGCAGTAACGGGTTCCGCTATGATAGTCGGCGTGCGTATCTATCTCGTCCGCCATGGCGATGCGGTACCGGAAGAGGACGCCGGCAGCGACCGAGATCGTTGGCTGTCGGCGCGCGGGCGAGAGTCGGCCCTGGTGCTCGGCCGGTTGCTGCGCGAGCACGGCGTCGTGCCCGACATGATCCTGTCGTCGCCGTTGCCACGCGCCGTTCAGACCGCAGAGCTGCTCGCCGCCAGCCTCGACTATCTCGGAATCGTGGCGTCGCTGCGCAGCCTCGAACCGTCGGCGCATCCGCGCGTCGCGGCCACCGCGATCAGCGCCACTGGCGGCGCCGTGATCGCGGTCAGCCACGAGCCCGCGATCTCGGCGATCGGCGCGTACCTGCTCGGGCTTCCCGGGTTCCCGCAGTTCCGCACCGCGCAGTGCTGTGCGATCGAGAACGGCAAGCCGACGTTCACCGCGCGCGCCGATATCGGGCAGATCCTGCCGCTGCTCGTCGACTGAGACCGATCGAAAACAGACGTCCCGTGGTCTCCGCCGGGCGGCGATCGGGGCGCGCACCGCGTGACCTCGCGCACGGTCATCCGATCCGCGCAGCTCACGGCGCCGCTTGATCCGGCTCGTCCCGGCTTGATCCGGCTCGTCCCGGCTCGTCCCGGCTCGTCCCGGCTCGTCCCGGCCGTCCCGGCTGGTCCCGGCTCGTCCCGGCTCGTCCGCACGGCGATGCAGGTCGCGGTACCGTGTGCGCCATGCGTGTGTGTCCGCAGATCCTGACGACCGGTCTGGTTGTTGCCCTTGCGGCCCTGTGCGGGTGTGGCGGTTCCAGACCGCCCGAAGGCATCCCGCGCAACCGGAGCGCCGCTGCCGGTGATGGCGAGCCGTTCGCCACGGCGGCGGACTTCGCGCCGGTCGCGTTCAGCGTCGCGGTCAAGGGTCATGGCCGCCCCGTGATCTTCATCCCGGGCCTGGGCTGCCCCGGGGCGGTCTGGGACACCACGGTCGCCCACCTCGGCGATGGCTACGAGTCGCACGTCCTCACCGTGGCGGGATTCGCGGGCACGGCAGCGATCGCCGAACCGCTGTCGGCCGCGGTGCGGCGCGATCTGACCCGCTACATCCGCTCGCGCCACCTCCACGATCCGATCATCGTCGGCCACAGCATGGGCGGCTTCATCGCGTACTGGATCGCATCGTATCACCCCGAGCTGGTCGGCCCGGTCATCGTCGTCGATGCCAGCCCCGCGCTATCGGGTGATCTCGACGAGGCCAGGGCGCTGCGCGCGCGCTGGAAGAACGCCAGCGACGACGAGTTCACCGAGGGCATGCGCGCGGCGTACACGGCGATGACCAGCTTTCCCAAGAAGCTGGCGCCGGTGATCGAGGCGGTGACGCGCTCCGATCGACGCGCGATCGGCGACGCGATCTACGAGATGGTGACCACCGATCTCACCGATCGCGTCAACGACATCACGGCGCCGGTCCTGGTGATCGCCGCCGACGGCAGCTACCAGACCCGGATCCGCACCCAGATCGAGACGATCCCGGATCACACGATGATCGTGCTGCCGCGCACCCGCCACTTCGTGATGGTCGACGACCCCGAGGGGTTCTTCAAGGCGATCGATCGGTTCCTCGTCGAGCATCCCCCGACGGCCCCGACGGCCCCGAAGACCCCGACGGCCCCGAAGGCCCCGACGCCGTAGCGCGGGGTCGCCGACGCGTCACGCCGCGAACACCTGGCGCGCGCGCGCCGCGAGCCCCCACGCCACCGAGGTCAGCTCGTTGCCGCCGATCAACTTGCCGGCGCCGAACCGCCCGGCGAGCCGATCGCGCACCGCGGGGACCAGCGACGTGCCACCGGTGGCGAACACGCGATCGATGTCCGCCGCGGCGACGCCGGCACGCGCGAGCACGTCGTCGAGCACCCGATCGATCGCGGCGAGGTCGTCCGCCAGCCAGCCCTCGAAGCCGCCACGCGCGACCGCGAGCTCGAGGCCGATCGCCGGGAGCGCCACGCTGTCCTGATCGCGACTCGACAGCCGGACCTTCGCGCCTTCGACCGCGCGATGCAGCGCGAACCCGAGATCCTCGTCGACGACCTGGACCAGCCGATCGATCCGCGCGCGCTCGATCGCGCCTTGCGCCACGCGCTCGAGCAGCCGCATCGTCGACTCCTCACGCAGGAACGACAGGTAGTGCCAGCGCCGCAGGTGGCCGTAGAGCCACGCGGGCACCGGCGCCTCACCGCCCATCTCGTCGCGATACTTGGTGCCGCGGCCGAGCGCCGGCGCGACGATCGCATCGATCACGCGGGCGTCGAACGCGTCGCCCGAGATCCCGATGCCGCCGGTCGCGAGCACCTGGCCGCTCGGCACCCGGACCACGCTGAAGTCGGTGGTGCCGCCGCCGAAGTCGGCGACCACGATCTGCTCCTCGCGCTCGAGGCGGGCAGCGTAGCGCGCCGCGGCGCCGACCGGCTCGTACTCGAACACGACCTCGTCGAACCCGGCCTTGGCGAGCGCGTCGCGCATCCGCGCCACCGCGCGCTCGTCATCCTCGGCGGTCTCGGCGCCCCAGTAGCGCACCGGGCGACCGACCACGGCGCGGTTGCCCAGCTCGATCGGCGAGGCCGCGCGGACGTGGCGCAGGTACGCCGCGATCATGTCCTCGAGCTGCCAGCGCCGGCCGAAGATCGTCGTGCGCGAGAACGTCGCGCTCGCCAGGTGCGACTTGATCGACTGGATCAGCCGGCCCTCGCCCTGGGTCTCGAGGTAGCGAGCGATCGCCGGGGCCCCCGCGGTCAGCGCGCCGCTGGGCTCGAAGAACAACACGGTGCGCCAATGCGATGCCCCGGCCAGCGGCACGAGCTGCACGTCGCCCGCGTCATCCGCGATCGCGACCGCCGAGTTGGTGGTTCCAAAGTCGATACCGACGAAGGTCATGAGCCCCCTTTGTCGGCGATTCCATTTCGCTTTACTAGCTGACCCAACATCACTATCCTGTGGGAGCTGCTAGGGATGAGCGACCTGCCCATCGTGATCACCGGTCAGGCGTATGGCCGGCGCGCGACGCTCGAGGTCGCCGGCAACACCCTGATGTGGCGAGCCCGCCGGGGTGCGCGTGAGATCGCCGAGAACATCGCGACGACGGTTCACGACGTCCGCGCCGCTCGCTGGCACGGCATCGCGTGGAGCCGCGGCGGCGCGGTGCTGCTCGGGATCGGCGCGATCTGGGCCACGAGCGAGGGCCTGCTCGCCGGTGCAGGCGCCGCCGCGGTCGGCCTCGCGCTCGTGATCTGGCGGCGGCTACGGCCGCGCCACTTCCTCGTGCTCGACGTCGGCGATCGCCGCCTCGTGATGCGGGTCACCGAGGTCTCGGTGCCGCCCGCACGACAGCTCGCCGGACGGATCCAGCGAGCGCTCGCGAGCGGCGAGCCTCGGCCGTCCACGCCGACCCTGCCCTGACAACGAACCGGCTAATTCCGGACGATGACGACCGTGACCGAGTCGGTCGAGGTCGCGCCGCACGCATCGGTCACCGTCAGCTCGAACGTCGCCAGCTCGAACGGGGTCGGCGGGCGAGCTGCCACGAAGCTCGTCGTCGCCGCGCTCGAGTTGGCGATCACGGCCGTGGTGCCAGCGGTCTGCCGCCAGAAGAAGCTGACTCCGTCGAGGCTCGTGGAGCCATCGAGGGTCACCGTCGTCCCGGTGGTCGCGGCCACGGCGCTCGCGGTGGCGTTGGCCACCGGGGGCGCGTCGACCGTGATCGAGACCTGCTCGGTGTCGGACAGGCCGTCACCGTCGGTGACCGTGAGCTGGAACACCGCCGTGCCCGCGGTCGGGGCCGTGAACGTCGCGACCGCGCCATCCGCGCCGGTCACGGCCACCGCCGGCCCCGACACCTGCCGCCACGCGAAGCTGACGATCCCGCCATCGGGATCGAAGCTGCGCGAGCCGTCGAGCGTGAGCGTGCTGCCGCCGCGCGCGCAGGTCGCGGGCGTCGCGATCACCGCCGTTGGTGCCTGGAGGAAGAAGCCGACCGTCATGTCGTCGGACGCGGTCGCGCCCGCGTTGTCGGTCACGACCAGATGCAGGACGGCCACGCCGGACGCGGTCGGCGCCGTGAAGCTCGGCGTCGCCGTGTTGGCGCCGGTCAGCGCCACGGTGCACGGGCCTGCGATCGTGAAGCAGGTCGTCGCCGTCCACGCGAACGACGCGATCGTGCCATCGGGATCGCGGCTGTCGGCGCCGCTGACGGTGACGGTCGAGCCCGGGCGAACGATGCGATCCGCACCCGCGGCGGCCACCGGACCCAGGTTCAGGAACACGTCGACCACGCTGACCGCCGTGCCCGAGAACCCGTGCTCATCGACCACCGTGAGCTGGAACGCGAGAAACTGCGCCGTCGCCGGCGACACGAACGTGGCGATCGGCGTGTCCGCGTTGAGGATCACCACCGGGTCGCCGTGGAGCTGCGTCCAGTGGAACCCGACGACCACGCCGTCCGGATCGAAGCTGGCGGTGCCGTCGAGCGTGCCGGTCAGGCTCGTCCCGATCCGGAAGTCCGCGTTGGTCACCGCCACCGGGGGACGGTCGACGATCACGTTCACCGAGTCGCTGCCGGTGTTGCCCTGGTCGTCGGTGACGACGAGCTGGAACGTCAGCGTGCCGGACTCGGTCGGCGCCGTGAAGCTCGGCGTCGCCGTGGCCGCGCCGGTCAACACGACCGGCGTGCCCGAGGTCTGCGTCCAGGCAAACGCGACGACCGTGCCGTCGAAGTCGACGCTGCTACTGCCGTCGAGCGTGACGTGGCTGCCCGGCAGCACCACCTGGTCGGGGCCGGCGGACGCGCTCGGCGCGCCCATCGTCCACAGCAGCGACAGGCCGTTGCTGAGGCTCGGGGTGTTGAAGCTGAACTGCTGGGCGACGCCGTCGGTGACCTGGACGCCGACCGTCGCCGACGAGCCGTTGTCGGACGCCACGTCGGCGTAGCTGAACCGGATGTTCGGGCTGGCCTCGAAGAACACGACCTGGAACGTGACCGGCACGTGGTCCGAGAACCGCGGCACGTTGGTGTACTCGATCACGAGCTGGCGAGCCGGCGCGGTGCCGAGCACGGCGAAGTGGACCGAGCCGCCAGCCGCCGGCAGCAGATCATCCCAGAACGGCGCGACGATCGTGGTGGCGACCGTCGACGGCAGCGGCGTGTTGCTGAAGCTGGTGATCGGCGTCGTGAAGCTGAGGATACCGTTGCTGCCGATGTTCAGCGTCGTCAGGCCTGGGCTCGCGCCGGCGAACCGGATCGGGAACGGCGTCGTGATCGACGTCGCGCAATCGTCGCAGGACAGCGCCGGGAGCGGTGTGCCGGCGATCACCGGGAACTCGAACGGCACGACGCGCGCCGGGTCGTAGTTACCGATCGCGGAGACCGAGACCACGTCGCCGTTGGGGAACGCCAGCGTCGTGGTGCCGATCGAGGTCGGCGTGAACGAGCCCTGGAACAGGCCATCGCCATCGGGATCGAGCAGCGGGATGGTCTCGCCGGTCTCGACGATGGTGACGACCTGCGGCGTCGTGGTGGCCGCGTCGCACGTGATGCTGAGGTACGCCAGCGGGATCACGGTGCCGGTCCCGGTGAGGACGCTGGTGGAGGTCGGCGCCACGCGATTCGCGAGCGTGCGGTTCACGCAGGTCAGCGAGTTGTCGGCGCGGATCCGGCGGCCGGTCAGCACATTGCCGATCGTGCCCGGCGAGGTCACGCCGCCGGTCAGGATCAGATTCTTGATCTGGCGCGCCGTGCGCGTCGGGTCCTGCGCCTTGAGCAGCCCGACGAGACCGGTGACATGCGGGGTCGCCATCGACGTACCGCTGAGCAGGCCGTAGCTGTTGTTGGGCAGCGTGCTGAGCACGTCCTCGCCGGGCGCGCCGACGTCCACCGATAGCGCGCCGAAGTTGCTGAACACCGCGCGCTGGTCGAATCGGTTCATCGCGAGCACCGAGATGATGTTGTCGGCCCCGTAGGTCGCCGGGTAGAACGGCGTGATGTCGTTGTTCGAGCCCGCGTTGCCCGCCGCGGCGATGAACAGCATGCCGGCCTGGTTGTGGGCCTCGATGGCGTCGAGCAGCGACTGTGCGAACGGACCGCCCCCCCACGAGTTGTTGGTCGCGACGATGTCGACCGGGTTGACCAACCGGGTCTTCAGCATCAGGAAGTAGTCCATGCACTGGAGCAGGTCTTCCAGCGTGGCCGACGGATTGAACGCCTTGCAACTGACGACCTTCACGCTCCAGTTGACGCCCGCGACGCCCGCGCCGTTGTTGCCGCGCGCCGCGATCGTGCCGGTGGTGTGGGTGCCGTGGCCGTCGACGTCGAACGGGTCGCCCGAGTTGGTCGTGGCGTCGATCCCGTGGACGTCGTCGATGTAGCCGTCGCCGTCGTCGTCGATGCCGTTGCCCGGGATCTCACCGGGGTTGACGAAGATGTTGGCGGCGAGATCCGGATGGTTGTAGTCGAACCCGGTATCGAGCGAGCCGATCACCACGTTGCTGCTGCCCGTGGTGATATCCCAGGCTTCGGCCGCGTTGATGTCGGCGTCGACGGCGCCGCCGAGCTGACCGGTGTTGTTCATACCCCACAGCTCGCCAAATCGCGTGTCGTTGGGCACGGTCTGCAGCGTGTAGTAGTAGTTGGGCTCGGCGTAGCGGACGTCGGCATCTCTCCCGTACGTCGCGATAAACTGCTCGACGGCCATGCCCGGTGGTACTTTGATGACCTGCAGGTTCGACGGAACGCGATACTCGCGAACGACCTGCCCGGCGTACTTCGCGTGCACGGCGGCAGAGCGGTTGTGCGTGATGCCGTCCTTGAACCGCACGATGATCGTATCGGTCTTGTACGGCAGCGCCTTGACCTGGCCCACCGGCGGCACCGCCGTGGGATCCGTCGGCGTCCCCGCCGGCGGGTTGGGGCTCGGAGCGCCCGGCGTCTCGTCGTCGTCTCCGCCGAGCCCCGCACACGACATCAGCCCGAATAGCGCGATTGCTCCCGCGCTGGCAGTGATCCAATGACCTCGCCCTGCTTGCTTGCTCATCACTGTGTGTCCTCCCATACAAATGTGTTACCGATACCGCAACCGTGTGACGATTGGCGCGCCTTGCCTACATGTAGTATTGCCGACCCGCGCGTCGACTACTACGTGACGCGAGGCACATCGCCCTTCAGCGGTAGGCGCAGCGCGGCACAGAAATCCACACGAAAACTCCGCATGCCGCAAAACGCCCCGCATGCGCCCGGTAGGAGATCAGTGTTCGAGCAGGACGGCTCCCAACACCGCACGACACGCCACGACAGGCACGACCGGCAACGACAGATCACACGCCTGAATCGGGCGGATTAGGCGGTGTCACGCTGAATCGCGACAGCTCACGACACGGTCGGCAGCTTCACCACGGCGGCGCCGGATCCGGCGGCCCCCATGATTCCGGCGAAGAAGTCATTGCCTTTGTCATCGACGACGATGAACGCTGGGAAGTCGACGACATCGATCCTCCACACCGCCTCCATCCCGAGCTCCTTGTACTCGAGGACTTCCACCTTCTTGATGCAGTCCTTGGCGAGCCGAGCGGCGGGGCCGCCGATCGATCCCAGGTAGAACCCGCCGTGCGTCTTGCACGCCTGGGTGACCTGCGGCGAGCGATTGCCTTTGGCGAGCATCACCATGCTGCCGCCATGGGCCTGGAACAGGTCGACGTAGCTGTCCATCCGGCCGGCCGTGGTCGGGCCGAACGACCCCGACGCGTACCCAGCAGGGGTCTTCGCCGGCCCCGCGTAGTACACGCAGTGATCCTTCATGTACTGCGGCAGGCCCTCGCCGCGATCGATCCGCTCCTTCAGCTTGGCGTGCGCGATGTCGCGCGCCACGATCAGCGGCCCGGTCAGCACGACCCGCGTCTTGATCGGATAGCGCGACAGGGTCTGGCGGATCTCGCTCATCGGCCGCGTCAGGTCGATCCGGATCTCCTCGCTGCCGACGTCGTCGTGGGTGACCTCGGGGAGGTACTTCGCCGGATCCTGCTCGAGCTGCTCGAGGAACACCCCGTCGCGCGTGATCTTGCCCAGCGCCTGGCGATCGGCCGAGCACGACACCGCGATGGCGACCGGACAGCTCGCGCCGTGGCGCGGCAGCCGGATCACGCGGGCGTCGTGACAGAAGTACTTGCCGCCGAACTGCGCCCCGATCCCTGTGTTGCGGGCGATCTCGAGCACCTTGTGCTCCCACTCGAGGTCGCGAAATGCGCGGCCGAGCGCGTTGCCACTCGACGGCAGATCGTCGAGATAGCGCGCCGACGCGAGCTTGGCGGTCTTGAGCGCCAGCTCCGCACTGGTCCCGCCGATCACGATCGCGAGGTGATACGGCGGGCACGCCGCGGTGCCGAGCGAGCGGAGCTTGGCGTCGAGGAACGCCGCCAGGCTCTTGGGGTTGAGCAGCGCCTTGGTCTCCTGGAACAGCAAACTCTTGTTGGCCGAGCCGCCGCCCTTGGCCATGAACAGGAAGTGATACTCGTCGCCGTCGATCGCGTAGAGCTCGATCTGCGCTGGCAGGTTGTTCCCGGTATTGGCTTCCTCGAACATGTCGAGCGGCGCGACCTGCGAGTAGCGCAGGTTGGTCTCGACGTAGGTGTCGAACACGCCACGCGAGATCGCGGCCTCGTCGTTGCCACGGGTCAGCACGTGCTGGCCGCGCTTGCCCAGGACGATCGCGGTGCCGGTATCCTGGCAGCCCGGCAACACACCACCCGCCGCGATGTTGGCGTTCCGCAGCAACTCGAGCGCCACGAAGTGATCGTTGGGCGACGCTTCCTTGTCGTCGAGAATTGCGCGTAGCTGCGCGAGGTGACCGGGCCGCAGCAGGTGCGCGATGTCGCGCATCGCCGTCTTGGTCAGCAGCGTGAGCGCCTCCGGCGCAACCTCGAGAAAGCTGCGGCCGCCAGCCTCGAACGGCTGCACGAAGTCGCCGGTGAGCTTGCGAAACGGCGTCTCGCTGTGGTGTCCGGCCTCGAAGATCTCCTGAAACGCGAACGTCGGCATGACCCACAGCATAGCCAATCAACCCGCCGCGCGCGATGACGCTCGTCGGGCCATTCAACCGCACGTCGTGGGCACGTCGCGCCGAGCGTGGTCCTGCCATCGACCTGTGCGGCAGTGAACAAACCAAGCGCTCGCGTGGCGCGTACCGGGTCAGTACGGATCGAGCGCTGCGAGATCCGCTGGCGTCGCGGCGCGCAGCCACACGAGGTACTCCGCCAGCGCATCGCGCTCGTCCAGCGTGAGCTCCTTGTCGAACCGCGGCATCTGGCTCTTGTCGCGGCCCATGTGCAGCGCCGACTTGGGATTGCTGATGAAGCTCAAGTAGTACGCTCGGCTGGCGAGTCCCGCGAGGCTCGGCGCCGACGATCCCGGCATGCCGTCCTCGCGCGAGTGGCAGTCGCTACACGCGTTCTCGAACACCGATACGCCGCGGTCGCGCTTGGCCGGATCGACGTCGCTCGCTCCCGACTCGGCGTAGATCAACTCGATGATGTCGTCGACATCCGGCGACTTCATCTGCTCGAATGGCCGCATCGCGGCCTCGGTCTTCGACAGCTTGGTCCTGCCCCAGTACGCATCGGCGTCGGGATTCTTGATCATGCCCGCGATCCACGCCCGGTTGCCGTGCCCCGGCGCGATGATCGGGCCCTTGCGGTCCTTGCTGCCGGCCTCGTGGCAGCTCTTGCACCGGGCAGCGAACAGCGCGCGCCCCTTGGCCATCGGCGAGGTCAGAAACACGTCCGCGGCGCCGGTCGCGGGCACACCATTCTCGCGGGCCAGCTTGCGCGCCAGCACCGCGCGCTCCTCGGCCTTGGCGTCGCGCTTGGCGAGCTCGTCGTTGCCGGCATCGGAGGCCAGCGACGCGATGGTCAGGCCGCCGATCAACGCGAGCAAGCCGGCGAGCCCGCCAAGGTACGGCAGCCGGCGGGTCGGCTCGCGCGAGGGCCCGTGGTCGACCAGCGGGAGCGCGACCAGCGCACCGATGACGATGGCAGGCGTAGCGAGGGCCACCAGCTTCTCGGCGGGACCGGCGAGCTCGCGGAGCTCGAACAGCCAGCGGAAGTACCAGAGCGGCCGCGCGTCGTAGGCCTGCGACGGATCGGCCGGCGCGGCGAGGTCGGCCCCGTGGGCGGAGATCACGTACGCCAGCAGGATCGCGAACACGACCGCGATCGCGATCGTGTTGCGCAAAGTCTGCGCAGGCCACCGCGGCGCGTTCGCCTCGGTGCGTTCGCGGAGCGGCGTCGTGCCCAGCTTGCGCGCGAGCGCCACGTGTCCGGCGATCACGCCGCCGACGACCACCGGCAGGATCATCACGTGCAGGGTGTAGAACCGGGTCAGCGTGAGGTTGCCGTAGTCGTTGCCGCCGAGCGCGACCTTCTTGATGGTGGCACCGAGCAGCGGGGTGGCGGCGGCGATCCCGACCTCGACCTTGTTGGCCCAGTAGCCGGCTTGGTCCCAGCGCAGCACGAAGCCGGTCACGGCCCACGCAAGCGTGAGCATCATGAGCAGGATTCCAAGCCACCACACCAGCTCGCGCGGCTTCTTGTAGGCGCCATACAGCGCGGTCTGGACCAGGTGAAACCCGGAGATGATCACGATGGCCGAGGCGCCGTGGTAGTGCAGCCCGCGCACGAGCCAGCCCAGCGACGCCTGGTCCTGCAGATAGGCCACGGAGGCCCACGCGTCGGTCGATGACGGCGCGTAGAACGCGGCGAGCGCGATCCCCGAGACCGCCTCCACGACCACCAGGAACATGAGGACGGCGCCAAACACGTACGCCAAGGACGCGCCTCCGAGGATCGTGGCCGGCCGGCCCTCGAGCCCCAGGCCGCGCTCGCGGAGGAAGCTACGCAGCGTTGCCTTCACGCTGGCTCCCGGACCGTCAGGCCCGCCTTGTAGCGAACCCAGGTGAGCTGAAGCCGACCGTCCACGATCTGCAGCGGGAGCTCGTCCATCCCGCGCTCGGACGGTCCGGTGAGCTTCTCACCAGCCACGCTGAACCGGCTATCATGACACGGGCACAGGAAGTTCCCCGCGCCTGCGTCCCAGCCAACCGCGCAGCCCAGGTGCGGGCAGACCGCCGACAGCGCGACCACCGTGTCGGGGGCCGTGCGCCGCAGCCACGCTGCACCGAGCACCACGTTGCGCGCCGCGACCCAGGCGTCCCTGACGATCGGCGCCACGATGTCGACCCGGCGGGGAGGCGCGCCAGCCTGAAACTGCTCGGCGAGCCCCAGGTCGAGGGGTGCGGTGGGCGTGGTGACAGTGACCCTGCCCGCAGGGTCAGCAAGCAAGGTCAGCGCCGGGCCAGCGACCACAAGGCCCACGCCCCCCCCGATCGCGCAGGTCGCGACCTTCAGGAACTTCCGACGATCCTCATCAGCCATATCCAGGACGGTATCAGACGTTCCGCGGCCAAAAAGGTTCCCGAGTGGATCCGCCTGCCGCGGCAAGAATCAATACACCTGGCCCACTTATCCCATCGTGCGCTCTTCGCGCTCCTGATCTTCTTTGCATTTGATGCACAGCGTCGTTTCGGGGCGGGCCTCCAGGCGCTTCTTGCCGATCGGCTCATCGCAGATCTCGCAGATCCCGAACGTGCCATCGGTGATTTTCTTGAGGGCCAGATCGAGCTTGGATAGCAGGCTCTTCTCACGGCCGCGGAGCCGGAACTCGAAGGACTGGAGGTACTCGCTCGAAGCCAGGTCCATCTCATCTGGCAGGTCGTTGGTGTCGAGCGCCATGTTCTCGACCGATAGCATCTGGCGCGCGCGATCAAGGACGGCCTTGCGCTTCTCTTCCAGGAGCTCCTGAAACTTCTTCAGCTCCTTCTTCGTCAATTGCTTGGATTGCGTTGCGGTGGTCGTGCTCATGGGATCTACCCCCGTCTACAGCCAAATTCCGAAGGGTTGTGGAAAAGCGCGATAGGATAGTGACGAGAGGGATGGCTGACAACCCCCCCGGTCGTAAACGACGCGTCTAATGTAACGGATGCCAGCGATTTCGCCCGTGAGATCTCGAGGATCTAGAGCGTAATACGCCTTGCCCGAATATGAAGAACCGTCTCCATACACAGGCGGATGTCTTGACACCGTGTAGGCGGTCCTCGAAACTAGCTTGCGTATGGCCGGCTCGGATAAACGCAAGCAGTCCCTGTACTTTCCCGAAGACATGCTCAAGGAAATCCAAGACGAAGCGACCCGGCAGGATCGGTCCCTGTCGTGGATCGTCCAGAAAGCTTGGAAGATCGCGCGGAAGGAGATCATGAAATACCCGTCCGTCAATGAGTTCCCGGGTGAGGAAGACGAGAAAGAGATCGCGTAGGACGCGACATGTCGACGGCGTGGGGATACGCCGTCTCGCCGACCGATGGCAGCCCCCTGTTCTACGAGTCGTGGGGAGAGCGCGGCCATGCGACGCCGGTGCTGCTGTGTGATGGGATAGGCTGCGACGGTTACGTCTGGCGCCACCTGCGCCACGACCTGGGCGAGCGCTTCTGCGTTCACCCTCACTACCGCGGACACGGACGTACCGCGTTGCCGCGCGATCCTGCGCGCGTAACGATGGAAGATCTCGCCGATGATGTCGCGTGTGTGCTCGACGATGCACTTGTCGCGCAAGCCGTGCTGATCGGCCATTCCATGGGCGTACAGGTAGCGCTGGAGACCTATCGCCGACATGCCGCACATGTCGCCGGGCTTGTGCTGCTGTGCGGCGCGCCATCCCATCCGCTTCGGACCTTCCGTGGCTCGGCCGCACTGGAGGACTGGCTGCCGCTGATTCAGAGGTGGATTCAGCGCGCGCCAGGCGTGTTCAATCGAGTCTCGCGTGCGGTATTGCCCACACGGCTCGCCTACGAGGTCGCCAGCCGCTTCGAGATTCGCCGTGAGCTCATCGAGCCCAGCGACTTCATGCCCTACCTGGAGGGAATGGCCCGTATCGATGCGCGGCTGTTTATCGCGATGCTGTCAGCCGCCGGACAACACAGCGCGGAAGACATGCTACGCGACGTGACAGTCCCCACACTCGTGATCGCAGGAGGCCGCGATGGCTTCACGCCTCCCGAGCGCTCGCGCGCGATCGCCACCGCGATTCCAGGCGCCGAGCTGCTCGAGATCCCGAACGCCTCCCACACGGCCCCGATCGAGCATCCGCAGCTGGTGAACCTGGCGATTCGCGACTTCCTGTCGCGCCGGATCGATCGCCCGATCAGCCCCCAGACGACCCCGGAGTGATGCCATTAGATCTCCGTGAGACGCGCGTTTCTCTTACGGGAAATCGCGGGCCTAGGATGCCTGAGCTGTATTCGGCCAGAGCGCCCATGGTTTGGTTTTTTTTGTCGGGATTCGCACTGAATTTCATCGCTTTTCTAGAGGTGATCAGGCAAGGTCGCGTTCCGTCGCAGGGTTGATTTCTGGGTGCAAAACCAGGCGTTTCGCTGCGATATCAGGACAAAAAATCCATGGAAACCGACAAGTCACTGACACGCCCTGTCCTACGTCGGCCCGACGACGATAATGATGGTCTGGTCGCGCTGCCCCCGGTGCCTCTGGTCCGCCAGCGGCTGCGCAGCTCGGTCAAAGATTTCGCTATCTCGCAGCCCGGTCGTCGTGCTGCTGCCCTCGCTGCTGTCTGGATTGCGGCCACCGGTTGCGAGGCTGACCTCGCCCACTACGATCCCGAAGAGGCGCTCCGTACCTATCGCCTGATCGAATCCGAGCTCCGCGCCGAGCTCCGTATCAGCCTCGGCCGCGCCATCACGAACGAGCCGCACGCGGCGACCCGCCATACGATGATCAGCATGCTCGAGCACCTCGAGGAGCTCGAAGCCGCCGCCGTTGCGCCGCGGCCTGCGCGTCGCCGCCGTCGCCGGTAGCGAACGCGTTGCCGTCGATAGCCTGGCGGTTTCGGCTCATCGACGCTCCTGAAGCTCGGCACCTGCCGGGCTTTCTTCGTTTCGGCGCCCGCGGTCATGGCCGCGTAGGCGGATCGGCTGTCCGGATTCCGGACAGGCCCCTCGCTCAGAACTTCGTGCGCAACGTGAGCATCAGGCTCGCGCCGCTCGCGCCCGTGATCGGATCGGTGATCGGGCGACCGAGCCAGCGATGGACGCCGGTGGTCAGCCCGAGCACGAACGGATGGCCGGCGATGTGAAGCGTCGTGTCGAGCGTGACGCTGGCATCGATCATCGGACCGTTGCCGAGCCAGCTCTGCATGTCCTCGTAGCTGACCACGGTGGTCAGGCGCACGCGGCCGACATCGTAGCTGACGTTCGCGGTGGTGCGCCAGCTGCGCCACCACGAGTCGCCGCTGCGGTGATCGGCGTCGAGGTAGGCGTGCCCGCGCGGCCCGAGCCGGAACCGCCACGTCGCGCCGGGCTCCACGGTCATCAGGTGATCGGCCGCGAGCGGATCCATCGGCGCCGGCAGGACGGGCTCACCCGCAGCGTCCGGGGCCTCGGGAGCTCCGTCCGCGTGAACGGCTTCCACCGGCTCATCCGCCGCGGCGGTCGCCGGGACCATCAGGAGCACCAACCATCCGCCGCGGACCATCGAATGCAAGGACCGCAGTGCGCGACCACACGGTTGCCCGGCCGCGGTGGTCAGCGCGTGGTCGCGCGGGCCCGAAGCTGCGGTGCCAGCGGGTGCCACTCGCTGTCGAGCACGCGGAACCACGCGGTATCGCGGTTGCGGCCCTTGGAGCGCCTCTATGTGGCGCTCACCACTTGCAGGCGAGGCGATCCAGAATCTCCTTCTCGCACTTCGCGATGCCCTCATTGACCTTCATGCCACGCAGCTGCCCGGTCCACGTACGGATGCTCGGATCCGCCGCGACCGCGGTGTCGAGTCGCTTCTTGAACTTCTCGTAGTTGTCGCGGATCTCTTCGATCCGGTCGTGGATCGGGTTGAGGGCGTCCTTGCAGTACTGCAGGCCCCAGTTCATCGCGTCCACCGCTTCCTTCTTCGGATCGGCGAACGCGATGGTGGGCAGGTGCAGGGCGAACAGAGAAACGACGACGTAGCGCTTGATGGTCATGCTGACTTTCCTGAAGCGGCCTGGAGCCGGTGTGAGCCGCGCGGGTACGGGTCGCGCGAGCGGCCACGCCCCACGATCGGTGGTCAACCTCGGTCGGGTACCGCCCCCGATCGGGTACCGTTGCCGTCGCAGGTGTCCCGCGACGTGTCTCAGCGTCATCGAGAGTCTCGACAAAACGCATCACGGCCGGTGGTTCCCATTGCACGATCAGTGACGCTCCGGGCACGATCGAGAATCGCCACTGCGAAAGGTCATCACATGGCACACCGAATCTTGCTCGGGCTCGTGTTCGCGAGCGGATGCATCACCAGCGCCGAGCGCGTCGCGACCACGTTGCGCCCCGTTGCGTTCACGGGTCACCTGCACGTCCACATCCTCGCCGACGACGGCAGCGTGCAGGTGTCGACCGCCGACATCGCACAGGTCGAGATGCAGGTGGTGTCCAGCGGCTACGACCTGGAGCGCGATCTGGACCTGTCGATGACCCCGCACGGCGATCGGGTCGACATCGTCGCGAAGACCCGCAAGCATGTGCGCTTGTTCGTTTTCGGGCGCCGGAGCCTGCGCCTCGAGGTCCGCATGCCGCGGGATGCCGACGTCGAGATCAACTCCGGTGATGGCTCGGTCGACGTCGACGCGATCACGGGCAGTCTCGACGTCGCGACCGGCGACGGCCGCATCGCGGCGCGCGGCGCGCGGGGCAACGTCCGGCTGCACACCGGCGACGGCTCGATCGACGCTCGCGATCTGGACGGCACGATCGATGCGTCGACCGGCGATGGCAGGATCTCCGTCCGCGGCGCACGGGGCGACATCCGGCTGCACACCGGCGACGGCTCGATCGACGGCCGCGATCTGGACGGCAACGTCGATGCATCGACCAGCGACGGCAGCGTCAGGCTCGCGGGCCGATTCGATGCGCTCGCGGTGCACACCAGCGACGGCAAGCTGGTGGCCAATGTGTCGCCCGGCTCGCGCATGATGCAGCCGTGGCGCCTGGAGACCGGCGACGGCAGCGTCGCGCTGGAATTGCCGCGTGATCTCGGAGCCCGGATCGACGCCAGCACCGATGACGGCCGCGTGACCTCCACGATCCCGCTGCAACAATTCGGGAGATCGCACGTCGCGGGTGACATCAACGGCGGCGGACTTCCGATCGTCGTTTCGACCGGCGACGGCTCGATCCACCTGAGCCAGCTGTGACACACCGTTTGACCTGGCCCCGCGGGCACCGCGCATCGCACAATCCCCACTGGAGGCTACGTGGCATGCCCACGTTCGCTGCCTCAGGACGCGCGGCGTAACAGCCGCTTCAGGGTTGGGTGCAGCGCGGGGTCGGGACCGTCCAGCGGAGCGGACCCGAAGCGAGCGCGTCGCCGACACGTCGGCTGGAGGTCAACAGCGCCCTTCCGGTGACATCCACGCCAATCGGACGGTCGGCCACGTCGCCAAGGACGCGCCCATTGTTGACGTCGACGATGGCGGTGCCGAGCGCCATGATGTTCTTCGCGCGAGTGCCCCAGCCGCGTCCGCTCACTCCTGGGATCGGCTCGGCGACCCCGGTCGCGCTATCGATGATGAAGTACGTCCCGCGCTCCTGGGTGAGAAGCTTGGTCGGCGTCACCTGCTCATAGCCACGCACGGGGAGTCGCTCTCCATCGCGGAGCATGAAGCAGCGGCCCGCATCCGTGCAGACGTAGGACTCGTCGAGCCGCCGAATTGGTCGTCCTTCGTCGCGCATCCACTGTCCCGGGCCGAGCACGGCGTGAACGCCGGGGCCGAACATCTCGACCGGTGCTTCCTCCGTGGCCGCCTTGCACCTCGCGAGAATCCGCGGCGGTGTCGCGGACACCGCCAGTACCGTGGCATCGCACGTGGATGGGACCACCACCGTCGACCCCAGACGGATCGCCTTGTCCGCCGTCTTCGTCACCTCGAGATCACCGAGATGCTCGAGCACGGATGCATCCTGTGTCAGCACGCCGCTGTCGAGCTGCAACCAGGCCGCGTGAACCTCGCCGCCGCCCTGTTCACCCACCTCGTAGTGGACAGCGCTGTCACATGTCTGGAGCCTCGCTGCAGCGCGACGTGCATCCGGCCCGTCGACTCGGGGATCGGGGTCAATCTGATCGCGCAGAAACCGAACGCGCGCCCAGCCGCCCTTCGGTGCAGGTTCCACCTGGACCACCAGCACGCGCGGAAACGCAAGCTCGCGCTCGCTGCCTTGCGCGAGGTCTCGAATCACCACCCGGCGTACATCGTGGACGCGACGAAAGTAGATGAGTCGCTTGCTGTCCCCATCGAACACGGCCAGGTGCTCCACGCCGGTGTCATCTCGGCGCACGTCGGCATCGCGAACCACCGTCTCGGTGCCGGTCACATCGTCGATGACGAGCAGCTGCTCGTCGCGCAACACGACAAGCCACCGCTCATCGGGAGACCTGGCGATGTACGCATCGATCGCCTCCCCCTCCCCGCCTCCCCGGAACACATAAGGCACCATGGCATCGCCAATCAGACTGTCGGTGCCGATCTCGACCTTGATCCCGTCCTTGCCGTCGGTGTCCGCCCGTGCCTGACACGCGACGAGCCAGCGGCCGTTTGGGGCGATTTCGACCACGCGGACAGGATGAGCGGTACCGATCTCGCGGCGATAGTCGGGGACGGGGAGTGCGCGTGTATCCAGCCCCTTCACCGCACCGGGCACCGACGAGACTACGTCCTCTTGGGAGGATCTAGCGCCGGACGACCGGCACGCAAACAATACCGCGATCAGCGGCCACGCCCGAACTGCCAACGCGCCCTCGCGTTGCGATAGCCGTTCACCTGGTGAGGCGCCGATCACCGGCGAAGGCGCCGGAAGAATGCGGTGATGTCCTGGCTGGACAGTTCGTTGTCCCGGATCTCGATGCCGCCGCCGACCGAGGTCAGCGCGTCCAGCCCGGACAGCGTCGCCAGCGCAGGCATGTCCTCGGGACAAGTCGCCGCCGATCGTCCGCAAGCCGCCAGCGCGCCGCCCATGCCCGCGGCCAGTCTCAGTACCCAGTCGCGTCGCGAGAAGTCCGTCATCGCTCCGACGTTAACCCCGCGGGCGATCCGCGCAACGTTTTTGCGGTCGCCCCGGGGCCGCGGCCAACCGCTATCGCGATCCGGGCACGGGTCCGGGACATGCGTTGATCCCGGCGCAGATCGCGCCTAGTGTCTCGAGCGTGAGAGATGTCGTCGTCGCCATGCTCCCCGGGCTCGCGGCGCTCGCGAGCTGCGGCGGCGGGCACGAACCCTCGCCGTCGGTGGTCGGCGAGCGGCTCGGCGCCGCCCCGCGCGTCGTCGAGGTGTCGACTGCCGCGACCCTGATGACCGCGCTTTACACCGCCGTACCCGGCGACGACATCGTGGTCGCGCCGGGCACCTACACGGGGAGCGCTCGCCACAGCGGCAACGCCCGCGCGTACTTCTTCTCGGGGGTCGACGGCACGGCCGATCATCCGATCACGGTAGAGAGCGCGGACGTCGCGAACGAGGCGATCCTGCAGGGCTCGACCACGGGCTCGAATTATGTTTTGTACATCACTGGCGATCACTGGAACATCAAGAATCTGAGGATCACCACGGGCAAGAAGGGCATCATGCTGGACCGCGCCAGCAACACCCAGATCACCGGCTGCGAGGTCTACAACATCGGTGAAGAGGGCGTGCACTTCCGCGATGGCAGCTCCAACGGCATGATCGAGAGCTGCAATATCCACGACACCGGCGTCGTCACGCCGGATTTCGGCGAAGGCGTCTACGTCGGATCCGACAAGCTGAAGTGGCAGTCCAACGGCGGCGACTTCAACCCCGCGACCGACCACATCACCATTCGCGGCTGCACGATCGGTCCCAACGTGGCCGCCGAGTCGGTCGATATCAAGGAAGGCTCGACAGCGACGATCGTGGAAGGCTGCACGCTGCTCGGGGCCGGAATCTCCGGCGCCCACTCGGCCGATAGCTTCATCGACGTCAAGGGCAACAGCGACATCATTCGCGACAACACCGCGAACCGGCAGGGCAATACCATCGTCGTCGACGCATTCCAGATCCACCAGATCGTGACCGGATGGGGGCAGTCCGCCGCGTTCACCGGCAACACGGTCGACTTCGACACCAACACCACGGGGTTCGTGGTCAATGCGTCGAGCGGCACCACCGCCATCGCGTCGGCCAACACGCGGACGCCGGCGGGCGCGATGTACAAGGGCAACGTGACGGTGCCGTGACTCGTCTATCTGGTCAGCACTTTACCATGCCGCCGTACGAGCCCGGCCAGTTCCAGCTCACCGTGGCGCGTTTACGGTTCCGTGGCCTTGACAATCGCCGACGCAGGCGCGTCGCAACTCAAACGGCACCTGCTGTGGACCGTGCTGATACCGCGTCTTGATAGTGCTCCGCTTCGGAGATCACTTCAAAGACCGCTGCAGCATCAGCTCCCCGCCTTGCTCGAGGCCATCGCTGACAAGCGTGAACGCGCCACGACATGCCTCCTGCTGCTTCTTCGGATCGGTCGTGCAGCGCAGTGCGATGTCCCGCTGCTTCGCGGTCCACTTCGGATTCTCGGCCTTGCACGCCGAGAGCTTCGCCGGATCGCCGGTGCTGGACCATGCGAGCGCGCACGTGAACCCGAACTGGTTCGCGATGTGCGCCGTGTACGTCAACGTGTCGGCGAGAGGATCGTCGACCTTGATCGTCGCGGCGCGGAAGTTGGCGATCGTGTTGTCGCGGCCGACGAGCGGTCCGTCCAGCCAGGCGCGCATCCGGCGCGTTCCGTCGGCGGTCATGCCCGCCGCGCAGCCGCCGCGGCACACAGTCCCGTCCCAGGCGCATGCGCGGCCGCACGGCCGTTCCTGGCCTGGAGCGCACGCAGCGCTGCACGCCCCCTCGGTTGCATCGCACGCGGCCTCGCACGGAATCGCGGCCGGCGCGAGGAGCTTGCCGACGTCTGCATCCCCGATCATCGACTTCAGATCGGGATCGGTCCTGGCGTTCGCGAGCACCGTCGCGGCCTGCGGATCCTTGCTCGCGCGCAGCCACACGAGTTGCGCCAGCACCGTCGGCTTGTCCCCGAGCAGCGCCGCCATCGAAGCGAGGTTGTAGCGCGCGAGCACGTAGCTGTCGTCGAGCGCGATCGCCGCGCGGAACTGCTCCGCGGCGTGGGCGTAGTCCTTCTTCGCGTAGAGCTGCATGCCGCGCGTGTTGGCGTCCCGCGCCTTGGCGGGCGGAGCCGCAGCGGCGAGCACCGTATGTAGGACGAGCACGGCAATGAGGCAGCGCATCGTGCGATGATGCCGTACGCGACGCGCCATCGTCGCCGTCACGGCCTCGCGCGCTCCTGGAAAACGCGCCCGAGAGCGACCCGCACCAGAACACCCACGGGCCGAGCTGCATGCGGGCGTGCAACTGCGGTAGGGACACGGTTGGGACGGAGGTTGGCCGCGCAGGTCGCGGCCATCGGGCTGACCGGCGCGAGGTGTTGTTGACCTCGTGGCTCGGTCCCTGGACGAGGTCGTACGTCCATGTGGGTAGATGAACGAGATCTCTCCGTGGACGGCTCCATGCGAGCGGCATCGCGGTCATGGGCATTACCTATTAATGCGAGAGATGCCGCGATCGCCCACCCGATGAGACAGTGCGGCATGAGTGTGCTCGAAGACGGTTGTCCGCATTAATGGTGGGAAGCGTCGCGTGGTCGGTCAGCAGCCGAGACTGTTGCCCGGATCCACGCCGAGCAGCTTGCAGAAGCGCTGGTAGTGCTGCACGCGGTTCTGCACCGCTGCCCGGTTCTTGCCGTTGCACTCGAGGCCGCCGTTGATCGTCCGGATCGTCTCGCCGAACTGGCCGTTCGAGCTCGCGGCGTGCCCGGTCTTCGACCCGGCGCCCGTCGACGTCATCCAGAACCACAGGCCGGTCTGCCACATCACCTTGGCGTCGGTGGCCACGAGCTCGGGGTGGGACTGCAGCGGGAGGTGGAGCGCGTTGCCGGCGGAGCAGTAGTTGTAGTTCCAGCTCAGCTGCAAAGACCCGCGGCCGTAATATCGATGTCCGGGCGCACATGGGCACCCGGCCCTGGGCGAGCAGTAGGCGTCGGACTTGTTGATCTCCTCGATGTAGACCAGGCTGCCGGTCTCGCGGGCGACGTTGGCGAGGAAGGCTGCAACCTCGCGCTTGCGCGCGGTGGTATCGCCGCTGGTGGCGAACGCGGCGTAGCTCGACGCGGCCTGGACGAGGCCCTGGTAACTGTAGACGTGGTTGCGCTGGGGAAACATCGTGTTGAACGTCGACTCGCTGAGAATCGCCGCCAGGCCGGTGCCGGTGCCGCCGCTCGTGCCGGTGCCGGTGCCGGCATCGGCACCGCCGCGAGTGCCGCCGCTGCAGGTCGTGGAGCTCCAGAACCAGGTGCTGATCGTCGGATCGTAGCCGGGGTTGGCGTGCGTCGCCACGTAGTACTGGCCGTTGCGGCTGTAATGTACGATGTCGTTCGTGTGGTACTGCGCGCCCGCTTGCCACGTCGGGGCGTTGCAGCCACTGATTCGCTCAGCCTGTCGAGCCGTGCTGCCGGGCGCCGCGTCGAGCGCGCCCGGAGATCCCAGGATGGTGATCGCGGCGGCGAAGACGAGTGTGAAGGGCCGTGAGGCCGATGATGGCGGGGACGAAACGAGATGTTCGCGCATGCGGCGCTGCCTTCGCAAAGCCAGGGCCAGCGCCAGCTCTACCAGATCCACTGCCTGACCGCGCGACAGGCGGACCGTAGGTCGCCGGCTGTCATCCCCCGGTGGCGCTACCGTTCCGAGGCAGTTGCGGCGACTTAGACGTCCTTCGACCCGCCCACGTCAGGTCGATCTCAACCCGGCTTCGCCGCTACCTGGCGGCGCGTGGGCTGGGCCATCGGGTGCCCCTGCTACCGCGATGTTGCCCGGCCTGCCCCTGCTACAGAGTGCCACCGTTGTAGCAGGGTCTGTGCGCGACAGCGCTCGACGACGCCGCGCCAAGCCGCAGGACTCCAAGCGGTTCGCGGCGATGTCGCCGGCGAGCTCCGGCCCGACACGCCCGGGCCCGGCTGGCAGGGCGCTTGCTCTCGTCGCTGCACGCAACCTCGAACACAAGGAGAGCCAGATGGACAGGATACCGACGCTATGTAAGGATTACGCTCGACACCGGACGACGGTCACCACACCGGCGCCGCGATCCTCCGCGGTCGCGGCGGTGCTCGCCTCGCTCGTCGTGGTGATGACATTGCGGACGGCGCACGCGGGGACTGCGCAAGAACCGCAAGGCAAGGCAGAGACCGCGGGCGCGTTCATTCATCCCGGCATCCAGATCGACAAGGCGCAGCTCGACTTCGTGAAGGCCAGGCTCGCGGCGCACGCCGAGCCCTGGAACACGGCGTTTGCAGCGATCAAGAACAGCTCGTTCGGCAGCTTGAAATACAAACCCAAGCCGCGCGCGAACGTCGAGTGCGGCGCCTACTCCAATCCCGATCACGGCTGCTCCGACGAGAAGAATGATGCGATTGCCGCATATACCCACGCTTTGCTCTGGTACTTCACGGAAGACCGGGCGCATGCCCGCAAGGCGATCGAGATCATGAATGCGTGGTCGGCGGTGCTGGTGAAGCACACCAACAGCAACGCTCCGCTGCAGGCCGCCTGGGCAGCGTCGGTGTTTCCCCGCGCGGCCGAGCTCGTCCGCCACACGTACGACGGCTGGGCCAAGCGCGATGTCGACGCCTTCGAGAAGATGCTGTCCAAGGTCTACATGCCGCTCGTCGACCACGGCAGTGACTCCAACGGCAACTGGGAGCTCAGCATGATCGAGGCCTCGATGGGGATCGCGGTGTTTCTCGACGATCGCGCCGCGTTCAACACCGCCGTGAGGCTGTGGCGCAAACGCGTCCCGGCGTATGTCTATCTCACCAGCGACGGCCCGAACCCGGTGGCACCACCGCAGGGCAACAAGAACTGGCACAAGTTCTGGTACGACCAGACCAAGCTCGTCGACGGCCTCAGCCAGGAGACGTGCCGGGACCTCGGGCACGTCCAGTACGGCCTCGCGGCCATGACGAACGCCGCGGAGACAGCGACGATCCAGCGCGTCAACCTGTTCGCCGAGCAGGCCCAGCGCCTGCGCGCAACGTACGAGTTTCACGCCAAGTGGTTGAACAACAGCGCCGTCCCGGGCTGGCTATGCGGCGGCAAGCTCAAGGATGTCTCGCCGGATCCCATGTGGGAGATCGGATACAACGCGCTGGTGAACCGGCAGGGACTGGAACTGCCGGAGACCAAGCGGCTGATCCAGAAGATCCGGCCCACGAAGGCAGACCATCACATGGCCTGGGAGACGCTGACCCACGCGGGCATCGGGAAGGTGCTCCACGGTGCCAAGGACAAGCAGATCGACAAGACCACGTGGAACTTCGAGACCAACGACCGCGGAAATCACCAGCTGGAGCACGACACCGACAGCCCCCAGCACGCGCGAATCGGGAATGGCCCAACACCGCGCTCATGACACAGGGGGGGATCATGCGGCATGCATCCAGTATTGCAATCACATTGGCCATCACATCCGGTAGTGCCTATGCGCAGTCGAACGACGCGAGGCGCGAGGTCGCCCGGCCAGATCGGGAGGCGTGCTCCAGGCTCGAGGCCCACCTGGGAGATCCGCCTGCGCTCGGCGCGAGTCTCGATCTCGCGATGTGCTACCAGCGCGCCGGCAAGCTCGCGCGCGCGTGGGCGCTCTATCGAGAATCGGTCGACCTCGCGGGCGAGGTCGGCGACATCGAGCGACGCGAGCATGCGCAGGACAGCGCTGCTGCCCTCGAACCCCACCTCGCCCGGATCACGATCGTCGCCCCGGCCGAGCTGCCTGCCGGATTCGTCGTGCGGTGGGATGGCCATCCGATCCAGCCGGACACGCTTGGCGTCGGTCTGTACGCCGACGCCGGACGGCACGAGTTGATCGCCTCGGCCCCCGGGTTCCGGCTCATCAAGCGGTTTGCCACGCTGGTCAAAGGCAAGTCCCGTCGGGTCGCCATTCCCGAGCTCGCCGTCGCGTTGTCCCCGGGAGACCAGGCCGCGCCGCCGCCCGCGGAGGATGCGTCGTCCGACCTCGTCGTCGCGCCGCCGGCCTCCGAGGCATCTCCGGCGTCGCTCGGGAACCGTCTCGTCCTCGGGCTGGGCGGCGCCGGGCTGGCGGCGGCCGGCGGCGGCATCATCTTCCTGGCGCGGGCGCGATCGAGTGTCCGCGAGGCGCGGGAGCTGTGCGCGAGCCTGGTGTGCAGCGATGGCGTGCACTACGAGCGGAGTCAGCAGCTGATCCGGGACGCGCGGTCCAGCACCATGATCGCCACGGCGCTCGCCATTGCGAGCGCCGCGGCGGTCGTCACCGATGCCATCGTCTGGCTCGCCCGGCGCGGCGCGCGGCGCCTCACCACGGCGACGCTCGTTCCCGCGATCCACGACCGCGGCGCCGGCATTGCCTTCACCCAGAGGTTCTAGTCGCCATGCACAAGATCATCCTATCGATATCACTTTCCATGTCCGTGTTCTCCACCGGCTGCTCCCTGTTCCTGGATCTGGGCGACGTCATCCTCGCAGACGGTGGTGTCGACAGCGAGCCCGCGGACGGCGGCGTCGACAGCACGCCCAGTACTCGCAACTACTGGTGCGGCTATGCCATGCCCGGATTCCACTGCGACAATGGCAGGAGTCACGTGACCGTGGTCGCTCTGGATATGGCCTCCGGCATTGCCATGTGCCGCATGGCGAAGCCCATGCCGAACCTCGAGTCCTGCCACGTGATCGATCTCGACGGCGCGGCGCCGACCGACGCCACCCAGTGCACGGCAGCGTCGGGCTCGTGGCGGCCGAGCAACAACTGCTGCAACTTCGAGGGGACGTTGAGCTGCCCGTGACCCCAGATATCGGGTCACGGCCGATCGGGGACGCGGGCGCGCTCGACGCGGTCCAGGCAGCGCTGGCGATCGCGCCGGGCCTGGTCCTGGGAGACGCCGAGGAGCTTGATGCGGCGCTCGATGGGCAGGCAGTAGCTGGTGGCCGTCCAGAGCCGGGGATCGTCGAGGGTGACCGGCGCCAGGTCGTGCCACACGCGCACCGTCTGATCACGCGACGCGGACACGACGCTCCGGCCGTCTGGACTGAAGCTGGCCTGCTGGATCGGGAGGTCGTGCCCAACCAGGATGACGGGCTCGCCCGTGCCGTCGGCCCGCCAGATGCGGAGGCTCCTGTCATACGACGCGGAGACGATGCGATGGCCATCCGGGCTCCACGCCGCCGAGTTGACTGCATTGTCGTGGCCGCGCAAGACCAGGGGCTCACCGCTGCCATCGGCGTTCCACACCCGCACCGTCTTGTCAGCAGACGCGGACACGATGCGTTGACCATCCAGGCTGAACTCCGCTGACCCGACCTCCGCGTCGTGACCGCGCAGGACCAGGGGCTCACCGCGCCCATCGGCGCTCCACACCCGGATCGTCTTGTCCGCGGACGTGGACACGATGCGTTGGCCGTCCGGGCTGAACGCCGCCGACGTGATGATTCCGTCGTGGCCGCGCAGCACCAGGGGCTCGCCGCTACCATCGGCGTTCCACACCCGCACCGTCTCGTCCACAGACGTGGACACGATGCGATGGCCGTCCGGGCTGAACGCCGCCGATTGGATGACACCGTCGTGACCACGCAGCACCAGGGGCTCGCCGCTACCATCGGCGTTCCACACCCGCACCGTCTTGTCCGCAGACGCGGACACGATGCGATGGCCGTCCGGGCTCCACGCCGCCGAGGCGACTCCATCATCATGACCGCGCAGAACCAGGGGCGCGCCGCGGCCATCGGCGCTCCACACGCGGACCGTCTTGTCCACAGACGCGGACGCGATGCGATGGCCATCCGGACTGAACGCCACGAAGAAGACCATATTGTCGTGGCCGCGCAGAACCAGGGGCTCGTTGGTTTCCGGCACCTGCCACACCCGAGCCGTCCCGTCGCTGGAGGCGGAGACGACGCGTTGACCGTCTGGGCTGAACGCCGCCGAGTTGACCTCGGCGTCGTGGCCGCGCAAGACCAGGGGCTCACCGCTGCCATCGGCGTTCCACACCCGCACCATCTTGTCCAGAGACGCGGACACGATACGTCGACCATCCGGGCTGAATGCCGCTGACGTGACTCCGGCGTCGTGACCACGCAGGACCAGGGGCTCGCCGCGCCCATCGGCACTCCATACCCGGATCGTCTTGTCCCGAGATGCAGACACGATGCGCTGGCCATCCGGGCTGAACGCCACCGATCGGATCGAAGCATCGTGGCCGCGCAGGACCCGGGGCTCACCGCTGCCATCGGCGTTCCACACGCGCACCGTCGTATCTCGCGAGGCGGAGACGATGCGCTGACCGTCCGGGCTGAACGCCGCCGAGATGACCGTATCGTCGTGGCCGCGCAGGACCTGGGGCTCGCCGTCGCCATCGGCGTTCCACACGCGCACGGTCTTGTCTTCCGAGGCGGAGACGATGCGCCGGCCGTCCGGGCTGAATGCCGCCGAGAGGACCGTAGCGTCGTGGCCGCGCAGGACCCGGGGCTCACCGCTGCCGTCGGCGTTCCACACGCGCACCGTCTTGTCAGTAGACGCGGAGACGATGCGCCGGCCGTCCGAGCTGAATACCGCCGACCAGACCCAGCCGTCGTGACCGCGCAGCGTCAGCGGCTCGCTGCGCCCATCGGCGCTCCATACCCGCACCGTCCCGTCCTGCAAGGCGGCGACGATGCGCCGGCCATCCGGGCTGAACGCCACCATCCGGAGCGCCCCGTCTCCCATCAAGATCACGGACGCGACGCCGGCATACAGCAGGCGTTTGGCTTCCTGGGCAGCCTCCGGCGGGGGCGCGCGAACGTCCTCGATCTCCCGCAGCAGCGCGAGCTGGGTCGTGGGATCTCCGGACAGCGCGCGCATCGCGGCCACCCGGGTGGCATCTCGGGCTTGCATCGCTTCGTCTGCCGCGGTCCTGCGGGCCTCGGTCTGCTTCCAGGCCAGCCAGGCCATGGCGGTTGCGGCCAGCACCGCCGCTGCCAGGATCCCACCGAACAGCCGCCGCCGTCGCCGGCGTGCGCGATCGGCCGCGGCGAGCACGGCTGCCAGGTAGCGCTGCTCGACCGGCGGCAGCTCTCCCTGGTAGCGCTGCCGCCAGGCACCGGCTTCGCGCGCGACCTCGCCGGTCCACAGCAGCCCCGCGGCGTGGTCGCCACGCTCCCAGTCCCGGGCCGCCGCGCGCAGCCGGGCCAGCATCGCGGTGTCGTCCTGGTTGTCGTCGAGCCAGCGCACCAGCGTCGGCCAGCGGTCGATCAGCGACTCGTGCACCAGCTCCACGGTGGGCTCGGCGCCCTCGGCCCCGCCCTCGATGACCACCAGGCGCATCGCCGCCAGGTGCTGGACGAGGTCGTCGACAAGCGCGGCGTCGCGATGCAGCGCGTGCAGATCGACCACGCTCACCAGGGCCCGCGTGCGCTCGGGTGTGACCAGGCGCTCGAGCACGGCGCGTGCGAGCGCCTGCTGCGCTGCGGACATCCCGGCCACCACGGCGTCGGCGTGGGTGGACAGGGCGCCAGCCACCCCGCCGATCTGCTCGTAGCTCGCCTCGGTCAGCAGCCGCCGGTCGCGGTCGCGGCGCTCCCAGAGCCGCGCCGCGGTGAACTGCAACAGCGGCAACGCGCCGCGCGTGGCCGCGACGGCATCCACCATCCGGTCGACCAGCGCCGGCGGCTCGAACCGGTGGTCGCGGGCCCCCACCGGTCGGACCAGCGCCTCGCGCATGCTCGCGTGGTCCATCGGCGACAGCAGCACCAGCCCACGCGTGATCTCGGCGCCCATCCCGCGGTCCTCGGCCAGGCGGTCCAGGAAGTCCGAGCGCATCGACACCAGGACCCGCAGCGGTGAGCTGGCGTCGTCGGCCACCGCCACCAGGCAGGCCAGGAACGCCGCTCGCTCGGCCGGCGGTGCGCCCAGGGTGTAGAGCTCCTCGAGCTGATCGACGAACACCGCGATGCGGCGGCGCTTGTTCGTGGCGAGCGTGCGCAGCCTGGCGCCCAGCGTGCCGGGCTCGGTGCGCAGCTGGTCGAGCACTCCGCGGTCTGCACCGTCGCCAGGCGCCGTGCCGGAGCCGCTCTGCGCCGGGGAGCGGTCCGCGTGCGCGAGGACGGTGGCCAGCGCCGCCAGCGGGTCGCGGCCCGGGCGCACGATGTGGGCGTCCCAGCCCTCGCCCGAGCGCTTGAGCGTGGGGAGCACGCCGGCGCGAATCAACGACGACTTGCCGGCACCTGAGGGGCCGACCACCGCCACCAGCGGCCGGCTGCGCAGCTCCGCGACCACCTGGTCGACGTCGCGATCGCGGCCGAAGAACCGGCCGGCGTCGGCCTCCTGGAACGCGGCCAGGCCGGCGAACGGGCTACCGTCGCCGCCCACCGGCACAGGGGGCACAGGGCCGCGGCTTCCCGCCAGCGCCTCGAGCTCGGCCAGGAGCACGTGCGCGCTGGGGCGGTGCGCCGGGTTCTTGATCAGGCAGCGATCGATGACGGCGGCGAGCGGCCCCAGCCCGGGGACGCGGTCGCTCGCGCTCGCCATCGGCACGCTGTCGTCGGCGATCGTAGCCTGGGCGAGCTGCGGCTCGGGATCATCCAGCACCGGATGTGCGCCCGTAACCAGCTCGAACAGCATGATGCCCACGGCCCACACGTCGGCGCGGTGGTCGATGGCACCGAGGTTCAGCTGCTCGGGTGACATGTAGGGCCGCGTGCCGGCCAGCGCGCTGCTGACAGCCAGCCTGACGTCGTCGCCGGCCGGTCCCGAGGCGGGCGCCTCGACCCACGTGGCGATCCCGAAGTCGAGCACCTTGATCGCCCCGGTACGGGTGAGCATGACGTTCTCGGGCTTGAGATCGCGATGGACGATGCCCTGGTCGTGCGCGTACGCCAGCGCGCGCACGACGGGCAGCATCAGATCCACCGCGTGGGCGGGCGGCACCCGGGCGGGCGGTCCGGCCGTGGCCGCGTGGTCGGCCATCCACTGCCGCAGGGTCTGGCCCTCGAGGTACTCGAGCACCATGTACGGCTGGCGCCCCTGGGCACCGACCTCGTAGATCACCACGATGTTCTCGTGGCGGCAGCGTGCAGTGGCGCGGGCCTCGGCCAGGAAGCGCTCGTCGAGGTCTGGCTTCTGTGTGGTCCACAGCTTGACCGCGACCAGCCGGCCCAGGCGCAGATCGCGGGCCAGATGGACCTCTCCCATGCCGCCCCGACCCAGCGGGCGGATGATCTCGTACTGGCCAATCCGACCGCCGACCGCGGCCTGGCCTCGTGACGCTCCGCCCTCTCCCCTGGTGGCCAATGGTGTGGTCAGCATGCGTAACCGCAAGATAGTCAAAAACGGCGGGAGGCATCGGGGCGTTCCCAGCGGCATCTTGCGGCGGCGAGACGACAACGAGCTTGCACACACTCCGGACAGGGACGGGCCCAGCGGCCACCGAGCACGGACGGGAATCGTGAGCCAGGGTGAGCTCCGCGTGTGCACGCTCGGCATATCATCCCGGCGTGAACAAGAGTGGGGACCGGACGCGCTCCGAGAGCGTGAGCCTCCGCCGGGAACCGGCGAATCGACCGCGCGCGTGGTTATTTCATGTGTTCTCCTGCGACGCGCCGAAAGCGCCGCTCGCCGCCGCGTGCGACCTCGACGACGTCGACGAGGTTACGATCGGGCGGGGCAAGCCGGGAGCGGCGACGGAGCTCGACGGGGGCCGCCGGCGGCTGCGGCTCAGCTTCCCCGATCAATGGATATCGACACGGCATGCCCGCATCGAGCGGACCGTCGGTGGATTCTGGGTGACCGACGAGGGCTCGAAGAACGGGCTCTTGCTCAACGGCGTACGCACCAACGGCGCGTTGCTGGTCGACGGCGACTGGATCGAGGCCGGCCACACGCTGCTGCGCTATCGCCAGGGTGCGCTGCCGCCGCCCCGGCAACCGCGTGCTTCCACGTCCAGCGGTGCGGTGGCGCTGTCGACGGTACTGCCGACCCTGGAGGAACAGTCGCGTAACCTCGAGGAGATCGCACGCTCGACCGTGTCGGTGATCTTGCGAGGCGAGACCGGCACGGGCAAGGAGGTGCTGGCGCACGCCGTGCATCAGCTGTCAGGCCGCCCCGGCGAGTTGATCGCCGTCAACTGCGGCGCCCTGCCGGCCACGCTCCTCGAGAGCGAGCTGTTCGGGTACCGCAAGGGTGCATTCTCCAACGCCGTCGAAGATCGCCTGGGTCTGGTGCGCGCCGCCGATCGCGGCACGCTGTTTCTCGACGAGATCGGCGACCTGCCGCCGTCTTCGCAGGCGGCGCTCCTGCGGGTGCTGCAGGAGCGCGAGGTGACGCCGCTCGGCGGCACCCGCCCGGTCAAGGTCGACCTGCGCGTCGTCTGTGCCACCCACCGAGACCTCGAGGCGCAGGTGGCGCTCGGTGCGTTTCGCGCCGACCTCTACGCCCGCCTGTCCGGCCATACCTTCGCGATCCCGCCGCTGCGCGAGCGGCGCGAGGATCTCGGCCTGCTCACGGCGGCGCTGCTGCGCCGCATCGCGCCCGATCAGGACGTGCGGTTCGAGCCCGAGGCCGTGCGCGTGTTTTGCCGATACGCCTGGCCGCTCAACGTGCGCGAGCTGGAGAAATGTCTCGCGTCGGCGGTGGTGCTGGCGCGCGGCGGCGCGATCGGGGTCGAGCAGCTGTCCACCACGATCGGCGATTTCGCCGCGATCGGCGGCCCTGTCGCGATCGGGGTCCCCCACTCGATCGCCGTCCCCCAGTCGATCGGCCCTCCTAGCACGGACCCGGATCCGCCGAAGCCCCGCCGGGTCGAGCGACGCGAACAGCTCATGGCCGCGCTGCAAGTCCATCGCGGCAACGTCAGCGCGGTCGCGCGTGCGTTGGGGAAAGCGCGCAGCCAGGTGCAACGCTGGCTCCACAACTACGACCTGGATCCGGAACAGTATCGCGATCGGTGAACGCGCGTGGCACGCGGCCGGTCGGCAACGACCAACGCAACGACGTGTGGCGGGCAGGTGGAGGTGAACGCGCGTCGAGCGACGCTGCGCGGTCCCAGACTTTCGTGAGCTGCTTCTAACGTAGCGTCGGATGCGACCGGGCAGCTCCCTCGGCCGTTTACGTCGCGTTTGTACCAGCCTAGAAGAGGGAATGGCGACGAACGATGGCGATGATCGAGCCCCGCGGTCGTTTGCGTTCGGGCCGTTCGTGCTGCTTCCAGCGCGCCAGTTGCTCATCAAGGACGGAGCGTCGATCCGGATCGGCGGACGCGCGTTCGACATCCTGACCGCGCTCGTCGAGCGTGCAGGCGAGATCGTCACCAAGCGCGAGCTGTTCTCGCGGGTGTGGCCCGACACGATCGTCGAGGAAGGCAATCTGAAGGTCAACATGGCCGCGCTGCGCCGCACGCTCGGCGAAGCGCCCGGCGGCACCCAGTACATCGCGACCATCGTCGGGCGAGGCTATCGCTTCGTCGCCGCGGTCCAGGTATCCACCTCGCCCGAGGCCACGTCCGACGTCTCGCCGGATGTCGCCGCGGCGTCGCCGCGCAACCACAATCTCCCGATCGCCACGACGCGCATCGTCGGACGACAGGCCGTGATCGACGCGATCCGGCGCGAATTGCAGGATGCGCGGCTGCTGTCGATCGTGGGCACCGGCGGCATCGGAAAGACCACGGTCGCGCTCGCGGTGGCGGAGCATGAAGTCGGGCGGCATCGCGACGGCGTATGGCTGGTCGATCTGTCGACGCTGAAGGAACCCGATCTCGTTCCGAGCAGCGTCGCAACCGCGATCGGCCTCACGGCGCATTCGGCGAACATGCTCGCCGCGCTGTGCGGTTTCGTGCGCGATCGCAACCTGCTGCTCGTGCTCGATAGTTGCGAGCACGTGATCGAGGGCGTCGCCGCGGTCGTCGCGCCGATCCTGGCGGAAGCGGCCGGCGTGACCATCCTGGCCACCAGTCGCGAACCGCTTCGCGTGCGTGGTGAACGCGTCCGGAGACTGGCTGGGCTCGAGACTCCTCCCGAGACCGATACCCTGGCCGCGCAGGCGGCGCTGAGCTACCCGGCGGTGCAGTTGTTCGTCGACCGCGTGACGGACGTCCTCGGGGCGTTCAGTCTGGGCGACGCGGACGCATCCCGGGTCGCCGCGATCTGCCGGAAGCTCGATGGGATCGCGCTGGCGATCGAGCTCGCGGCAACGCGGGTCGATGTTTTCGGGATCAGCGGGTTGCTCGAGCAACTCAACGGCCGGCTCGAGCTGCTCGAGGGAAATCGCGGCGGCATCAAGCGGCATCGCACGCTCACGGCGACCATCGACTGGAGCTACGACCTGCTTCCGGACCGCGAGCGCGCGAGCATGCGACAGTTGTCGGTCTTCGCCGGCGAGTTCAGTCTGGAGTCCGCGCTTGCCGTGGTCGCGAACGACGCCCCAGAACACACCGACCTGTCGGCGGACATCGCCAGTCTCGTCGCCAAGTCGCTGCTCACGGCGGATGTGGGCGACAGCGACGTGGAATATCGCCAGCTCGATACAACGCGCGCCTACGCGCTCGAAAAGCTGACCGACCACGAGCTGGAATCGACCCGCCGGCGCCACGCCGAACATTTCCTCGCACTGGCCGAACGGGCGAACGCGGATGCGCAGCTGCTGACGGTGGGCAGCTGGCTGGCGCGGTACGCCCCGAAGATCGACGACATCCGAGATGCGCTGCGCTGGGCGTTCACGAATCGCGGGGACGCGCTGCTGGGCGTACGGCTGACCGTCGCCGCCATCCCGTTCTGGAAACGGCTGTCGCTGGTGGAGGAGTGCCGGCGGGCGGTCGATCGCGCGCTGGATGCGCGACATGATCCGGTCCGGACCCGTCGGGACTCCTTGATCCTGAGCTTGACCATGGGCGCGACGCTGCTGCACACCCGCGGCCCGCTGCTTCAGGTCAAGTCGTCGCTCACCGACGCGCTGGCTGCCGCCGAGGAGCTCGGCGACACAAACCTGCAGCTCGAGTGCCTGCGGGGCCTGTCAGAATACGAGCTCTGGACCGGCGACTCCAACGCGGCAATCTCCGTCGCCGACAGGATCCGTGTCATTGCAGGCGCCCGCCATGACAGATCCAGCGCCGATGCCGACGCGCAGGCCGGATCCGCCTTGTCGTGGCTCGGCGCCCTCGTCGCGTCGCGGCGCCGGCTCGAGAGCATCATCCGTCGACCACTCAGCCACGATCTGCGGTCGGAGGCTGGGCGCTTCGAGTTCGACCAACGATTGACCGCCCGCGGCACGCTGGCGACGGTGCTCTGGCTACAGGGATTCCCGGACCAGGCGGTCGAGATGGCGCGGTTTCAGCTCGCCGAGGCAAATGACTCCAACTATGCAGTGTCACTTTGTTACGCGCTGATTCACGGCTCGCTCGTCGTCTCGCTCTACGTCCGCGACTATGAATCCGCCAGGCGCCATCTGGAGCATGGCCTGGAGCATGCGACGAGGCATGGTCTGACGATCTGGCGTATGATGTCGGCCTGCGTCCGGACCCGCTGGGATCTCTACGTCGGCCGGCTCGTCGATCTGGCCGCCAACCGCGAAGCGCTGGCAGCGGTTCAACAGAGCGGCTTCCGGATGCGCTATCCCAATTATCTGACCAATTATGGCGAGGCACTGGCGCGCCAGGGCGATTTTTCACGCGGGCTGGCATGCATCGACGAAGCGATGGCGCTGTCGGAGGCGAGCGGCCAGGTGGTCGGAATGCCGGAGATGCTGCGCATCAAGGGGAATGTCCTGTGGTTCAGCGACCGGGCTCGGGCAGACGAGGCTGTCCAGTGCTACCTTCGATCGATCGAGATCGCACGGCGCGACGGAGCGCTGTCCTGGGAATTGAGATCCGCAATCAGCCTGGTCAAGGTCGCGCGACAGCACGGGAATCGCGAACCAGCCGAAGCCATGCTGGCGGCGGCCTATGGCCGTTTCGACGAAGGCTTCTCGACGGGGGACCTCCAGCGCGCCCGCGCGCTGATCGACACCCGACCGACGGCATGACCGCCGAGCGCGGAGATGCTGGTCCGGATCACCGGCCAGATCACAACGAAGGCGAGCAAGGCAGCGAGCAGGCTGACCACGCCCATCGCGGGTTGCAGCGCTGCTTCGCGGCCAAAGCCATGCCGGGCGACCAGCGGCACGAGTGTCGGGCCGAGGCCGATCCCGAGCAGGGCCGTGATGGTCAACGACAGCGCGATCGTCGTGGCGCGCATCTCGTTCGGGACATTCTCCTGCATCACGACATGGCCGACGACGTAACCACTGATCGAGCCCAGCGCCCAGACGGCAAATGCCAAGGCGACGAGCTCGCTGCGATCCACGACGAGAAATGCTACCGCGCCACAGATCGTCAAGGCGTAACAGCCCAGCAGTGTCGCCGCGCGCGATCGCGTTCCCCAGCGCCGCACGAACCGGTCCGATATAGCCCCGCCCAGCAGCGACGCGACCAATCCGCTCGACGTGATCGCAACCGCGAGCATGGTCCCCGCCTCGAGCGCGGTCATGCCATATTTGCGCCGCAACAGCGTCGGCAACCAGCTGATCAGTCCGTAGTCGCCCGCCGACAAGGCGCCCTTCACCAGACAGACGCGCAGCACCCTGCCGTTATCGGCGACCAGGCGCCGAATCACGTCCAGGACCGCGAGCAGGCCGGCGGTGTGGCGGCGTACCGGTTCGACGACCAGCAGAACGAACGGCAGTAGCAGGAGGCCGGGAATCGCGATCACGATCATCAACTGGCGCCAAGGCACGAGCGCGCCGAAACCTGGGACCGTGCGGAACCATCCCGCTTCGATCCCGCTCAGAACCAGGCCTCCGCCGAACAGCGCACAGCCGGTGCCGAACGT
>Ga0307509_10000952_pt1 | contig 49512 bp, 90 predicted proteins | sample 10_EM_MG_FD_202245 | JGI IMG/M metagenome (GOLD analysis project Ga0307509, IMG submission 202245) | Populus trichocarpa ectomycorrhiza microbial communities from riparian zone in the Pacific Northwest, United States - 10_EM | ecosystem: Host-associated > Plants > Roots > Unclassified | place... | reverse complement strand
CAATAACACAAAGGTTTTCGTTTCATATTGTCTTTGAGTGAAGAAAATGAAGAGAGGAAGGGGAAAGGAAAAGTGAAAAATGTCAGGTGCATGACAGGTTGAGCCACTGTTTCCCGAGCATAGTGAGGAACGATGCTAGGAGGGTGGCAGACAGCGTCACATAGAGGATGCATTGAACTTGGACAACAACGGGGTCAGGGCCAGGCCACCGGGGTAGTGGGGCTGCGGAACCGGCGGGGAGATTTCCGGTGGTGGCATTGAGGAGCATCTCGAGTAACGTGTTGTTCATTTCCTCATAATCGGGTTTGAGGTCCGATTGGATGTCGATAATGAACGCCGACGCCACGGCTGAGAATAAACCAGACTATGCAAAACCTTGTGGTAAGCGCCAGCCCACAGGTGATTCTCAAGGTCCTGCCCCAACGCGCGAATGACACTCACAAAAATCAGGGTGGTATTCAAATCTTCGTCGTATTTCTTCTCAAAGTCTCAATCATGTTCTTCCATTTCTCGCTGGAACTTGTTGTAGAACTCCACTCTGGGGTTAACCCCAGATCCAGCGCCTCCCAGCACGGACTTCAAGGCATCGCGGAGAGCCTCTTCCAATCTGTCGCGACTGAATGAGAGATCGTGTGCTCAGAGCTCAAACGACTACTTACGTCTGCTTATCCAACCCACTCGCCTCTTGTGTCATTATGGGATCGCAGTCAGGTATAGGAGCGGGTGTGATGGGAAGGGGAAGCGGGGGTTAAGCGGTATTTTTGTTTTTAAATCTGCATTATATATCCCGCAACAGCGACCCATTACAAATAGTGCAAGATGTGGCTTATCTAGCGGTACATCTCTCGAAGCCGGGGCTAAGAGGGGGGACGTGACGTTCGCCTGGGGGGTTAAGGGGTGTCAATACTGTGAGTGCACCCCAGCATCTGGTTCGCCCCAACATCTGGTTCGAAGGCTGTGTGGCGGGTCGGAAAGATCCACGGACAAGCCTGTGCAGTGGCGTCGGCATTCCCTTTTGGCGGGCTCTGTGGGCTTGGGCACTATGTCCATTGAATAAATCGTGAATTTCTCAAAGCATGTCGGGCTTGTCGGCAAAGGGTGTCCGACACGTGCCCACCCATGGGTCCATTCCCGATCACGAGTCGTGGACTCTCCCAACATCCGTTGATTTCCTCCGCCCAGAGGAGAATGGGCGATCGTCCACAAGGCTAAACTTTTCTATCGTCACGGTCGTAGCTGCGCCGACCCGAGAAGTGTGTGACTTTTTGTTCCCTGATGGGGTGGAAGCTTGAACATCGACAGCGGCATCGGTGCCCCTTTTCAGTGAGTACCGACGGGGCAATCTCCATTAGATTTGTCCTGAACAAGCCAGCATCTCCAGATGAGTGTAAGCAAGGAAATGAGAAGTTGTTCACGGTTCAGCCGAGGGGATTCATTCCCGATTGATGATTTCGACCTTGATTTGATCGGGGCCCCTTCCTTGGAGGACATGGTGATTGAGTGGCTATCGATTATCCATCGGTTAGTAGAGCTCTCTGCAGTTTCTGTAGGGACTCGAGTCACCGTGATTCGTATTGTTTTCAGCCCGAGGCAACAGTCGGGGTCCAGATGGTTCCATTTTTCTACCAGGGTACCCGAAGTCTAGTATTTCGCACCGGCGACTGGTGACTATCCGTAAGATTAGGTATTTGTCATAGGAGGGTGTTAGCCTTGACCAGGGTTCGCGCTGTGGACGATCCGACGGGCTGAGCCAACCTGCAATGCAGTCCTCGGATATTCGTTTTCGCAGATTCACACGTGCTAGAAATAGATACACGTATCTGCCAGTCAAAGTTTACCCCTCGATATCGGGGTCCTGACAGCTCCCTTGATAATTTTTGAATAGTCGTCTTAACTCGTGTCACACAGTCACGCACTAAACAATTCCCCCCAAAGATTGATATTTCACGTCGCCGAAACCATGGTTACAGCCTCCTTGGTCCCGACGATCCGCTCCATGGCGAGGAAATCATACTTGGAGTATAGGACACGACAAGTGACATCCGAAGCGTCGACTCCGTCGTCGAGGAAAGGGAAAGAGAGGAACTCGGAGAAGAATTGGGGGTGATCTGGTGGACCATAGAAAATGAGGTTACGGATCCCGCGGATTTTGTACCTGCGAACGAAGTGAAGGCGTCAAGAAAAAACGGAACTAGGGGGTTTGTGTACGAAAACGTACCTCCTGAAGAAGTGGAACCGCTCACTGACAAGCAGGAATGACTTGTTGCCAGCGAAGAACGTTTGTCGGGCTCGCGAGATGTCTTGATTGGACGAATACCTAGGGGGTGAACGAGCCATCAGAACCATCATTGAACAATCCAGGATGGTTCCAGATAGACCCACTCTGAAAGCACTGTATACGTGGTTCCCACCAGCGACCTGAAGTGGTTTTGCACTCGGATGAAGTCGAACGACGAGGGTACAAACACGACCATGTTTGCGCTCATTACGGCGGATTTCATCACTGAGGGGAATAACTGACGATCCCAATAAATACGAAAATATTCGGGAACAGGGAAGTTGCCTTACCTGTTTGACGAAATGGTCAAAGCGCTTGTCGAGCTCGTCCTTTGGGCTTGAACAATCGAAGCGGACGAAGCTCTGCCAACCGCGGTAAGCAATATTGTGCAGGTTTCTGCGAGCACACTCACCGGCTCTACCCCCTCAGGGACCTGAAGCGGTGGCCAAACACATTCGGAACGTATCTTTCCGGCAACATTCTTGAGCGACTTATTGAACAGAGCCCTGGTTTCTGGAGTCTCGTAAGCTGTAAACAAGATCGTCTGACGTAGGGAAGCGCCACTAGAATCGTAGTTGTCACCACCAGGAACAAGGAACAAAGGGAGACCAAATCCCGGTGCAATGCCGAGCGGGAGAGAGGGAAAGGTTTGATCAGATGAGGGAACTTACTTTCCGTCCAAAACCCAAGGCTTGATCCTCGAGAAGTCAGTATCATGCGAATCCTTTGGCATCTGGTTCAAATTTGAAAAGACGAATTGGACGTGATCCCAATTCTGCATCGCCATCGCATCCAGTTGATCTGCGACGACAACTTCGATGGACGAGAGGAAATCCGCGTTTCTGTGACGTGTGAGCCAGAGGCAGGAAGAGCCAAATTGGACCCACGTACTTCTCCTTCTCAATTGACATCCTAAGGCCGAGGGGACTCGCAATGATAACGTCGCAGCTGTAGAACTCTGAGAAGAGTTTCACGCTTTTTCTGGTTACCTTGATCCCGACCCGGAAGCTGTCATCTACGTTCCCTTTGAACATCTCGACGTGGTCCCTAGGGTAAACTCCAGGAGCCGCTTCGGCGAGCTTGTCCACGGCACCTGGTGGGAGGCCATATTCCGCCTGGAACCTGGCATGGTTCTCGATTTGGAAGGATGGAGGTGGAGTATGCGAAGTGAGGGCCGCGACCCAGTGTAAGGCAAACGAACGGAAAGGCACGAGAACTAGAACAGAAGGTCTCGTGAATCCTTGGTCTTGTGCATCTTCCGGTGGGTTAGACCCAGCTTTAGCCAGACGCTCGTTGTTCTTGAGCACTCGACGGCGTTTCCTGTAAGCTGTAAGTCCCCATTACAGGTCGTGAGGCGATACTCCAACTCACTTAGAGATGTGATTTAGTACGTGGAGCGCGGTTGCCTCACGGGTGTGCGAAGCGGTCTCGATGTTACTCCGGGTGACGTACAAGTCCAGATAGGAAGTCAGGACAGTGAGAAGATCATTCTGCAAGGACCTGACTTCTACAAAGGGATTAGTACGAAACGATAGTAGGCATTCTGACGGACGAACTCTGGGCTAACTTCTCTTGGGAAGACTCGAATTGGATTTTAAGTCTCGGCAGGACCTGCGTGATTGTTGACAAGGATTGTGGTGAAAGCTGGCAAGAGAGCATACGCACCGACGCGGAGTTTCCATTCGTAGGCAAGCCAGGGGGACTGGAACCTTCAGGGACGTATTCAGTCACAGGTCCGAGCGTCCTCCAGTTCGACCGGGTGGATTTCCAGGCATTACGTTCCACTGCGCTCTGGGACGTGGGAGATAGGTGGGAGCTCTGTGCGCCAAAATGGTCCTCGTACGGGTCTTGCTTCTCTTCTGGAAATCGATCAGCTGAAGCTGGATTCACGATGGAACAGGCCACACGCACCCCGATCGTCTTCAACATCCTCCAAGATGGTAACAGTGTCCTCGACTCTAGTGGCGTCAGATGGAGGTGCCCCAGGCTCCCGCCCGTCTTCCTCCGAAGCAGCTGATACAGATTCCGCTGCGTCGACTTGGACAGAACGTCGTCTGTTGAGTTTTACGCGAGGAGTTGGCTCGATTGACTCTGTTCTCTTTCGTTTGGAGCTCTTGAGAGCAGACACGTTGAGAAGAGTCAAAAGACGCGTAGTGGCATTATTGTCCTCCTCCAAATCGAGTGCGGGCATCTCGTGCAAACTTTCGTAGGTTTGTTGCAGGACAAGGGACCAGACGAAAACTGAAAGACCGAATTGGAAATCAATCGAAATTCCCACAGTCGCTTACATCGAAGGGAACTTTTTTCTATTTACAATCGCAGGATTTCAGCCAGTTCATCGGCGAGAATGCGGTCTGGCTGACTAAGTTGCAGAGGCTCAGCGGCCCGCCCCCGTTTAGGGGGTGGATCAAGTTGACCAAGGCATCTCTGATGGGGCCACAGATTCTCGTAAATACTATCAGTGCAACACCCGGTCGCAGTCGGGTTGGCTCTGCATGGTTCGTCCGTGTCCCACGTAAATCGTTGCGTCGGAGGTGCGGGCGGCACCCAAATGCCGGTGGATGGTTCAGGCCGAAGCACGTGGCTTCCTGATGAAGTCACTGTCGTCGGAGCGGGCCTCGGGTGCCCTCAAAGACCATCAGGCGATGGAATACATCCGCGACCTCTTGAATGAATATTGCCGAGATGCCGTTATGTGCCTGGGTACACAGCAGCTGATTGACCCTACCGCCAAGTGTCAGAAGTCGGTGACCCTCCCAGAGTGACTCCAGTCTCCCTCCGAACCCCATTGATTTACCGGCTCTTTTTTTGGCCCTCCCCGCTCCCCTGTCCGTGGGTTCACGTCCCCGTCAAAGTCTGGTCGGATCGGCGCGCGCGCATCTGGGTGGGCGTTTAGCCCCCCATCCTTCACGGACAACGGGGTCTGGGCAGCCTGGAGTAGCCGCTCAAACTCGCGTTGTTCCTCTCTTGGTAATGGTGGAGGTGATGGGCGGTTCAGTGGGATGCCCGAAGACATGGCGCGGAGCAAGAGGGTTGACCTATGCCTGCAGGGTGCTGATATCGCGTACATCGCGTACAACATGACTATCTGAGTGTGTTAACATTCCGAGTCTGACGAGAAGAGGATTGGCTGACCAAGTGCGATGGTGGTTGGGAACAAGATGATGATCGTCATCCGTTATTAGTAAACTCCAAAGCAAAACCCGCATACGCGCTTGTCCCCCACCCCTCCTCTCCCCCCTGAGTGCGTCCTCGGTTCAATGTGGTCAGACAAGCCTGTCCACCGTGAGTTTACTGCTAGGCCCTCCCACCTCCCTGCCGAGGCGAACCACCGTCACATTCACAACACCGCTGCCGTCGCGCCGGTTCCGAACACGGCCCCCAGGAATAACGGCAAGTCCAGGCCAGAACGGGCTTGTGACCTGTGTCGTCGTAGAAAAACAAAGTGCGACGGTTCATCGGCCCCCGACAATGTCTGCTCAAATTGCGTGCAGAGTAATCAATCTTGTACCTATCTGTGCGCCTATATGCATGTCCCACTATCTCTCCATGTCTCTCATCTCCCCCCAGCGAAGTCTCTCGCCCGAGAGGTCCACCAAAAGCGTCCGTCCCAAAATTCTTACTCTCAGTTATTTTCTCGATTTCTGACTTACACACTCCTACTCTAGTTATGTCTCTGGCCTCGAGGACCGCCTGGAGAGGATGGAAGCACTGCTCAAGAGAGTGCGTATCCGCCGAGTCTGTTAACACTACGCCCTTCTGAACCCAAACTTCTGTCACCCAGCTGCGCCCTGAGGTCGATTTCACCCAACATCTCGGCCCGCCCATTATCAGGGATTCCTGGAAGTCGGATGCACAGCAGTCGACCCCGGCTCCGCGGCCATCTGGCAAGGGAAACCGCAACCCAACTAGTTTAAACCCCTTGGATCACACTCTTGACGGCCAGCGAAACTCGGTGGATGGCGAATCCGAAAGTCTCGTTCCTTCAGATGAGGAAGAACCAATATTCGAGTGCGCGAAACGCAAGTTAAACTCCGATCCACCCGGATTCTCGGGCGACGAACTAGACAAAGACGATGGCAACGTTGGCGTGGACCCCGGGACACGGTTGTACGGGAAGAGTGCTGATCATCATTTGGTGATCCCCACGGTGTTCTGGAAGTGCCTCCACATAAAGGAGGTGACACCGCCGAATTCACAACCAGAGACACAACCTTCGAACCCAGAAACGTTTCCCAAGGTCCGCCGACCAATCTATTGGGGTCCCCCTTTTCCGGTGAGTTATCGCCCGCCCGGCCCTGTACGTCACCAAGGAGTCATCTTACCTTCATTGATCCTCAAGTGGGAACTGGAATGGGAGGGTGTCCGTCTGACGAAACCCGCTCATTTTCGTTCCGTCCGGGACACCTTCCCGTCTCTAGATCTCGCCGAAAAGTTGATAAGCCTCTACTTCACTCACGTCAACGTAGTCTATCCCTTATTTCATCGGCCCACCTTCTACGACCATTGGAACGAGGGTCTACAGTACCGTGACGTTGGGTTCACCGCAGTCTGCATGCTCGTTTTCGCAGTCGCTAGTAGGTGGAGCACGGACCCTCGTGTCCTAGGGGAACCAGAGCCTGCAGAGCCTGGGGAACCCCCTCGTTACAGGAAGGTCGGCTGGCATTATTTCACGGCCACTGTGGGTATGTAACAGAACCCGCACCTGATCGCACCTTGACCGACCAACGAATTGATAGAGCTGTTCGCCCACCGTCGGAGCATCCTCTTACCGGCTACCCTCTTTGAGCTGCAACTCCATTGCGTCCGTCCCGTTGTTCGGTTCCCGTGCTTTGATGGCTAATTTTATCTTCGAGAACAGTTGATCTTCATGTACCTCCGGTATTACCTGCCTCAAGGAACTGCCTGGGCATTCAACAGCATCGGACTTTGTAAAGCACAAGACGTTGGAATCCATCGAAAGAAAATCTACGAAAAGGATCCGAATCCCAAGGACGAACTGTGGAAGCGAGTTTTATGGGCTATGGTAGGGTTTGATCGCGAAGCCTCGGTTGATGTCGGTCGCTCGTGCGCTCTGAGGGAGGAGGAGTACGTGGCTTTCACCCTAACAGACGCCAGCTCTGATAAACCTTCAGCATGGACGCCGAACTCCCGCTTATCGTGGACGACGAGTATTGGATCACAGATGATCCAAAAACATCTTTTCAGCAATCGCCAGGGAAACCCTCCCAACTGGAGGCCTTCGTGCTTTGGCTGAAGTTGACCAAAATCAGCGCCTTCGCGGTTCGCACTCTGGTGGGTCACCGAGGACCTTGTCCTGGTAACAGCGCGCTGATTGTCTCACTTCCATCGCAGTATGCGGTGGACAAGTCCAAGGTGGCGCCTGCCGGCATCACGACATCCGAGTGGAGAGAGCGAACAGTCGCACAACTCAATGCTGCGATGTCCCAGTGGGTCGATTCATTACCTGATCATCGTACGAAACTTCCCTCGGTCGCTTTCACCCTCGGCGATCATATCTAACGCTGAGACCTTCTTTCTTGCCCCCCTTGCCAGTTCGTTGGTCGCCAAATATGGGAAACCACGTGTTTGCCACCCAATCCGCGACCCTGTTTCTGGGGTATTACCTCAATCAGATCTTGATATACCGGCCATTCATACCTTCCGTGAAATCTGACGCCGCCGCGAAGACTGCGACTTCACGCGTCAGGTTTCCATTCCCTGCTCTGCCAATCTGCCTCAACGCAGCTAGAACTGCGATACGGATTCTAGAAGCTGAGAAGAAGGCAGGGTTGAGCAACATTCCTATTATCATTAGGGCTTGCCAAGAGGCTGGGGGGATACTCATCACCCATGTTTGGCGCCTCAAGACCCGTGACCGGGCCCTTGTGGCCGAGGGGAAACCCAAGAGATACTCGGAACCTTTGATTGCGGACTTGGTCGCTGATGTACAGAAGGTCATTGACATCCTCGATAGCGTGGGTGACCGATGGCCGCTGGCCTATTCGCTTGCGTGAGTTTTGGGAGCCTTAGGTTTACCTCACCTGGAAGGCTTACGTCCGTCTCAGCACGCACTTCCGTGGGTCGTTACCTGGTGAAGGAGAAGACGAAGCGGATGTTCCCCATTCACAACCGTCACCGATGGGGAACCCAGAGGAAGACGAGGGTGTCGGGGCAACGACGCGATTCAACATCTTGTCATATCCACTGTTCACCATCGATGGTGTCCCCGAAGACGCATACGACAGTTCTGACCCATCGAAATCAGGATCCGTTTCGCCTCCGTTCAACCCACGACCCTGGGCTAAACCCGCCCCACTCCCGGAGAAACCAGGTCATGGTTCCTACCCCGTGGTCGCCCCGCAACCGGTTACACGACAGGGTACTGCCTCAATCTACCCGTCTAATCCTCGTACGCCCCCCAGCCCACATTACAACTACGACCCGCTTCCTGAGGGGGGACGCCTGCCAATCAACCGTGTCCCCGAATATGTGAACGGAAACGGTGGTCATAATGGGTACCATGGACAACTACGCGAACGCGTCGAGCCGTTCATTAAGCAGGAGTATGTCGAAGACAACCAATTCATCAGGGGACTGCCGGGTCCTGCACATTCCTATCCGGCTGGTCAAAACCAGCCCATGAAACCCGGATACTACTGGTAACGCGGTGAATCCTAAAACGTTTGGGAGGAGTAGAGTACTATTTCGCGCTTTTGGACTTTTCAGGTTTATCACTCTGGGTATTTTGATTTTCGTTTCCCCTCGATAGACGGGGTCAGGTTCTCTTTGAGTAACTTTTGATTTCGATTTTGCATAAGGACTCGTATTATCTGTACACCTGTATTTGTGCACCGCGGTTATTGGACATCGATACTGTACCTGGATCAAATACACCCCCTTGCTTCGCACGAAAGAAAACCAGGGAGAATGCCACTCCGCTGCACCTCAGCCTCTTTCGACTTCTGACATACTCGCATCTGGTGTCTTTTCCGTAGGCTTGGTGACGACGTCGTTTGCAGCGGATGCGCTCCCGGAATACATCTCTGACAGAGAGCTAACGGTGGTGAGAGCCATATCAACTACGCTCTCAACACGTTTTCGAAGCGTTTCGTTGGCGCTAGTGACGGTCTGAAAGGGAAATGAAAGTAGAAAAATGCAAGCGATAAGCAAAATGACGCTCGTTAATTTCAACAAACTCAATGGAAATCCCACTAGGCGAAGTTTCCGCTTCCCCTCAACCCTTGGCCAAGGAAGGAAAGTGAAAGGAGGGAGGGAGGATGGGAGAAAGAGAAGCCGGGAATTATCAACTCACCATCGACCCCAAATGAACGAGCGCGTCGGCCTCATCCAATCGAATCAGTAGCACGAGTTCAGGTGCCCCTTCATCTTGGCCGTCTCCGTTGTCTTTGCCAGGTTCAGGCACATTCATATGGACCTCCCCAAAGTGCGATTCGAGGAACATCGCCAATCGTTGAACCCGCTCCAGGTCGCTCTCTGAGTCCGCATGGGGGTGGTCGTGTCCATGGACGTGGAGAGTGGACGTCACTGAACAGAGATAGAAAAGGAAAAGCGATTGGAAGGATTATTAGCCGTCAGCATTCGGGTTCGCCGTCATTGCAACGCAAATTTTCAAATCCCCGGACGCCACACGGGTTGCGTGAGTATCAACTCGGAACACAAGAAAAACACCGTGGGCATAACAGGAAGAATGAAGGGGACACCAAGGAATTTGCTTACGTTTGGCAGAGGCTGGGCTCTTGTCTATCCCAGTGATGAGCGCCAGAGCCGAGTCCGCCACCATGTCGTTGCTCGCGCTTGATTCCCATTCCAACGTCAATTCGTGTTCGCCGGTCTGTTTCGCATCCACGATTCCCATCACCTAACGTAACATAGTTGAATCAGTGGCCTCGAGCTAAGAGCCCGCGAAACTCCATACCCTCATGACGGGAATCCCGTCAGCGTCACACCCATCCTCGACTTTACCGAACATTCCCTCTAAATGCCACCTGACAAGTTCCCATCCCACCCCGAGGACGAGCTTCTGACGTTGTGTCACAATACACGTCGACAACCCTGCAAAGTCTCGGAGATCTCTCGGATCCAGCAAAGTATAGGAATAATCCTTCGCTACGAGCAAACCAGACAACAGGTCACCAGCTTGGGGCGTCTTGGCTGCGAGTGTTCCAATAGCCTGCGATAACGCGCGGTCAGAGGGTCCAGCATTTTACGGAGAATCGGTATACCCGCTGCCGTACTCACCTTCGCCACCCGCTCTCCCCTAAAAGTCAGATTCAAAGTCTCAAGGTTCCTTGGTGTATGGATTTTGACATCCTCGTCCCTCTGTTTGTATCTCGACTGGAGGGCGGCCCTGAGGCGACCCATAGCCGTCTGTTCCCCATGAACGAGGATCTGTTCGGAAGAATGCAATTAGCATTTTAAACAATAACCAGCGCAGCGGATTCCAAGCGGATTTACTATATGCTTCGCCTTCACGGCCTCAATAAACTCCGAATTCTGTGAAAAATCCACGTGTGCGCTGAACGATATGTCATCCAGCGATATCCTCCTCGGGATCATGTTGCCTTTCATCGATGGGATCTCGTCCGGTCCCGACATGATATCCTAGAGGTGGAAAATTGAAAAAGAGGCATGGATGAGTCTCCCAGAAAATAAGCTCAAGATCACACGGGGGCGGCTCATGGCGACCAGGGTGGTGGAGGGGGAAATGATCGTATTGCACGAATCGAGGTAATATACAAGAAAGAACCGCCCCTCGTCGATGTAGAGACCACTCACCCTCGCCATCGTCCCTTCCACTGAGTACCCTGTCACTATGAGCCCGTTCTTGGGGTCAGGGGCCATAAGTTCCAGAAGCTCACGGCTAGGCCCGCTTGTGAGGAATCCCGGGCTGGCCAGGACAACACATGGGGGACCCTCCGCAACTTTCTTCTCCCAACCCCGGTTCTGACCCAAGTGTGAAATGTGCCTGTGGGTATTGAAATGAGCGGATATGAAAAGAGCTGCGGAACGGAAAATGTACGAGAAGATGAAGGGATTGTCACGTTTGGCGAACCGGTTCCGAATGTTGGCATTCATGGTGTGGATGTACGTCTGGTACACGGCCATTGACTTCCTAGCCAGACTCGAGGCGTAGTAGATTGGGACATTGTGCAGATCCGGGTGATTCTTCCAGTACTCGTCCAAGACCAACAAGAGCTCCTGAGCGCGTCCCAAGGCAAAAGTAGGCATCAAAACGTGTCCCCCACGCTTGATAATGCTATGGACGAGATTTGTGAACCGTGCTTCTTTGGTCTCGCGAGCCTCCAGGGTGTGTACACCAAATGTGCTCTCCACAATTAGCACGTCGGGTTTGATGGGTGGAAGTTCTGCTTTGACGAGATGCCGGTCCTCTTCGCGCGAGTAGTCACCAGTGTAAAGAATCTTGAGACCGGCTATATCGATCATGAACATAGCAGCTCCAAGGACGTGGCCGGCATGGTATGGCGTGAACGAGACTCCGGGACAAACGTTGATGAGCTGGTGAGCCGAGACGGGGATGATCAAATCCAGAGACAATGAAAGATCTAGAGGGGAGAACAGAGCTTCAGAGGACGATGAACTAAGATGGGCGCAGTCGCGTATGAGCATGGAGTGCGGCGAGAGGAGGAAGCGAAATACCTCATGCGCACAAAGTCTTGCATCATGAACTTGTGGAGAGCCTTCGTTGGGTGGGTCATATAAACCTTTCCTGGTCCATCCCGGAAATTAGTCTGCGAGTGGGGGGATTTAGCTGTTGTCGTCGAGCCGCCAGCGGTTGCGTACCTTCTCCGTAATGTATGTGACGGCCGCTGCGTGATCAAGGTGGAAACTTATGGAGGTCAGCTTCGCGCAAACTCGCAACTTCGAAGGAGACTCTCACTGGGTAATCAAGAGCGCATCTACGGTGCTCCAATCCAACTCATCCACGAATGGAAGCGAAGCCATCCCATTATACGCAGGATGGACGCCAGCATCACAAACCACCGTCTTCCCCCGGTACTGCAGCACACAACATGACCGACCGACTTCTTGACCGGCACCTAGTAACGTGACGCTCAGTGTTGGGACATCTTCTGCTGCTACGGCCATCGTCCTGGAGGGGGGACTGGTCGAGGGTGGAGAGGAAGGAGCGTTTCGCGTCTCGGTTGCCTTTTTCGGGGGTTCACCGGTTCACCCATGGCCAAAAACTCCCGGCGAAGGGCGGCGAAGAAAACGATTGCGAAAAATGCCGTAAAGGCAAACCAGCGAAAACTACAGAAGAGGGCGCAGACGGAGAATGTGGCCGCTATGTTAGATAAAGGGTTAGGGCTGCTTTACCCCGTGGGTGCATTCCTGCAAAACCCGAAAAGAGTGGACTCAATTTTTTATAAAAAGGTTAAGCAGACAGAACAGGCGCAGCGTGCATCAAACAATCCCCCGCAGGTGGGCGGCGATGTTGAAGAATTGCTGAGACGCCTTTGATTCACCCACATATATACCACAGTAGTGAGTGTCCACAAGATCAATGAGTACTTGTGGAGAAATTTATCGATATCGCAGGAACTTGTACAACAGTAGAAGGCAGAATGCCGACCGTGCGTTACCATCTGATTCAGTAAGGAGCCTTTCTTCTCCATTCTCGCCCCCAGCACAATGAATCCCGGTGAATCCTGCTCCCCGTACGATCCAGAACCTTGTAAGAATTTAAGGCGAGCCTGGTTTTGGCATGGTTGAGGCTGAGTCCTTCATGGTGGACAGAGGTGCGACGACTGCACGGGGGGATGGGCGCCAGAAGGGTTCCGATATACAAAGCTCATGCACTCGTTCCGAGCGACGGTTAGGATGCGACCGTGGCGTCACCAGAGATGCTGGGGTCCTCATAGCCTTGACGGCCGTCACTGCAGGATCCCGCCTGGTGTCAATCTTGAAAGTCTCCCCGACCAATGGACCACGCGCTAACTAACTCCTCCGCGAAAGGGCCTTGGTGGAAGACGGCATCTTGTCATCTTAAATCATATGGATAGTGAGAGAACCCCAGCCGACGGAACTTGTCGTGGGTGGTGAGGAAGAGACGGACCTTTCGACCCGGCAGGACCCAAGGATCTAACCAATCCGAATTCTGTCCTGTGGAACCCTGGAGTAGGCAGCTGGGACCGGCAAGCCGGACCCTTTTTAAGACAGCCTACCGGCCTGAGCGAACAACGACCCGGTCTTTAACCTCCGTAATGCCTTCCACCCCTGGAGTGACTACGAAGGAACCAGGGCACCTTCCTTGATGGTGACACTGTCCTCTCGTTCGACTGGGACAATCGAATGTCACGTTCCCGTAACGCGAGTGTGTGTTTGCTCGCCAGGAACCTCTTGAACTCTGGTATCCCCTCCAGGTCTGTAGGAGGCAACCGCGGAAACGCGACGAATTAATAGTAATAAACCGAATGAACATATCCCCGTGCCATGATCGTCAAGATGAAGTGCCCCGATCGATTGACGTGAAACCACCAACAAGACAATGCCAACAACTTCCAAGATTGAAGACTCGCATCCGCGTTGTGGGATCCAAGGGGATCCAGCGGCGTCACAGCCGAATTGGGTGCGTCGCGTGGGCTTGAGCAGGCACGATGGTGTTTGCTCCTCTTATTCCTCGTTGGCAGCTGAAGCTCAGTGTCGAGATGTCGTTCATCCTCGAGAGTAAATCTCTCCAATCCATCTGCTCCTAGTCCAAATTCCGGACGGGTCACGAACTCGCAGCGAAGCCCGAGGAAACTGATGATATGATACGCACCTCCCGGCTGGCCTTTAAGATGGAGCCCAGTCGTCACCACAGCAACGAGGCCTCGGAAGCTGAGACGGGGGTTGCGTTGTACACATGCCACGCTGGTCGCATGCGATGATCGTGGAGTCTGTACCCCCAAGTCGTCAGCAGACTCACGGAATCTGACTAGGTCACGATTCGCTGGGAACCAAGGATGCAGCCGTACTGGGCGTTTGTTTGCCTGCTGTTGGTGAACCTGATCATGATCAGACGGAACTGAGCCTCCGAGATCCCGTCCATTCTCTCATCCGAGCGGTCCGATGTCACGTGCCTCACACTTCTCTGACGCAGAGCCCCATGACAAACAAAGCCGGTCTTGAACCAGAGCGGGAATATTGAACGGGAATGGCCACAGGCTTCCGTGCCCACCTTTCGCCGCCTCGTCCCCCCCCTCCCTCCACCACCTCCCCAAGAAATGACACCACAGGGAGGGTTTCCACCAGATGAGGTCAGTCTGCGCTGTCGCCGGCGATGTAGGGGGCTAAGCGACGGAATTACAGGCCAAGGTAGCGTCCACAATGACCCAATCCGTTCTTTACGGCAAGCCACCCAACACGCGTCATCTCTTGGGATACTTACTGAACGTTCGCCCAGGGATATACTTCGTCCTTTTCACTCGCACCATGGCTGTCCTGTTCCGCCGCACCATCCCGAGGGCGGAGGTGCATCGTGTCATGATCGCGACGGCTATCGTGATGTGGATCATCGCCACTGGGGTGTGTAACCCGCACGTATCATACGCCACCAAGCCTGTTGCTGACTCCGCTGTCACGTTTAGCACCTTTCGGTGAGCGGTATCCGAGTCGTCCGGGTATTTGTCCAGGAGCGCTATTCGGGTAGCGGCCCTGCCCCCCACTTCGATCGCTTTGCAAATATTACGAACCTCGTCAGCGTCGGCCTAAATTTGTCCCAAATACTTGTTGGGGATACTTTCCTCCTATACCGCATGGCGATCGTATGGGGACGCAACCCGCGATTTTACGTTTTCCCCCTGGTCCTTCTGGCTGCAAGTATGGGTACGTATTGAGATGTTAAATTCGATCAACCCACCCTAAGCCGCTCATCCAGCTATGGCCGCTGGTGTGATTTATCACATTAGCGCAATCCCCAACGGGGCGTACCTAACGGACGCACGTTGGGTGGTTTCATTCATCGCAATGACTCTTTCCACCAACATATTGTGCACATGTTCGTTTCTATTCCCCCATTCACCCGCCCTCATTGATCAGGGGCCCTCCAGCATTAATCGCCGTGAAAATTTGGAAGATTAATAGCTTCAGTTCGCAATTTGTCGGCTACAGCCTGACACCTGTCATGCTTGTGGTTATCGAATCTGGGGCCATATACTCCTGCACCCTCATTGCGCTCCTAGTCTCCTTCCTGGCCAAAAGTTGGGCTCAGTACATCATCCTGGACTCGGTAATTCCCTCCGTCTTCCCCTGCAGGACTAGTGCGCTGACCTTTAGCGGTTTCTCAGATATCACCCATCGTAGTAAGGGGGATTCCGATCATATCTCAGTTCACTTCCGTTAACACCCACGCGATCAGGGTTGCGTCTTCAGCATGGTGATCGTCCGACTAGGATTGGGGCTCTCCAGGCCAGATGGCACCACGTTGCGCCTGCGGGAGCCTGCAAGGCCAAGCATGGTGTGGCAGTCCCCTCGACGGTGCAGCGGCGAGATTCTAATGCTGACGACGGAAGAAACGACCGCCGTCGGCGATGATCCGAAGTCGGACAGCACAGTCAATTCATAATCAGGGACAATCCCTTTTTCCAGCGGTCGTGGACTTATCGATTACGGCGTGGAGCTGAATGTCTCAGAAACGATAACAGCTTGGTTCTTGGTCAAGAGATCAAGGGACCGTGCCCACTCTTTTGTGTATATACTTACCCGTACAGTGTCCCCGTGATTCTGCGGCGAAGGCCATGTCGAAGGTCCTTGTGTGGTGGAGTCTTGGGACCCGCCTCGTGTGACGACTGATCTGAGGGTATGGGAACCGGAATGCGGTGTCTGGGGACGGGACCCTGAAGGGGGGAGGGGGCATTGAGTCGGGCACACTGCAAGCAGGCGTGGCCGTGATATATCCTGCTGATGTCTCGCCTCTACCGGGTGTCGAGGGCGGTGGGCCATTGACTCGCAGGGGGTGATTAACATGTGGGTGAGGCGAGTTCTGGCGTCAGGACCCTTCAACTTACCAAAAGGGGGTGAAAGAACTGGAGCATTCTCCGGAACGTTTTACATACTTTCTCAACTAATGAACATCAATTCTTGAATGCCGATGAGATAGATGGCCCGTCGACCGAGCAATTTCATGAAAACGGCAGCGATGCAGCGAATTGCAGTCGCTCGCGTGTTTTATGAGCTCTTTGAACCTGCCTATTTGGGAATAGACACCCTCCACCCCCTTGATGCTTCTCGCGTTAAAAAGAGGCAATGACAATGAGCATGAGGTTTCAGTTCCCGGTCCTTTAACGACGACGGCTATCTGCGCGGATTCCAGTCATCCTTCTCTCCGACCTTCATCTCCCCCGGGGCTTATAAGCCAGCCACCAAACGTTTCGTAATGAGCCCTACTTTCCTGGTTCCCTTGTCTTATGACCTCTCCTCTTCGTAAGCGGCGTCTTTTTCCAGCGGCTCAACCAAGCACTCACACCCATACCCTTCTCTCCAGGTGCAGGATGTCCTCCGACGACTCTGACAACAAGCCACTCAAATCGCGACTGTTCTCCCACGCGTTGACGCCCGCAGACGCGATCGCGGAGGCCTGGCGAAGAGAGTCGCGCGAAAACCAGGAGAGGTGGCGGCGGGCCGAGCAGGAAGCGATGGAGCGGTATCGTGCATCATCATCTCCATCCCCACTCCCAACACCACCCGCGCCGTCGAGGGGTTCACCTCGAACTCAGACAGGACAGTTTGGCCAGCGGCCGAAGCAAACCAAGTTGTAGCATTAGATAACCACGTGGCATCCCACTCCCTTCTCTTTCGGTCCTTCCCGGCCTTTGCCGCTCCGTGTTTTATTTTATTTTATTCTATTTATCCCGTTCCATTCGATATTTTTTTCCGCCTACGCGGGTTTCCTCGTTCCGTCCGTGTGTTCTCTCTTGGTCTCATCCCTTTCCCCTCCACTCTTTCCTTTCTTCCTTTCCTTCTCCCATGGGCTATGAAACCATTAAGGACTTGACAGCGGGGACGGCTGGAGGTATCGGACAGGTTCATCTTGCAGCATGCTTGTTCGCGTTCAATCTTGTCATCTGACTATGCGGCGAATGCTATGCTATATGTGTCACCAGGTCCTCGTTGGTCAACCTTTCGATATAGTCAAAGTGGTATGTCCTCTCCCAAGCCTTTCAATGCCGACCCATTTGAACCGAACACCCAGAGAATGCAAACTGCACCAGCCGGTACTTATTCGGGAATGTTCCATTGTGCCGGTGGGATCCTCAAGAACGAGGGTCCGTTCGCTTTCTACAAGGTTAGACTTTCGGTCTTGGTTTCGAGTCATATGGTCTCACTCGCGATCTTTTCGCCTGGTTGCAGGGAACTTTGACGCCATTGCTCGGGATCGGTCTGTGCGTTTCGATCCAATTCGCTGGTCTGGAGTACTCGAAGCGAATATTCTCCGCCCGGAACATCGCATCGGGTAAAGGTGACGGTCCCTTGACTGGATCCCAGTACTTTGCCTCGGGCGTCATCGCTGGTCTGGCAAACTCGGTCGTGTCAGGTCCAGTCGAACACATCCGCATCCGTAGGTCATTTTTATTCAGAGATGATCGGAGAAACCCTCCCCCTCCTTCCATCTAGCGCCGCAACCCCGATTTACGCGTTTCCTTTCCCTACCGCAGGTCTGCAGACTCAACCAGATAAAGTCCGACTTTACGCCGGTCCGTGGGATGCCGTCAAAAAGATTTACGCTTCCAACGGGATCGCCGGGATTTACAAAGGACAAGTCGCGACTCTTTGCCGTGAGGCTAGCGGATATGGCGTTTATTTCTGGACCTACGAAAAGCTTATGCAGAGGGAGATGGCCCAAAAGGGAATCAAACGGGACCAAGTGAACCCTGCCAAAACTGTTCTGTTCGGCGCTGCGTCCGGATATGCGGTGCGGTTTCCTCGTCTCTATCTCGTTTCCGCTCCCTTGGTTTTTTGACTTGACGTTCTCACTCTTTGATGAATCATAGCTCTGGGCAGTCATATACCCGATAGATATGATCAAGTCTCGTATGCAGACAGATGGATTCTCACCCGCTACCGGGCAAAAGTACAAATCTACGTTGGATTGCGTGAGGACGACCTGGAGGACGGAAGGGATAAAGGCGTTCACGCGGGGGTTGACCCCTACGCTTATTCGGTACGTTATGCCCATCGATTGGGACGGAATCTCCGAACCCCTCCTCTTCGGCTCATCTGTAACTTATTTTAATCTCTTTCCAGTTCGCCGTTCGCGAATGGAGCCACCTTCTTGGGTTTCGAGATGGCAATGAGGGTGTTGAATACGGCATGATTCTAACAGATGTTCCAGGTTGTTCATCTGGGTAATTGTATGTATTGTCTGCTGTTTATAATCTAATGCCAACGGGTTATCCTTCTCCGGTGGTCTGTGGTTCGTGGTCTGAGCAGATGGGTGAAACAACGAGACCATTGCCGTGCCGCCCGCGCCATTCGGTTACGGCGGGGACTAGTGGTTGAGATCGCAACGCTGTGGCCCAGTGGGTCCGAGGCGGCCGCTGCGGTGTATCCGGCGACTTTGACGTTAAAGAATCGATTTGTTCGTTCCTATTCTCGAAGGATCTAGATAGCGAAGAAGCCTGCTGCGCCATGAGTCAAGGATCCGTAAGACAATGTCGGGTTGCCGCCTCGGGATCGGGTCATTCTCTCGATCGGTCCGTCACGTCGCGGCGCTTACCATATCCACAACGTCCAGCAACCCCTTGTCTCCAGCGACGCACAACTGCTCAGGATGGCATCTACACAAGACGTCACGGTCCCGTTCATCAAAAAGAAAGGAAGGTCTCGTCCTACGACAACCCGCCAACGGTCCGCGTCGCCTGGACCGGTCGCTGAGACATCTTCCCTCACCACCACCGCATCTAAATCGGAGGTCGTCTTGCCCTCTCGAAAGAACGCTAGCCGACTAATCAGCGCTGGAACGAAGCGGACTGCTTCCAAACGAGACGAGGACGAGGCGGAGGAAGAGGAGAGGGACGGTCCTGGCGTGAAGTGGACGGCTGAAGGGTCTCATATAAACGCTGCCAAGGAGATTCTCCTAGGCGACGAGGCGGAAGAGCTCCTTGCGAAACGACGCAGGGCGGAAAAGCCCGATGGCGACGACGACGAGGACGTTCCCGAGGACGGGTTGTATCACGGTCAGAAGGGATACACAAACCACATCAAGAAGAGGCAGGAGGTGCCAAAGGCCATGCGGGTCGGCCCACAACGCAACACGAGCACGATAAGGACTGTCACGATCGTCGACTATCAACCTGACGTATGCAAGGACTACAAAGGTAAGCCTCCACGGCCGTTTATGTCGTAGATCCCGCAAGGAGCTGACAAGACGGCTATGTGTTTTAGAGACCGGGTATTGTGGCTTCGGCGACACGTGCAAGTTCTTACACGACAGAGGGACATGTGAGTAGACGCGTGGGGTCCGATTGATTGCCTATGGATCGAACGATACTTACCCGGTTGGGCGTTGACAGATCTAGCCGGATGGCAGCTGGATAAATTGGCAGATAATCCGCAGAAACAGGCCGGGGACGTGGAGGATTCAGACTCAGATGAGGACGTGCCGTTTGCGTGCCTAATCTGTCGGAAACACTTCACAAACCCGGTGGTCACACGTTGCGGACATTATTTCTGCTCAGCCTGTGCCATCAAACGTTTTGCGAAAACGCCAAAGTGTCTGGCATGTGGCGCTCCGACCAGTGGAATCTTCAATAGAGCGGATAAAATACTGGCTAAGCTGAACAAGAAGAAGTCAAAGAAGACGGGAAATGGGGTCGATATGGGGGAAGAGGAGGAGGGCCCGGATCGTGGTGATGGGGGTGCCACTATCGAAGGCTTATCGGAGGCAGAGGGTGGGGAGAGCAACTAAAGGGTGCGCATCTCATATTACTCCCGATGGGAAGCACTGTCATCCTGTTCCGATGACCTTGGTGTCTGGGCAGTACGCTGTAGCGGGTGGATTTGGCCTGATCTGGATGGAGTACGTTCGACGGCGATACTTGTACTGATCATAATCTATCCTCATACAGGCATCTTCCTGATTGTTGCGGCGTCGGTGCACGACAGCGTCAGAGGGACGAACCATCGCCCCCACTTTGCGTTGAACGCGCGGGGTGTGCGGAGGTGATCTCCGACATTCAACACTCTGACGACAAGCTGTTCTGAGCGGAGCAAGGTCCTGAATTTGTCTACTCTTTCCGGTAATTTCGGTGGATATATGTGCACGACGAGGGGGATCGGGTGAGAGATGAGAAGCCCTCGCGCCGAATATGGGCCGGCCGTCGCAACCTTGTGTTTGAGTATCTACTAATGTTCACGTAAGGTTGGCTCGTGTTCTGGCTGTATAGATTGAATTGGGGGTTATGCGGCAGAGAGTGGGAAGTTTCCCGTCAAGCCACCCGGCACTCGGTCTCAGAACAGCCCAGGCGGAAGACGGCTTGCCAAAGCGAGGGGGGGTGGAAGACGTACAATCAACGTTTGCCGACGGCGATTCACTTCTCCCGATTGTCCGCCATCGCGCCCATTGAGAAAAACGCGGCACCGCTATGTAGATCAGCCAGTTTGGAAGAATTCTCGAGGTGACTTGCCACGCCAGGCAGCCTATCAAAATCGGGCACAAAATCCCCGATTCTTTCAATTACCACCTTACTGGATCCGCCGCCCCACAGCCTCCCCTCCTTTCCTCACACATACCCTTGGGATATCTTTTGTTTTATTCCACGTTTTATTTTTATGCCGTGTGGGTGCACGTAGTACGTCAGTCAAGGGGGCGTGCACGGTGATCGGTGTTGGTTATGGACCGGGAACATGGAGCGTTCATATAAGATTTCATTTCAGGACGCACGCGTACGAAGGACATAATTTACACTGCTGCAGTCGGGGGAACGATTTGTGAAGAAGAAGAGGAAGAAAAAAACCGGTCCGTTTCAAGAAGAAAGAAGGGGGGGTGGCAAGAAGTGAATGCGCACAGCGAGGCAGCGGCCTGGACTTTCGAACACAAGAGAAGAGGGTACGGTCAACGTTTCCGGGGGACAACTATTAGCGGATCTGCGTGGAACGCGGCGAGCATAAAGCAAGGAGAAAAGTAATTGAAACAGAGAGAAAAAAAACAAATTCGATGAGCAAAACGCTAAACGTCCGTTTAGGTCACAGAAGCGACCTGCACGCCGCCATTCATGCCATACCAACCTCGAGGCCCTAGGGGCTGCTCACGCACTTGTTATCGTCCTGGTGCCTCTTCTTGGCGTCGGCTCGCGAGAACTGCTTCCCGCATCTCTCGCACTTGTGTACCGGCGGGTTCTCCGAATGCGTGCTCTCGTGATGGCGGTTACGATCGTGCAGGCGGGAAAACGTAGTGCCGCATTTATCGCACTGGTAACGAAGGGGTGGAGGGGACGTGGTCTGGACTGCCGTCCTCGGAGTGGTCGTAAACGGCGACGGGTTCGGGTTTTGGAAAACTCCCGGCGCGACGAGCGGGGGTGTGGAGATGTACTGAAGTTGGTTGGTCTGACGGTTGTGGTCCTGCTGGCTTTGTTGGTGCCCCTGTTGCTGATGCGTCATGCTGGGTTGGGGATGCGGCGGTTGTAGGTAGCCATGTAGCCGAGGATCGGTATAATTGGGGGTCGGGCCATGACCTTGAGGGTTCATCGGGACCCGCGCTTAACGGACACAGATGCGTCAGCGACACGAAGCGAGATAGATCGAGGTGGGCGGGCTCACCTTGCGGGTCCTGGTTAGGACTGGGCACGTCATGCGAGGGCTGGTACTGGGTCCCGTTGTTCTGAGAGGACGGCTGGTACTGGGAGTTCTGCTGCTGGGACATGTCCGGGCAAAGCACTCGAGGCGACGAGGGGTAAGGAGGGAGAGAGCGGAGACGGCGAACCCTTTTATAAGCTTTGAAGGAAGATGACCGGCACCAGCTCTCGTGTGAGCGTGAAGGGGATAAATACCAGGAACGGGATAAATTGCGGGTAGGGGAGCTACGATAGCCAAATTAGACATGTTATGGAGACTGTAGACAATCCAAAAAAACGGAAAAGAATATATCGCGGGCGAGCCGCCAATCTGCCGTTACCCGGGTGTGTGTAGGGGGAGCTAATTTGCGATGAAGGTTAAGTCGGCAGAAAGAGAGGAAGAGCAACCTGAAGCAGCGGCTATCAGTCCAATCTAAACGGGTATACACCCAGCGCGTCGGTTTCTGTAGTACGTTTTTTTATTACTTACCCCCCCCTCCTTCCTTCGTGACGCCACCTGCAGCGAGGGGGACACGCCGCGATGGGCTGGGATCCGAACGAAGGGGAACCGCGAGGCTATCCCATTGTTCCCTCGTTGGCACGCACCCAGAACTGTCCATGCAAGAGGATGACGCGGCGAGTGAACGAGGACGTACGCCAGACCGTTTTCGGCAAGGCGGGACAAAAGTCAATCTGCCCCCGCCTGCTCGTTTGCTTCCGACAGGAGCGTTGCCAACCTGGACGCCCGATCGGTCACGTCCTTGACCTGGGCGATCGCCATTCAAGCACATTTTCGTGAATATCATTCGTACATATGCACACCCTCCAACTCTTGTTTTCCCATTTGCAAATAATACGGGACGGAGACTAGACCGAGAACGTGAAATTCTCACTTGACCATTCTCACCCGCCGGTCTTCTCGTACGTAACCGGAAGGCAACGGCGAGACGATGCTCCAGGTTACCCAACATCTCAGCCAGTTTCGATGACAGACGCTTTGCCCGAGAGCAATCTATCGAACGGCCTAGGGGCACAGGCACTCGCAACCCGACGACCACGCCACCCCCCTTCTGTCGTCTCCCCGTCGCCGCGGGTTGCCATTCCGCCTGCGAATCGCATGCCACCGGAACAGCGACAGCGGCGTCCGACCCGTTCGAGAACCGATTTCACGTAACCCTCCGTTCTTGGCCCCGATAAGAGCATTCGCGCATCCCAGGTCATCGGCAACAGTCCGACGACTGGAACCCTCCAGGTCCCGGATCCCCAACGTTTTGGAGCTAGGGGATTTGATTTGTAGTCAATACATCGTGGACGCAAAAACGGGTCCACCACAAGTTACAGCGCAGCAGCGTAGACCGGTTTTAGACCCTTAAGCGAATGAAGCTTGAGGTAAAACAGGTCCCATCATCATATCTCTACTTACAACTCCGCGTTTGAGCACAACCAAGAAGACGGCCCTGACGGCATCGGGAGAAGGCCGAACCGATGCAGTCGCGACCGGCGTTTGGAGCGAATCGAGAAGCATAAGGGTTTGTTGGGTGGTGTACAGTGACCAGAGGCACGCACGGATCAAGCGTCACCCAAAGTAAGTAGAGCAGGACCAACGGAAGGGGTTTGGAAACCCGTCGTCAAAATATCACGGCATCAGGAGATGTGAGTAAACCAGGGAGCAGAAGAGAAAACGAAATGGAAAATCGTACGGATAAACGGACTCCCAACGTCCTGCGTATTCCAACAACCGCCTGCGGCAGAGACGTGAGCCGAACTAGTTAGCCTGTGCTCCCATTCGACGAAACACTGGGGGCAAGCGGGGAATAAACCCCCGTTCGGTGTCTGAATGGAGTCAATGGCTGTTAGTCCTCACGCACGTAAACTATACGATACGAGCGCAGAATGATATACGTGGGCGTCATGGGTTGATTGAAGGGTGGAAAGCATTCGAGCAATGTTTCCCTTCCGGTGGCGGGGGGGGGATGTCCAGCCTCGAGGGCGGTGAGGGCCAACGCCGTCGGAGAGAGAGGAGGTCAATAGCCCTTCCGCAGATTGCCGACGATCACTCGACTAACTTCATGGCCCCCTTTGACCTTGAAGCTTGCATCCAGCAACTCCTCCGGAAACAGCTCTTGCACGAGGCATTACTTCGCGAAATATGCGAGAAAACAAAGGAGGTTCTCATGCGCGAATCCAACGTCGTGCACATCAGCGCCCCGGTCACCGTCGTAGGTGATATCCACGGGTTCGTAATCTCTCATCCTCCGTCCCACCCCTCTGGCGAGCCAATTGACGATTTTTCCACCCCATTTTTCGTCTAATTCAAGCCAGTTTTATGACCTTATTGAGATTTTCCGCATCGGCGGATATGCACCCCACACAAATTATCTATTCTTGGGCAAGTTGAACCTATCCACCGTCCCCCCTGCCCAATTCCCCCCGCCGCTAATTGCAACCGCCATGTCACTGTAAAGGCGATTATGTGGACCGAGGCCTGTTCAGCGTCGAGACCATCTCGCTCCTTACGTGTCTCAAACTTCGATACCCAGACAGAGTTCAACTGATCCGAGGGAATCACGAGTCCAGAGCCGTCACCCAAGTAAGCACCGCACACTAAAAACCGCACCTCCGCTCCCTTCCACTTTAAATCCGTCTAGAACGGCGGATAACGTCCATTCTTACACACTGCCCCCTTTCATGACAGACGTACGGGTTCTATACGGAATGTGTGAGGAAGTATGGCTCGTCCCGAGTTTGGACATACTTCACAGACATGTTTGACTTCCTGACGTTGTCCGTCGTGATCGATGACCGAATATTCTGCGTTCATGGGGGTGCGCTATCGCCGTTATTCTCCGTTGTCAGGTGAGCGATGGAACTAACCCGTTGGAAAGGTCTGTCCCCATCGATACACTCCATCGACCAAATCAAAGTCGTGGACCGGTTTCGAGGTTAGTCAGAATAAACCTTCCATCCATCCCCCTGTCTTTCAGTTTCCGCCCGATGGCGCCGCCTTTTTGCTCTCGCGTGTACGTTGCTGTTCGGCCTTTCATAATACCCTCTTCGTGTCGCATCTATAGAAATCCCCCACGAAGGCCCTATCGCCGATTTGGTTTGGTCCGACCCTGACCCAGAGAAGGAGGACTTCGCGATTTCCCCGAGGTAAGCGTCATCTCTTCTCAATCAGTTGTGGGCGGGCTATACATTCTCGTTCATCTTTTTTTCTTCTCGCGCAATCCTTAAACGATCGACGCTTGGCCGTTATCATCCCTCCTTCCCTTTGTTACTGTGCCGAACAGAGGCGCGGGTTACACGTTCGGATCTGGGGTGGTCTACAAATTCCTCGAGACGAATGGAATGTCGCACATCCTCCGCGCTCATCAACTCTGCATGGAAGGCTACGCGTCCCTGTTTGATGGCCATCTGTCGACTGTGTGGTCAGCTCCAAATTACTGTTACCGATGCGGAAATTCGGCCAGCATTTTGGAGGTGAGCCCAGGGGAAGTGATGTATTTCAACGTTTTCCAGGCCGCCCCTGAGAACGACAGGGACGGCCCTAGCCATCAAGCAATACACAACCCTGGTGGAACGGTCTGTGCCTAAGTCATCTGCGTCACCGTCCCTAGCCCTCACCTTTTTGATAGCTTCCGGAGTACTTCCTGTAAACGACTGTGTCCATCACAATGTTCATTTAATGCACCGCAATCATCCAAAAGCGTACAACATTCCACAAGCACAACGAGAGTAGTACAAGTAAGGCGATACCCACTACACCTATAAACTACACACAAAAATCGTCACTTGTGTCGCCCGTCCTCGAAAGGGTTCTCAGCGTACTCCAACTCTTCGGTAGATTTTCGTTGGGGCGAGGGCGGACCACCGAGAGTCACTGGACGCTTCGGCAAGATCCCAAGTTTAGCTAGAAGTCTCAGTGGTTAGTCCGGGTCTGATATACGCAAAACAACTCCAGGCGGACTAACCGGGATCAATGTTTGACGCTTGTTGGTTATATTGGTTAGAGGCCAGGGTGATGTCTGGACTCGGAGCCCGCTGATCGGGTTTGGTTGAGAACGTCGTCGAGGGCTGCTCAGATGCTGTTGTGGGAGTCGACTGATCTGAGGATGACGTATAACGATTAAGGAACGGGCTGTTTTGCGCCTAGTACGAGGAAAGAAATAGAACTGACAGGTCATATCATACCCGCGAGTAGGCTGCGTGTTGGTAGGGGGCTGTTGGTAGTGGGCTTGTGTCATCACCGCGTGACGGTCTTGATGCGAGGGGGCACCAACAGGCGGTCCCCCTCCGTTCGCCGTGGAAGTAGAGCCTGAATCGGGACTGGAACGGATGTGCACGTCATTGATATTACATACCGATTAGCGAAATCAAACCAGGGGTAAGAGAGGCATTCAATATTCACCGAGGCTGATCCAGCTCCTGTATCTTGGCTTTGACTTTGGAAAAGAGCGTGTTGAAGGTCTTTTTCCCACCTGGGACAAGCAGAGTTGTGAAAGCATTCGTTAGACAATGGGAGTCGTTACGGGATGGAACGGTCGGGTGACGTACTTTCGGCCAATTTATTGAAGGTGTCTGTAACTTCCTGCATGTTTGGGGCGGTGCCCGGAGTGGTCTGAGCTGGGGCGTGTGCGCGTTGTTGGTACGGCACTGGCTCCACCACGGCCGGATGCCGCGGTTGACGTTGACGGCGACGGTTCGCTTCTTCCTGCTCTTGAATAAGAAGGTTTCTGGCGAACTCCTCGTCCAACTCCGTTTGGTCCTATGAAGGGGTAAGATGTTCACCCCGAGAAACGGCAAGCGCGAGCGGCTCACAGCATTGACTGGATGTTGTTCCGTGTATTCAGGGTCGCTCATCCCGAGCAATTTATCAATTGCCCTGTCCTGGTTGCCATTGACCGAGGCGAGTACGGATTGGCTTGTGAGATCGCAGTCAGCTGCGCGAACGACCGGGAGACGAAATTTGTTGCGCGTACAGAACGATTGGGTCAAAGTCCGGGAATATCGCTTGGAGAGAGGCGACTTGAGGGTCTACTGCGGGCTCTTCGACCGGTTCGGCGGCGGTCGGTTGTGCTGGAGTGGGATCAATGGCAGGTGGTGATTCTATGAACGGGGCGGAAGCCTTGAGGCATCAGCGGGTGGCAGTCCAGTCAACTCTTTTGGTCAAAACCCTGACCGGTCAAAACGCGAGCAGGAGCGTTCGATTCAGCTTGAGCCATTCTTGAAGACGAAAGAGAAAAGCAAGGAGGAGGTACAAGATCAAGGTGAACCGCGAGCTGCGGACTGTCCTCTGCGGCGGCCCACGGCAATTCTTCCCACTTGGCCTGACGATTCTCTCACGAAGGAATTTATACCAACTCCGTTTGTCCGTGCATGCCCTCCCCTCCTGACCCTGACACCGCACCGGTCGTCAGCCTCAACGATTGGGATAACAATGTCTGGGCCACGTCATCGTCCAGCAACCTCCATCGCAACTTCAAGTCCTCTCTCAATAACGCCCCAAGTCGAACACGATCATCACAGTCGTTGCACAAGCGGCGCACGTCGGAGAATCCAAACACGACGAGCGATGCAAAGGTCCCATGGAGGATCCAACACTCGCGCGCAGAGTCGTCCGATGGTGCCAGGGGACATCCGTTGAAGCGAGACTCGGGTTGTTTATCCCCGCCCGTCTTCAATGACCCGACCGTCACGCGCCCCATCCTGAACTTGCGGTTGTCTCCTGGTCCGACGGTCGACGTTGATAAGGACCCATTTGAGGTGGAACGTGGGGTGGAGACAGACCCCGGTGAGAGGGAGGAGCTGGTGCTCGTACACGAGGTCAGTTCACACTCGTCCGGAATCCGACGATCTGCATGCGTGATGGGTTTCTGACCGGCCAGGCATGTTAGGTGACTACAACAGACTCCCTGCAGGGGGTATCACTGAAATACGGCATTTCAATGGCCGATTTGCGAAAGGCCAATCAAATGTGGCCATCAGATTCCATTCACCTCCGGAAGTCACTAAACGTCCCGGTCAACAAGTCAAGCAAACTGAAGCGGCTCAATGCTGATGGCCCCAAGGAGGTTCAGAGAACCAATTCGTCGTCGTCAATGAGGCAGCTCGAAATAATGCCGGACATTCGCAGGATACCCGCCTCGCATCTCTCGTTTTTCCCTCAGGGGTCACCCTCCGACGTCTCTCCCGCCAACACAGTGGTTACCATGGCCCGACGTCCTCGCATCTCCAGGCAGCTCGATTCAAGTGACAGTGGATCTCCGACGCTATCTCCGAACACAAACCCGTCGTCTATCTTTTCCACGCTCCCTCGAGCCTTTCCAATCGCTAAGGACGCCATCATGTCGAGGTTGTCCCTTGATTCCGGCGGCACTCCCCCGAAGGAAGAGCAAGGGCACGAGATGGGGGTAGTGGGGAGAAATGCTGGCGCCAATGACACCTGTTCCGGTGGTTCTGGACCGCGTCGTGGTGCGGGCGCAGACCCTAGGACGACGAGCCGCACAAGTGACCATGGGACACGCGACGGAAGACAGACTCGCACCCGAGATTACGGTGCATATAGGACTGGGGAAGAGGAGAGAGAACGTGCGTCGACGGTAATCCGCACGTCGCAATTGGAACCTTCCCCGGAGATGCTGGTTCCCGCACTAGGACAAAAACGGGTACAATGCGATCAAGGATCTAGCCTGTGAACCCGACCAAACGTCAGTCAGTCAATGGATGAAGGGTGCCGTTATTCATTTTCTTCGGTCAGGTTCTTTGCTCAACATTTGTACTGATCGTTTCTTTTCGGTCTAGATTCCTGCGTGTCTAAGGGTTGTGGGCAACAAGTTTTGGCCGTTCAACCTTCTCAACGGCAGCGCGTTGATGTGCCGTCTGGGCCAGCCTGACAGGACTTCCTGTACATGATCCTGATTTATACACGGGGAGAAGGTTCGGTTATATGTACTGTATTGCTGCCAATTTAGTAAGTTTTCTTTTTCCCTCAAGGCCACCCTCAAACCGGGCGGTTCTTAGCCGTAACGGACCTGATTTCATGGACGTTCTAGAATAAGTACCGGCAATCCGGCGATGCACACTCATACGAAACTTGCCTTAGCCTTGCATCAATCTGTCCTCGACACCCCCGGCCGATTCTCGCAGAGAGAGATGGAATGCATGCGTTGGCTTCTTCCCACAGTCGCTTGAGCCGACCACAAACTGGCATGCCAACAGATGATCGATGCGGAATTGCGTGTGATCTTACACACCCTTCCCAGTCCCCTCGCCAGCCCCCGCCAGTGGCGAGTCTCAGGTTTCTCACATTTCGCACGTATATATTTATTATGCAGATAGTGTATTCCGTTTTGGCCAGCGAGCTACCCCAGAGGTCATGAGAACGGAGGGCGGAATTAAAGTTGACCTCCATGATATAGAAGAAAGGATTTTCGGTTTTGATCGGCAATGCGGATCCCACGGCTTGTTCCTTGTGTTTGTGTTTGTGTACGTTTGACTTTATCCTTATTCACAAAACGTGATAGGGTGGCTGCCCCCCGCTTCCAATCCCCATTATTTTCATCAACTTGCACCGTTGAACCCACTCCAGCGTAAGCAAATTTGTATTTCGCCCATTGTCGAACAGGAATTGACAGACGACATTGTACGTGTTTCCTCTCTTGCTTTTGTTTCCGCAGCCCGGCCGTGATGCTGTCTCCGGAAGCTTTGTTCGTTCAGCGTTATTGCCTTCTTGACGCAAGGGTCCATAAGATTCTGCCAGATATGCCACCCGCGGGTCCGCCCCGAATCTGCCTGTCATCAGTGGTGCTGGGCGGAGACCCCGCCAATCGCGTAATATCGACGTGCGCAGCCACAAGGATTATCCTCCTGTCTGTTGGTTTCCGGCAAGGTTTGCGCAAACGCGGGCCAGGTGTCTCATCGTTTCTCCGTTTCCAATGTTTCAGTGCGCGCCCGCGTGCAGAGTTCCCGCGGAACGTTCTGCCCCCCTTTCCATATCAGACGTTCGTCGAAACCTTACATGTACGGCCTCGTATCTGCCTCGCGCTCTGCCCAGAGCTTCTATCTATTTGCTTGCACCGGTCGAGTTTCGACACAGACACCACGTTGGAGATAGCCTTGGTTTTGATCCGAACTGACTTGTGGTTTCGATATACGATTCAACTGGATAAGGTATATGTGATGGTCACGAGGCGTTTGAGGGTCGAATTCGTAGCAACCTCGAGGGTTGGGGATGGTTGCAATCTTGTGGTCTGGCATGCGAAGGCGCGGGGTCACGAGGTTGCTTTTCCCACAGACTCTCCCGTATTGTCTTCCCGCCGCCTCTTTTCCCTTTCCCTTACCTATCATCGACTTCCTCAAAGCTTATCAGAAAATCATGCGTGCGTGACCTCTACGACCCTGCCTCGTCAGTCGCTCTAGTGCGGGTCGCTGAGAATAACAATCCCATCCAGCCAATTACATTCGTATCGCTTGCGTTGCTGGGGCGTGGGCCCTAGGGACCTTTGTCTTCACACCTCTCTTGACTGTTCCAATCTTGAACCTTTTCGGTTTCTCGGCCATCGGTCCTGTTGCAGGTGAGAGATGACTCTTCCTGTACAACGGTGCCACCTTGCCTAACTTGTACTCGCCCTCGCCACACTTTTTGTATTGTCAAATGTTGCTTAGGCACGTTCGCCGCTGGAGCTCAATCTGGGATCGGAAACGTTGTTGCCGGTAGCTGGTTTGCGACTGCACAGGGAATCGCCATGGGGGCTGGGATTCCTGCCTTTATTCAAGTCGTCGGCGGTGCCGTTGCTGGGGTATTTGGCGGGCTTGCCGGTTTGTTCTTTTAGAGTTCACTTTCGAGACCCTTTTGCTCGGCTCTCGATAGATTCTACGATGTGTATTAAATCCAGAAGCTATAACGGACTGCCTGGCGTCGGTTCGAGAATATAACTATCATTAACTCGCAACCTGCGTTGAGGTCCATGGACCAGATGACACCAGGCTGTGATCGACCTCTTGGGACGGTGGCGCACGGATCCAATCTACGCATTATTCGCCCCGCCAAGTCCAGACCGCCCAACTCCACCAGCCGCTGACGGCGTGGAAACTCACACATCGGGTAGGTGGCTTTCCGCGGAAAATGGAGGACCGGGCCAACGGCTCAGCGAATGATCTTCCTCCCCGGCGACAGCGTGGGCGATGTCGGACCGGACACGGCGACGATGGCGTGTGCAAAATGGGGAAACGTCGGCTGTCGTGGACGGAAGGAACGAGGAAGGGAGATAAAAGTGGAAACGAGCCCAAGAAAGAAGTGCAAGAGAACCTTGCGGGCGTTAACGGCGCGTCTAAGCACGGGTACTTATCGGTAGCGTGATTCCGAGGCTCCGGGCAATGGCTCCGTATGAGAGAACGCCCGGAGGAGAAGGGGGTCTCAAACGAGGGGTGGCGCGATCGTGGGGAAAGAGAGCTGGTGCCAAACGTCGGGGTCTGACACACGCTGCTTCCCGCGCCAAACCCACCGGACTGCAGGGGGAAACTCGGACCCAGGAGACCAACGATCAAGGGGAGGGAAGGAGGAGGAGGTGGGGGTGCTCCAAGGGGGGGTACTCACAAACAAGCGAACGCATGCTCCAAATGAATGGGAGGTAAAAGAATCAAAAGGCGTTTACTTACTTGGAACCGACCGTAGAATGAGGGGGGGGGGCTTCAAAATTGGGAAGAGGCTAACCATCGATGATGCACTCCCGCATACAAGATGGCATCACCCCCATCGGATTTACACACTTTGTACGTTTATCCTCTAATCCCACAGGCGCGGACCTTGAGTCGGAAGGTAAAGATAACAGGACAGCAACCCCGCGGTAGACGCGCCTTCCCGCCCGACGCAGGGTCCGAGTGATACCAGTCCCTCCTCAAGGAACAATCGAAGCAGTGGGGTTATAGACTTTTGCTTCCTTCCTATTGGGAGATAAGGCCCACACACACACTCACTTTCCTTGGCTGATAAGGTCATACACCCACAAACTCCCAGACGACCGGCGCCAGATTGAATCTCCGGCGTCCAAAGAAAAAGATCAAGGGTGCTTACATTGCGCTGGTTCACAGCCCTGATATCGGGGCCGTCCCGTGCTGCGAGCCACCTCTCCGGACAAGTTGATCAATGTGTGATCATCACTCCGTGGAACCGCCCTCGATCATTCGCGTGACGTCCATCTTCATCATGGTTTCGCTAGCGGATGCAAATCTCGCGTACCAGCAAAGGGAGAAGAGAGATGGTTTCCGCCGCCGCCGCCGCCGCCCTGGTGTCCTACGTCTCTTCGGTTTAGATATTTCAAATATCAACCGGCTAAGAATACATTTGTGTGATCAAGTGGAAGGGAGACCAACCGCGAGTGAGTAGCTATGAAAATGTCCGAGGCTCGAGACCATCGCAGAAACGTGAACATCATCTTGGAAAACTTAATGGAAACACACCACCACCAGCAAGTCCGCGCGTGATAGAAGCAGGGGGAGAGATAAGCACAGCTGTAGTTGAATAAAGATGAGCGGGCTATCGGTGTGTGTGATGTGGGTGAGGAGGAGGTGATTGGTCGAGTCTACGGTGTGTAGCGGAGTGAATAGGCGGGTAGACAGAAATTGTAAGTCGGCAGACAAAAAAAACGAGCTCGCGATATATTCTATGCATTCATGAGTGGGACAGTGTTCTCCGATTGCAACAGACCGCGGCCGCTTACGTATGAAGAGGACAACACGGGTGAGTCTATGGAACGGCGGAGAAACCGAGAGATGCGAATCTCACATGTTCCCTCCGCAATCAAACATCCTCAACGCCCGGTCGTCCATTGGGTGACGGCCCAAACGCGGCAAACTCTCGAGGTAGGCTAACGGAGCCAGTGAAGGATCGGGACTCGATGATCTATCCCGGCCAGATGAATCCGAACCCGAAGATGACCGCTCGATACCTCCGGCCCGAGGGTATTGGAATGGGGGTAACATTCTAGGCGGCTCGCGATTACCTCGCATCCCGGGATTGTTATGCGAACGGATAGCGGCTTCCCGGGCCCGACTCGTTCGCGCACAAGTGTACAACTCGTGGGGAACTTGGAGGTTTTTCAGCATCGGGACGTCGTCGACCGTGGCGAGGTCCTCCACCTCGTCAGCACAGTAATAGGCGTCTGGCAGTTGGATTAGTAAACACGTCCGGTGACCGCGAGGAGAACTGTATTCACTTAAATGCCATTTCCTGATATTCACCGAAGTTTCACTGTGCACGTTTACGGAGTACGTTTGCTTCACGAGTTGCATCCGGGTGCTGGTTTGGATTTGATCAGCTGAAGAAGCGAACGAGGAGGGGGAATGCGATAACACACGCCCTGGGTCCGGATTTCATACGTTCAACCATTTGCGACTTGATGCCGTTCTCCTTCTCGTAATAGAACAGAAATTCCTGGCGTATGACGAAACATAAGCGAAAATGTGGGGCAACGGAGACCGGGCGGCGTACGTCTCTGGCTTTGGAGGGGCCCCAGCTTCTTCCTGGTGAAAGCGGTAGGAGGATTGACTTGAGCGGGGGACTGAATTCTTTACGGGGAGCAGAGGATCGACGCACCTTCCGTGAAGCGCTTCATTTCTTGCCCGTTGAAATCGAAGTAGGACGGGTTGCGCTCCTCCCAGACGTAAACGCAGCCCGACCGGACTTGAAGCCTCTCCGCCTCGTCTAGACGGCGGGTGATGAGAGGGAGAAGGCCTTTGGTGACGGCGTGGAAGAGGATGTTGGCGTCCCTGGCGGAACGAACGCGAATGCCCGTGAATGTTGGGTGTTGCATGGGTTGTTAGAGGGAAGGGCGAGGTGGGGGAGGGGAGGGGGTAAGTGGGAAGGCAGAGAGGTGTAACAGCTGGGAGCGAGGGGATTTGATGGTGCGGGATTATATTTATGGTTTTAGCCTCACATAAGAAGGAGAGGTTGTGAAAAACTTGATGTTTGAACCTTATCTTTCTTCTTATTCTAATATAATATTTCCCCCCACAAGAACGGAATCAAAACCGCCATCATTGCCCAGTCAGAATTGCCAATTCCTGTGCTTTTTCCTCACGGTACAGGTTCGAGCCCGAGGTCATCAGAAGCCTTTGTCGTGCTTTCCCTTGGTGTAAAAGTCTTCCATCCGTTTCACGATCGAATCCAACGCCGCCAACCAACCGTCCAGCTGCTGATTCAACTTCTCTTCCGTCGCTGGCGGTCCCCCCGATTTATCCTCCACAAGCTTCGCGTAAAAGTCGGCTCGATATGGGCAGGCCTTCATCGCAAGCTAAATCAAATTGGGTGAAATCATATCAGCGACGTCAAACATAACACACGACAACCGGAAATTAGCCAGTGAAAAAAAAGGTTGCGGCTGATGGCGCGGCAGATCCACAGATGCGAACGGATCTCGCTTTGCTCCCATCCTGCCCCCGCGTTTGCCCGGGGGGAGGGGAACGCCAACGTCATGTAACAAATAAGCAAAGGGAAGCGAAGTAGCTCACCGAAAAGATCGGGCGAACGAGGATGCCGTGGAACTTCTTGAGCGTTGCTTCGTAGCCGGAAGTGAACGCGGCGGAGAGTTCCTGCGCCTTGTTGGACTGGCTGCTCTGCAACGCCTTGCAGGTGAACGAGAGGCCACGAAGGAGCCACATCAGGCCCTCGGTGGCGGTCCTCTTTTTCTCGCCCTTTTCATTTTCGACCAGCTGTTCGAGGGTGCCGGAGAGAGCGGGGGCGGCGTCATATCTGGCGCGGACTTTCTGTATTCCGTCAGATGGGAAGGTTACGAGTGAGTGGATAGGTCTTAGACGTCATCGGAAGCGATCCCGCCAACTCACAGCGATGTTGCCCTTGATATCGGACTGGACGGGCGCGAAGGCGGCAGAACCCAATAGATCTACGTGGCCGATACATTCCCCCAACGGAAAGGGCCGGATTAAGGTCGGGAGGTGTGTTTTCGCTGCGAAATCGACACCAACGTACCGAATAACCCCAAGACACCCTCGGACGCCTCGAGGAATGCCAAGGTGTCGACGCCAGCGTCGGTGATGGGGACATCTGCGAAAGACTTGCTTGGGAGTGAGCACGGACGAAACAAAGGCACAACAAAGGGTGTTATCGGGCAAAAAAGACGGTGATCGTATCAGAAGACGTGCATACCGACCTTGACGGTATCGAGGTAGGGGGCCATGTATGCTGAGAGGTTATTTTGTAGTTTGAGGACGATGATGGGGGTAACAATGAGGAATTTAGATCGTTCCCGATTTGGGAGGGGAGATCCTACATTCCTCCCTCCTCCCTCGCTTGAGCCGATGCCTCACGTTGACTCTTCGCTCGTACCAAAAAGTATCACCGCCAGACAGCAGTTCTGGGAGCACGTTCACGAACAGCTCGTACACCTACTGGGTGATCAACGTGCCTGGGTCTGCCATCTTGCTGATACCGGCATCTGACGTCCTTTAACCTGTGCCATCTGTCCTTCCCCTCCCTTCGCTTGTTTGGGGGTTGTCATTCCCAATCTATTTAGGTCTCGAACCTTGCCAACGCCGCGTCCCTGATATACAATTCGCTTCTCGCTTTTTCTCTCTTCGGATCAGGCGACAATGCCGTAAATTGGTGTGGTAAGCAGTCATCCCTCGAAATGCAGTCTAGGTGGCCGACCCATCCGTAAAGGTTTCTACGTTCATGCGTCCTACTTCCCCCATCCTCGTAACCACCCTCCTACGGATCATACCCCATTCAACCCTGACACCCTCCTCCTCGGCCCATTCTGCGGCAAACCCGCCTGTCAGCTCATCCACGTTTCTCCCACCAACGCACGCGGTGTCTGCGCCGACGCATACCTCCAGCGATCCACCAAACTTATCCCCGACGTAGGGGCATACCCGGGTCATATCGCGTGCGACGGCGAGACCAAAAACGAATTGGTTATCCCTCTGGTCCTGGACGACCGTCAAGGTGCTGATCAGGTTAGTCCACCAAATCTCTTTTCCTTCTTCGAACGGCCGGTTTCCTGCAGGAGGCCTTGATCTTTCGCTTGCACCTTCGGTCCGACGAGTACGGGAAGACTAACGTCCCCGGTTTCCAGGTCTCTGATACCCCAGATGGCCACACTGTGGTTGGCGTCTTGGATCTAGATTGCCTTGCCCTTTCTGGCTTCCGAGAAGAAGATCGGCTAGGGCTCGAGAGGATTGCGAGATTGATCATGCATTCCTGTGATTGGTAGAACACATTCGTCGAGACAAAGGACCCGGCGCACAATAGTTTTTCCTTGGCGGTTTACGGATTCTAACTCCATCCCGTGTGAACGTTCCAACACCAACCCGGATGCATCAGAATTCAGCTATATGCAGTGTAGACTATCAGAAGTGCGTATCACCTACCCCCGGCGAGACATATTTCATCGCCAGGTTTTCCACACGGTCATTCCGCGTTCTGTCGCTCCCATTCCAAATACTCCTCGTGCAGCTTCTTCTGCAACGTCCACTCCTTCACCGTCTTCTTTACCTGATTCTTACTCAATTCTTTACCCCCACCGTCTGTCAGTGGCAGCCCGTCCTCGTTCCAGCTCCCGTAAGCGCCTTCTGGAACGTTCGGGGGCTGGAACATCTCGCCAGGAGGAAGCTTGCCCTTGAGAACCTTCTCGAGCTTTTTCAGTTTCTCTGCCTCGGCTGAAGCCGCCTTTTTAGCAGTCTTGGCAGCCACCTGCGCACGCTTTTCTTCTCGGGCTCGGATCAACTCCACCGGGTCTACGAGCTTCACGAGAGCCTTCCCATCTGTCACGCCAATTGTTGATCAGAAATGTTGCGAATGGAGGCAGAGCAACGGAACCCCTAACACCCCCCTTACCTTCCTGATCATCCAGCGCAACACCCAACGGTACCAGATCCTCATCTCTCAGCTTGTCGGAGAGCGCAAGGATGTCCTTCAAGGCCGTTTCACCTTTCGCAATCGCGATTTTTCGCACGCTGTCCCTAAACGAGGATAAAGCGCGCAAGTAGGGCATCAACGCACTCTCCCCCTGTTCACCGGGTTGTGAGCGAGGGTGACGTAAATTTAAATTGCGCCCTTGTTCGACTCACAGCGACATCGTCCAATGAGCTCGTCCGACCTCGCCCCCAGCCGATTTCTCCCTCCCGTTTAGGCCCTTCACCGAGCCCGAACATCCGTAGCATGTCTCCCACCCACTTGGCGACTCGTGTGACCGCGCCTACGTTAAGCGACTTCCCGCTAGAGTTGATGTATATGTTCGTTTTCGAGACTAGATCCCGCAAAACGTCCAGAGCGATGGGGGTATTGAACGAATCACAGAGCGCAATTCGGAATTCCGCTTGTGCCTTCTCCAGGCTGTGCATACACGGGTGAGCGGATCAGTTCCCGGTTGGAGGGTTGGGTGACCGAAAGGGGTGGTAGTTCGCGGCCACTTACCTGTTGGCGAGCTTCTGTTCGGGTTCATCATAGCCGTGCTTTCCCGTGAAGGCAACTGTTTCCGACTCCCTCTGACTGATTAGGGCTCTGACGACAGCGAAGAAATTCTGCCCTTCACTTTTAGATCTGATCGATTGCAGGGCCTCGCCCCCATGCCAACAACACGAAAAAAAGACTTACATTCAGTGTCGCTTCAATGTTCTTAACCTCTCCTGTCATCAACGATTCAGAGAAGTCGATCCTGGCGTTCCACAATTGTGTCAAGAACGCTAATCTCAATTGTCTCGCGGTAAACCTCTCCAGAATTTCCTACAAAGATGCCGTCAACCCCACGATTAGAGGCGAAGGAGGGACATGTGGGTCTCACGTCAATCGTGATGAAGTTCTTTAGCGACTTGCTCATCTTTAACCCCTCGATGTGTAGGTGACCAGTGTGCAGGAAATAGTTCACCCATGAATGGCAGTTGTGATACGCCTAACCGGGAGAGATGAGTCGGGCCCACGTGGACCGGGACGCTCGGGTGTTTCTCGGAACGTACCTCTGATTGGGCCAATTCATTATCGTGGTGGGGGAAGGCGAGATCAATACCACCCGAATGAATGTCCATGCTTTCGCCCAACGTCGCGGACGCCATGACCGAGCATTCTATGTGCCAGCCCGGCCGTCCAGGACCCCACGGGGAAGGCCACGAAGGTTCTCCGGGTTTGGAAGCCTTCCAAAGCGCAAAGTCCCCACCAGAACGACGACCAGAGCCGATCGATAAGGCGCCTAAACACGAGGGTAACACATAAAAAACCGATGGATCATCAGCGATCAAGGTCGAAAACAAGGCCGAGGACGGCACACGCGTTCTTCTGTCAGGCGAGCTCTTCCATTTTAATATAATGTAAAGCGCTGCACACTAACCTTCGCCTTCCTCCATCTTTTCCTTATTGCCTTTGCTCCACGGTTCCAGTTTGGCGTAGAAGTGACCGTCCTTGCCATCGAAGGCGTCCCTGTCGAAGTAGACACTTCCATCGACGGCGTAGGCGTATCCGTTTTGGATCACCTTTTCGACAAACGCAACGACCTCCGGAACGTACTCCGTGACCCGAGTGATAGTATCGGGTTCCCGAACCCGGAGCCTCTTCATATCTTTGAAGAATTCATTCTCCCAATATGACGCAAGGGACTTTGAAATCGATGGATCCGTCACCGTATCTTTGTACTAAACGGAGAGGAAGAGAGAGAGAGATAGAAAGTTCATCACGGTAAGTCTTCGGAGAAAGGGGTGACTGATCAACACCGTTCCACTCACCCGTCGGTCTAGGTATCCTGCAATCACTCCAGTCGACTCATCGATAAGCCGATAAGCCGAGTCTGGGTTCGTGGCGTTGCCGGCCTCGAGGATTGCACGAGCTTCATCGATCGCTGTGATCGTTTTCCGCTGTTAATGTGGGGGGGGGTTAGAGTTAGATGATCGTTGCGTGAATCCAACGAGGCGTAAAATTTTCACATACCGCTGCCGAGAACGCCATATCGAACTTCTCGTATCGTTCAAGGCACTCTTGTTTCCATGTGAGGTCCTGGATCTTCTGGGATAGTGATTTCCAGGCGCCTTCCTCATTGCCTTCGATGATCTTTTCGTTCTCTGGAAGACCCCTGTTCACTTCTGATCGGACGTAGTCCTTCCACGCTGAGTGAATTTCATCCACTAGTTTTGGCGTCAGCGTCGAGTTGCTTGTTCGGAACTCTTGGACCAGATGGCCTTGCCTGGCCCGTATGATGATCTGTGAAAGGTGACCCGAGCGGCGAGGGGGGTGATGATTGAGTTTTAGGGTCTTGACCGATATTACGGAAGGGGGGAGGAGCTAAGAACCTTGTCGTCGATGTCCGTGATGTTCATAACGAAATGGACATCATAGCCAAAGTAGTCCGACACAATACGTCGAAGGATGTCCTGGGTCACATAATTCCTAGGAACGGTTAGGTCAAAACTTCTGGGGTGTCCGGGAAGGAGAAGGTGGGGCTGCGCTAGTCACCTGGCATGGCCCATATGCGATGCGTCGTAAACGGTGGGCCCGCAGTTGTACCACTTGACATGGCGTGGGTTGAGAGGGACGAACTCTGTCTGCGCTCAACGACGACACGTCATCATCCATTCACGCCACAAACACTAAACCGTTCCCAGTCGTCAACGTGGGGCTTACCTTGGTTCGCGTTAGCGAGTTGTACACCTTCAGTGTAGGCTCGTCAGCCGAGGCGCGAGGTGGCGACCAGGCAGGCTGCTGTCCAGAAGTAGAGGTGGCCATGTGCGATGCGTTCCTCGATGGTAAGAACGCAGGTCTCGATGCGACAAGGCTAAAGTTCCAGCAAAGGACGATAGGGATCCGTCTCAGACACAATGCAAGGTTTGGTCTGGGGAGGACGGAGATGATCATATGACCAATACTTATCGTCGACTCCCAATCACGATCGAGTCAAAAATGAGGCATCGCCTTACGGCCCCGTGCGAACGCTCGCGCCGATCTCTCCGGTCGAGTTCAAATCGATGTCCAGCACAAGGTTCAAGGGAGGGAAAAGAAATATTATAATGGGGTTGTGGTCACAGGTACGAAAACAAACAAGCGGATAGTTCTACAGAAGCGTTCGAGTGGATTAATCCTTGTACGGGTCGGTGTAACGGCCCTGTCCTCCCTCGCCGTAATGGCCGCTACCACCCTCAGAATCATAGAGAGGAACCTTGACGGGACCGGAGTCGTCGTCCGGCTTTCCAAGGCCACGGTAAGAACCCTTGCCGTCGCGACCCTTTCGCAACCTCATCACAGCGAAGACGATACAGCCGATGACGAGAAGACCGATAATGACCACCGCAACGACAATGCCAACCAAGAATCGTCCCACCTAAAAGACACGTCAGACGGGCGGGTATCAAGGAGGGGAAGAGAAGCGAACGTACCCCCTTAGACTTTGTCTTCTTTGAATTGCCCTCCACTTCGTTGCCGCCGTCATTCTCCACGGCTCCAGCAATATGGTTGGTAGCCAGCGGGTCCGTAGCGGAAGAGGAAGTATATGTGGGAGTAGAGTAAGGGGTGGAATGTGAGGACGGAAGAGTAGAGTAAGGAGTGGAATGTGAGGACGGAAGAGTAGAGTAAGGAGTGGAATGTGAGGACGGAAGAGAGGTGTAGGTTGGGGTAGGTTTGACCGAGCTACTGACGTAGGAAGAAGGGTGAGGTGAAGCTCCCACCCACTTCTCGTACCAAACCTCCCAGTCGTGGTGAGCGTCCTCGACGTTGGTGATGGGCATGAGCTGGACATATGGGTCATATACTTCGCCGTCGTGCCTGTTCTGGTAGGCGAAGAGAGCGTAAACATTCTTTACTGCGATGGTTGTCAGCACCCAGAGAATCGACACTGAAATGCAAGGTCTTACAGAAGGGAACACCAAGGACAATATCGCCTCCAGCACTCTCTGGCTTGGCTCGGAACTGCCAAAAGAAACATAAGAAAGAGCACTGAGGGCGGGTGTGCGAGGCGACTTACGTTACCGACACAGTTGTACGAGTCGACGTGTCCGAGAGCGGTCAAGGGGCTGAGAGGGTAGGCGTGTCCAGCGATGGTGATGTTGATGGTCAACTCCGTGCACTTGAGATACCACAATCCGGTATCTTTCTCATAAGTGGCATTTTCGAGGTGCTTGTACAACTCCTCGGTGATGGAGTATGGGACGTCGATCCAAGGGTTAATCGAGTCGAGGTAGGCGGAGATCTTGCCATCGGGAGTATCAGGGACAGAAGATTTCAGATGCGCGGAGCCATTTCCCCACGAGATAGCATCTATCAGAGTATAGTAGTAGAGGCCGTTGTATACGCCCTTGTGGTTCAAGACGGGATAACTGGTGACCTGGGTGAGATCAGGGACGTTGTTCTTCTTGAGATCTTGCTCGGTAACGTTGAAAATCTGGGCCAGGTTCACGATCTCGCCGACGGTGAGAACGCCACCAAACGACTGGTCGGTCCCTTTGTCATCCTCGACAGGGTTGATGAGCAAGGTCCAATAAGGAGCGGCGGCTGGCTCAGCGAGGACCCGGGCGACGAAGCTATCAGCTGACCAGTCCTCAAACGCCAGAGCGATGGTGGAGGTGTTTGGCCAAATCCCGAATCCAGCATAGGCATAACCTCCATCGGGCGTGATTGGCAGATGGTGGTCGTGGTTTTCGTAATAAACTGTGAAATACGTTCGCGTTCAGCTCGCAATCCGATGGGCGCGGATCGGAGTGTCGCTCACTGATATCTTGGTCGGGCACCGTCCAACCACCGGCCGACACAGGACCTTCATAGATGGGACCTAGGGATCCGATAAGCCACAAACGAAGATAGATCCCTCCCACAAACATCTACTCACCCTCATCCACTGATTTTTTCTGAGCAACATATCCAGTTAGGTTCTTGGTGTAAGCATCTGGCAGGATAATGTCACCCCTTAAAGAGAGTTGACGGTGTGAGCACGATCGCGTGTGGCGATTACAAGACGGGCGGTCTGCTCACCTGGTCGTGCTAACCAATCCATAGATGCTCACCGCCCCATCCCCCGACCCAAACTCCATCGGGGTGTAGAACAGGTTCTGCTTAGCATCGGTTATGAGGATGTTTTGGACGCCTTGTGATTCGCTGGTATCGAGCGGATCGGCGCGTTTCCTGATCTTGAGACCCTCAACACCACCAATGGCGAGGGTGGCGAGGGTCAGAACAAGCGTCTGAATGGAGGGATGCATGAGATGGAGGAAGAAGGTAAAGATAGCCACGGAGGCTCTTTGGCTTTAAGACGATCAGGCCCTGGGCGCGTCGCCAGTGCGAAGCCTGTGCCTGCTCGGGTTTCAGCCGAGGGCTGTGTGATCTGACCGGGTGTCCCGGACGGGAGTCTCCGTCCCCCGCGAAGGCCATCTCCACTCAAAATCCGCAAAACTCAACGCTTGTATTTTACAGATACAAAAGAAACCCACATCAACGGGACGGTCAATGCGGGGGGACACAGCGGTCAGGTGAGTGGGGTACGCAAAGGACACTCTGAAAAAAACTAAAAAGACATTATAGGTGACGCGTAATAGATGGTCTTACTCTAGAATGAACATGCTAGGACGAAGCGACGTCTCGGTCTCGTAGATAAGACAAAAACATCACGGAAAGCGAGCAGATACCGGGGTTGGGCTCCCCCACCACAAGAAAAGAATGAAGAGTGAAAGGCATTGTGGCTTGTTTCAATTGGCGTCATCCAAACGCGCCAATCATTCCAGCCGTGGCATAAAAACTCGAAGGACTTGTTCGTCCTGAACATCCCGTGGGAACGGGTGGTGAGCGATGAGATTATTCATGGGAACCAGGGACAGAGGCGGTTCTTCGGTGTTGGACCTCGGAATCGTCCTATGCCCAACGGAGTAAGCGTCGTGATAAGAGGCAGGGCGTGTCGTGCGAGTCTTGGCGATGACCGGTGGGCCCGTATTGTGGGCGACGGGCGGCAGATTACTCAAACTGTTCGTGAGTCTCGGGACGTAACCGGGTCGTGAAGGCACGTCTTCGCGGAGCGCTGGGTGGCCCTTGTCGTTCACACCGGCTGGATAACGGGGAGGGAAAGCAAGACCGTCCCCGTGATGATCATAGCGGAGTGCGGGAGCATGACTGTGACCGGGAAATACATCCATCAGCCTCTTCCATGACGGTTTATTTGTAAATGCTTACGAGAGTGAGACCGATGAGGCCCTCGAATACGGAGACGGTTGGGATGGATGGTGTGAATCCGGGGAAGGAGTCTGATGAGGGGGTCGTTGGGTCTGATGTGTAGGGTTGTACGGCCGCTGGGTGTTGTAGGATTCCGTGTCTACGGGTTTGTTGGATCTGATATCCGCATTACTGAGGAAATAGCCGGGAGGGACGACGATGTCACGGAGTGCGGGGATGTCGTCGGTGGTTCCTAGGTGGTCCTCCGTCCGCTGGGTGTAGTACGCCGCTTCGGGACGGTAAGCGACGGAAGACACGGAGGGAGGGAAGGCAAGGGACACGCGTACTCAGATGCCATTTTCGGTTTCCATTCTCCGTATTCACCCATGCAGAGTAGGTCTGCTTCACGAAAGGATCCCAGTCCTTGGGCGGATTGCTGGAGAAGAAGGAAAAAGAGAGGGAGATGAGAGAGAGAGAACGGAGGGATCGATGACAAACGATCAACGTACACGATCTTCTGGTCGTGCTCGCTCAGGTGGAGGTACTTTTCGTAGTAGAAGAGAAAGTCCTAAGGAGGGACGGAGATGGTTAGGGTCGATGTGGGATCGGAGGTCGGGAACGGTGGCGGCGTACGTCTCGGAGTCGAGAAGCAGTCCAACGCTTTCCTTCGGTGAACCTTTCGATACCGGAGCCCATTGGGTCTGACCGGGGACTCCTCTCCTCCCATGCATAGACGTTACCGGAGGCGAGAGCATGACGGTCAGCGGAATCGAGGCGCATTCTGATCATCTCGAGACGGCCAATATGACAGGCATAAAGAACGACCTGTGCGTCATGGACGGAACGGATTTTAATACCGGAGCAGGTGGGGGACTGAGGCATGGGAGGAGGGGAGACGGGGGGAGAGAGAGGGAAGGAGAAACAAGGTTGGATAAATATCCGAGGAGTTTAAACCCAGGCGTAGAAAAAGGATAGACTAGACTCCGCCTAGCTCTTGGACCGCGGGGGGAGGGTCGGAAGATATAAGGACGGGCAACTGGTTAGGTACAGGTGAGCCATTGGCCAATTCTAACGTAAGTCGGTTCTCCGCTCAACACACTCTCCCTGGCAGCAAGCCAAAATTAAACTAAAGCCGGGAATCACCTACACGCAAAACTCTATCCATCATCAAACCCTGTCTCCCTCACCCGACTCGAGGGTTCCGTCCGAATATCTTTTCTATTAGTATACGCCCATATAAACTCTTACAGCCAGCGGAAAACCCTCACAAAGACCCCCTCCAGCGTTAATCATTCCACACACCATGCGAATCAAACGCCCGGATCGCAAAATCATCCACTGGCTGCCGAGGAGGGGCCGATATGCTCTCCAGATACATCAACGGCGCCAACGTCCGCGCCATCTGTCGAGGTTCGGGAAACTCGACCCCTAGGCGCTCGTCCCGCGTCGGCCGCCTCCAGGGTGCTGACGGGACGGCGAACCCGACCCCCGGCAACCGTTCGTCCCCCGACGAGCTATCACCTGCTGGTGACGACCGCGATTCTGGGTTGTCGTGATGGTGATGTTGATGGTGTTGATTATCATGCGAAGCAGCTTGCATGACAATGTGCTCATGCAGAGTGTCCTCGCCGTAATTCTTGCCCTTGGTCGTCCTCGCGGGCCTGAAGCACCATCTCGGCAATTCCCTCAGCCAAGCGAGACTGGGGATGTGGTCTATCGTGGCCAGCCAGCCTAGGGACCGACTGGTAAAGTACGCCACTGGGAATCGTCGGAGACGACGATAAGAACTCGAGTTGCCCAGTCCGGGAGAAGATCCGAATAAACTCTCACCCAGGTGCCACTTCCTAGTTTCCCGTGACGTTGGTGCCCACACTGAGTACGTTTGTTTGATCAGTTGATCTTGTGGGCTGTTGTTCCGGCGAGGGTTCTAAGCGTCCACTTCCAACGGAGAAAGACCCCGATAGGAATCCACACACCTTCCCATGTCATCATCCGATACGCGTTCGCTATAGATGAGGAACTCCTAACACATCAAGGATGAGTAAGTTTAGATAACAGGAACAGATCCCCACTTACGTCTCTAACCCGGGACGGTCCCCATTGTTTGCCTATTGGATTTCCTGACGTGAGAGACCGTGCGCGAAATCAAAACCGCCGCGCGAAAAATTCACCATCTGTCCAACGTTCAATACCTGCCTGAACGACAAATTCATCACAAGACTGTCAGTATATACGCGCTGTCGGAAACCAATGGGGTGGACGTACCCCGCTCGATCCTGATTCTGGCCCACGTTCTTCCCAGACGAAGACGGAACCGGGTCGGATACAGTCCCGTCTCTCGATGCTTGTCAGTCGCCTGGTGATCAGAGGCAAGATCCTCCGAGCGACGGCCTCGAAGATGATGTGGCTATCGCGGGTGTTCCTGACGCGAACGTCTGTCAACGTCGGTCCTTGCATCCTATATCACGGCTCTTGGGGTACGAGGTGTGTGTGGGGAGGGAGAAGGTGAAGCCGAGGCGCTTTATATGTGGGTATGTATAAAAACAGGCGGTACTTGTCAATGAGGCATGATGAAGGGCCGGGGACGCTCACGCCGTCGCGATCACAACAAGGTGTGCCCCAACCATTCAAGGATTATTCAATATTCAAGATTCGGCACTGAATATCTAACGTCGAATGGCACAAAGGATTAATGCGAGCGGTGAGTTGATCTTGATAACGACACAGCCCCCATGGGGCTTCCCGGCCCAGCGCCAATCTCTCTGGGCAGAGAGGATCGTCCGAGGAAGGAATAAATAAGAGGGACACGGGGGCCGCAAGGGGGCGAGCTCGGGTAGCGGGGAACGCTTTCGGTCAACGAACCCGGGCTGTAGTTTTCCGTCCACAAAAACGGTCCGATCGTGTGGTCCCCTCAATCAAGAACGCAGGCTGCAACTCCGTCAGAACAGGTTTGACAAAAAGGAGAAGAGTCCGTACGTTATGTCACGCGAATATATCAAAATCGGGGACTCAAGTGTCAAATAAATGACAAAAAGTAAAGAAGGATACGATCGGTATATGTTGCGGTTCTCGCTGATGTATTTTTTTCCACAATGCTTTTTTTTTTTGCGACCTGCCCTGTCTGAATCATTTCAATGGGACCCTTGGTTCCGAGCGCGTTTCAAGACCGATAGAAACGGAGTATTTGGGTTTCATATATCACCTCGGTCTGGTTTAGGTCGGGAAATTGCTCTTGCCGGTAGGGCCACACGGACCCAATTCCACCCCTCGCCTAATCTGACGCCACGCCTTTGCCTTTGATCTCGTTGCCAATCCTCTGGGACCTCGGGTGGCCCACATCCCCGCCCCCTACCACGCACACCCATCAGTCCAACTGCGCGGTGGGGGCTGGTGGGGGCCACATTCTTGCGACCCGAGCTCGATATTGCCATTGCCGAAACTCATGACCCTCGTGAGTGGCGCCGTACTGGCATCTGTTGGGCCCTTGGCGCTCGACCAATGTCGCTGCGGCTCCTTTGATTGGTTGGGATCCAATTACCCTGGACTCATACTACGCACGTGTCGTCAATCGCAGCGCTTCGCGTATTCTTCGACCTTTTCGTGTTTGGGGCCTTTGAGGAACTATCCTGAACGTTTCCGGTCGCATGGTAGCAATGTACTGTATCGCGACTGATCAACTCACCGGCCGCTCGAATCAGTTTCACTGCCGATACGGAGCACTCGCTTCTCACCTTCTCTTTCCATCCATTCATCCTCTCCACAGCACATGGGGGGTCGCGGGGTCTGAAGAACTTCCCCCAGCCACTCGTCAGTTATTTTTGCACCCACGACCACACCTTTTTTTGTCCTGCTTCCGTGGATCTTCCGCCCGCAGCTCTGCTCACGGACTTTGCGAGGCCGTTTCATCCGCGCCTTCTCAATAAGTCCTCGGATCGCGTGATATCCCCCAGAACCTGGTACGCTCCTCTGGTCCAGGAACCTCTATCGCCAACCCATATCCGTCCTAATTGTCTGGTCCGGTCGCCCACCGGAAACCCCAACATGTCGTCAGTGCATGCGAAAATAACTCGCAAGAGTGAATGCGAACGAACCGCCTCCCGACCCTGTTGGGAAAACGGGAAACGGCGGATGAAGTGTGTGCAACCTCTCGTGCCCGGCGCGCTCACCCCGAACCCAAAGGGCCTGGAATGGAAATTCGGAGGTGGAGGTTCTTCGAACTTAGTCCATCTCAGATCCCCTGAGGCACAACGACCTCGTGAACTATACGGTTCAATCTGACGGCACCCAGTCAATTGGAGATCTCCAACCAGTGTAGATCATCCGACACTCGACCGCTGGGTTGAGGACCGTTCGCGTGTCCCTTGTGTTGTTTCAGAGGTTGGACTGAAAAATCAAACCGATAGGGTTCACGGTAAGAAATCAAGAGACCCTGAGCGTTTCACCATATCAAGCTAAAACGAGGCTTTGAACCTTGTATAGCGCTACACAGTGGCACCAACGCAACGAATGGTTTGATGGGATAGATCTACGATGATTGCTCGTAGTTCAGAATACACGAAAAATGAGAAACCGTGACAATGCAGATTTCCCAGTTCCATGATGTGGAATTTGGGGAGGGAGCAGCATATGAGATCAAAGGCAACAGTATATTCCCATACCCACTTTCACCACTCGAACTCTCTGTTTCATAGGACCATCAGATCGTAATTGGACCGTGAGACAACATACGCACCCTGTGCACTTAGCAAATAGGTAATCCTTTCCGTTCACATGGATCATCCCATCTTTGAGAATGCACTTCCACTTGTTCTTCACACGGGCGACCTGAAACCCATCCTAAGTCCGGACAGGGGAATGATCTCAAAGGCCAAAGCAAACTACCTTGTCATACGTGCAGAAGACGATGTCGCCATCACCAGGGCCATCCTCCTGGGTGTCTTCCTCTTCTTCAGAGTCCGAATCATCCAGGTCGCTATTTATAGCCTCGTTATCCGCCGGTGCGGAAGTAGGCTGTGGCGGTTGTGGGAGAGAAGGGTGTTGGGAGCGAGGGGCAAACGTGGGAGGTGAAGGAGTGTCAGATCCCGAAGACGAAGGGCCATCGACTTGAGGGATTTTTGGATTCTACAACCAAAGTTCATCGATCCCATCACCTTTCAAAGGTAATAAGACGTACCGGAGGTGGTGGCTGTGGTGGGTAGGTCAACACGGGTGGTTGCGTTGTTTGGGGACGCCCAGGAATCTGTGGACCGGGCAGCGGTGGCAAAGCATATGCCATCCCTTGTGGCGCGTTCAGGATATAGCGATTTTCCATCGGTTCCGTCTTCACGGCCGTCTGACCGGGCCCCGGCAGGGTGGGATACGGGTGCTGAAAATGATGAGGAATCATCGGTTGAGGTGTAGGATAGTGCCGCGGGGGGACAGGTTGTTGCTGGGGGGCGGTCGCAGATTCAAAGTCTGCGACGTGGGACGCAACGACCTTGGTCTCCCATTTCTGAACAGTGATCAAGAGCGTTTATACCTGAAAGAAGGGTTTGAGTGGTCCTAAGAGCCGCACTTACGAGTTGCAGGGTGGCGAGGACATCTTCACTGACGCCGTACTCGTCAAAATCCGGCTTCATGGCTTGGACGACGTCGTCGATAATGGCGCGATATATGGTGGGCTCAAGGGGAGTATTCGCGTCACCATACCGTCCTTTACTTGACATGGGTATGTATTGTAGCTCACCACAATTTTATTCGACATGACGGAGGCCAGCACCAGTCGACCTGAGGGGGGGAGGGTGGAAGTTGGGGGTGAGGTTGCTTATATAGCAATCCCCCCATTCGGTGGCCCACGTGCTCACTTTCAGGCTCCGACGGCGATCGCCGCCGACCAAAGCACGAGAAGGAGTCTGAAGAAGTCATCCAAAGCCATCACGAACGATGCACCACAACCTCGAGTTTGTTGGCCACTGGCCAAGAGAAGAGGAGCATTGCCCCACAAACTGGCTTCATAGGGATCCGCCTAGCTCCACTGACGTCCGTGGGTCACCTTGGCTATAAAACCCTGGGCGATGGGGACCCCGCGTTCTTCATTATCACAATATGCCTCTCTTCCGAAATACCTGGAATAACCAACCCACCCGCGAGCCAGGACCTCTCCCACCCTCTCCTCCCCCCAAGAGGCGGACTGGCCTCTTCAGCTCTCGTCGTTCTGTAGATGACACCCCCGTCCGTCGCAACAATACCTACGCGAGTGGACACACTCGTCACTCTCCCACTAGCTCCTCCTCCTCTGGAGGCCTTTTCTCTCGCCGTCGCTCTTCCGACGAACTCTC
>Ga0307509_10000951_pt1 | contig 49547 bp, 52 predicted proteins | sample 10_EM_MG_FD_202245 | JGI IMG/M metagenome (GOLD analysis project Ga0307509, IMG submission 202245) | Populus trichocarpa ectomycorrhiza microbial communities from riparian zone in the Pacific Northwest, United States - 10_EM | ecosystem: Host-associated > Plants > Roots > Unclassified | place... | reverse complement strand
CCCAGACACGTAAGGAAACAATACATAGAAACGTACAGGTAGAAAGACCCAAACCCTTCCGCAGGCTCCCCAAAACAAAAGAAACGACGGCTGCGCTAAGGCCCTTTCGGGGCCTGATGGAGAGGATTGATGATCGGCGACATAGGAAAACTCCAGTAGAGGGCCCACCGCAACTATGATGTACGGTCAGGCAGGTCATTACATCGATCCAAGGCGTTGGACAATAGCCACGGAGGCAGTGCTATACCACGACTAGGCGTAACCGAGGAGGGTCAACCGATAGGAGGATGAGCAGTAGGGTGCCAGCCAGCGAGTAGCAGTAGGGTGCCAGCCGGTGAGTAGCAGTAGGGTGCCAGCCAGAGGGGAGCAGTAGGGTGCCAGCCGGGGGGGAAGGTTTTTAGCAGTAAGGTGCTAGCTTATGGGGCAGTACGGTGCCAGCGGACGGAACCGGGAGGGGGGTAGAGGAAGGATTACGAGCGGGCTAGCCACAACCGACTAACGGGCCATAGCAAGGGCTTTTGGGACGACAGCCAAACCGAGCGGGACCGTGATGTTACTAACCGAGGCTTTCCCCATCAGAGGTACAAGCCCAGCAGAACCGAAGCCTTACTTCGCCCGAGAGTCTGGACGCCATATCGCCGACCGTGAACGAAGCGAGAAGCTTTCCGACCGTGCAAAATGCTAAGCGAGGTGCAAAGCAAGTGTGGGGTAAGGGGGAGAACCGAACTTCATCAGCGGGTGTCAACGATGAACGGGAACAAGAACCCCAGGGAGAGGAGGCATGCGTGCCCCAGGAGAGGAGGGAAGATGGCTTAATGTCAACCCCTAGGCAGTAGCCATGATGGGGGAAGAGAGGTGGGTGGGGGAAAGTGACGATGATTTCCCGTAGTGTTGCGATTTCAATCGCCGGAGGTGGAGGAGCGATGGTTCATGACTATCTCTCAGGCCCTAAGGCCTGCCTTATATGGGCATCTTCATACCCCTAACCCAGGTGACTCCTCACCTTGGATTATATAACCTCTATAACTCATAAGTGAGTCATCACGTGAGCTCCATCTGAAGACTTATAAAGGTCACTGCTCAATATACCGTTAACCAATTAAAACTCATAAAACAAATCATGTTCTCAAATGAGTCACATCTGTGAAACCCATGACTCATAAAGTCAGTCATGTGCGAAAGTCATTATATCACATGACTCACAATCACGAGTTATGAAAACAATCAACCAATCATCTCATAGCAATGAGACGCTATTATGTAATCATGGGAGATACTATAAGTCAACTGACTTCATAGCCTTAAAGAATAAAATACCTATGACTAATAACATATTAGTCATGTGCAATCTGTCTTGCTTAGTCACAGTTTGTGACGGTTATTGAAACATTGATTGAAAAATTCATATGTCAAAGACATTTACAAACACAGTAAACCTGTTTTGATAATATCTCATATAACAAAAATCAAGATAATTGTAGATTTATCAGTGTTATAAATTCATTTAACCTTGCTTTTCTCATAAGTTATAATCATTATTTAATATATTTTTACCTATAACATTTCTCATCATTTATTACTTTGACAAAAACAAAACTATTTTACATCACATCAAAGAGTAAACTGTAGCAATTAGGTACCTTTTATTTGTAAAGTCTTCCCTTGATACCTAGTTGAGTTATTTGACTTACTTTTTAAAAAACTGTTTTTCTGATTTACTCAAAACTTGGTGGGTTGCTATGCAAACTAAAAGTGCCTCTAACTCAAAATACAAAAACCGCAAGTTTAACCCTTTTCACTAAACTGCACCTACATGTATGAAATACAAATTCACAAGTATTAAATTAACAGGAGTTTTTTTTGAATATAGTGTAGTGGTTTAAAGTGTATGTTATCATAAAACTCATGTTATCTGCTGCCCTTTTTTATTAGTCATCCTGGTTGCTATAAACTTTCTCATCATCCCTAATATTACCACATATTATTTGGATTTTAATTGGCAATCTCCCATACCATGTGAGTTGAGATAATGATTACAAACTAGTTATACAAGACAGAAGTCTATTTAATAAGAAACATACATGCCCAGCCCACTTCTGCACAACTAGCCATAGTCCTAATTGCCAACATATACAGGCTGTAGACAAACCTAAAGATACGACATAACTTTGTAGTCCTATCTCAACATATCCTAGAGCTAACAATAAAATACCTGCTTCCCTCAATCAAAGTGTCCAGGTTTGGTGCAACTACCCCAGAATTTGACACTGGTCAATATAAAAACACGCCAAAATCCAAGGCTCATTGTACCATAACTTAGTTTTGCATACAACTATATTTTTCCCTTAATTCTTTCAATCAAAAGGGCTAACTCGTGAGGCCCTTCCCCATCTAAAAGACCAGCATGCTGTCCCTAAGAGACGCTAACATTAGGGGAGTTGGATGTGCAGTCCTATGCCTCCTTCATGCCCGCTTGATCTTCAAATTCCCTGCCCAAATTGAAATATAGCCACTTGATGGGAATTATGAAATCTGAGGAGAGACCTTCAAATAGTTTGTTACAGAAAGAAAATTTTTAGGGAAAACCTTCAAGCCGCCCATCACCTCCAAGTTTATAAAGCCCAATGAATGCGAAACAGATCCGGCGACTGAGAAGAAAGTATCCACCCACTTGGCATCTCTACCGGCCTTCTTAGTATGAGCTACAGGAAATTCGATACGACCGATTCATCATAGTGCCTCCCCACTGGGGCACTGGCACCACAAGTAAGCATCTACTATTCTTGGCATCGGTGGAAACCGAATTGCAGTGCGACGAAAACACAATATTTCTAACAACAGGCCAGCATCCTCACCCAGAAACCTCTCAAGCCCAGTTTCCCAATCTTTCCAAGCCTCATTGCCCACCCCATAACCCTGACAAGCATCCTGTTGGAAGGCTATGACCTCTTCTTCCTACACCGAGAAACAAACCGGACCAGCACCTTTGAGATCTCAAAGTCACTAACCCTAAACACCTTTTGTGTCAAATCTTACCCAGCTCAAAAACACCCTCACACCCCCAGCTACCGCAGCATAGCCAACACTCACCACGACCTACTGTGCTATGGGCGAACTCCTCCAACTTCTAACCCCTATCCCTCACAGCCTTTCAAAACAATCCTTGCTCACCTTCTCACCCATGTCCCCTCTATAGCAGGCACTTCTGTGCATGAAATTAGGTGGCCATGGTCGTTTTTCACGGGGAATGCCTAGGCGTGACAACGAACCGTAATGTGAATATCAACGGGAAGTCAGGTTCAATGTGGAACTTGACTGAGAATGAGTGATCAGGCAGGGGAGCTGCACGTGAGAGTCATTATCGTGAATAAGGAAAGGGCTTACAAAAGGTAAATGCGCAATAGATCAGGAAGATCTTAGTCTCATACAGTGGTAAGGTGGTTAGATTGACTACTAGATCTGTCAGTCCGGCACAGAAGTATCTGTCAGCAGATCGCCGTGAGAAGATTTCATCGATTATCACTCGTGGGTAGGGATATATTGCTATTTCTAAAGGGCATTAACTGCATTTACCGTATTAACTTGAATAAGAGAGAGGGGTCCTAGGACGTCTGAGTTTCCTCTCTAAGTAACCCGTTGTTTTATTTTGCTGGTATTTTCTCCCGTCCCCACCAGAATAGGAAACTCAGACGTCCTGGGACCCCTCTCTCTTATTCAAGTTAATACAGTCAGTGGATTGCCAGAAGAACTCTTCTTGGTATAACATATCGTAGACAGTGCAGTAGTATAGTGCACATTTAACCGGTAAGTCGGACTATTTCAGACAACCCTAAAGCAAATATATCACCCATCACAAGTTACGATTCTGATTACTCAACTTAACATCCCGTGGCACTATCAGATGTTACTCCATGTAATGATAGAAGGAAGGGGAAAAAACGAAAAGAGGGGGAAATTCTACCATACCCCAGGTTAGAAAAGATAAACTGAAAGAGTTCTTCTCTATCCCCCCCACCCCAACCACCCAGCTTCTCACTCCCCAACCTCCATCCTATCAATTTTCTCAGAAAGAAGTCCCTCTCCACCTCCATAGTTCCCATGTCAGCGCCCATACCCTTCAGGCACCTTCTAAAATTAGCAGGGTTGAGTTGGCTTATCTCGGGATGGTAATGAGGCTCGTAAGAATACCTGGACAGATACACCCCATGCTACTTAGCTAATATAATTATTGAATCCTAATATTATAAAAATGTTTAAGACTCCGGAGAGCCTGTTCCCGCTGCAGGCTCTCTTCAACCACACTATCTAAGTCACCGCGGGAGAGCGAGTCATCCTTCAGCTCTGTCTCTCAAAACTGGAGTATCGAGGTGATGAATCGCATATTTGACTGTCGCCACGTACGGCCACTCTAGGACACTTGCCTCTTAAACACCTGGAAGCGCAAATCCTCCTGAGTACAGTTCAGCAGCTGAAGAAAGATCGCTGAGGACTTGTAATGGACCAGGGGGGTGTCATGAGACTTGTTCTTAATTATTTTACGCATTATTCTGATGAGGTTTATTCCTGTGAAGATGTAGTGCCGGGAGAAGTCGGCTATGACTCTCGGGGGGTAAGAGAGTTGGGCACCGGAACGTCGGGGCTGTAGACGATCGAGCTCCTTTTACTTACACTAGAATTCAAGGATTGGTAGGGGGCAGACTTCTTCCAGTGAGGGGCCTAAGCAGGAGCTATTCAGATTGGTTCATGTCAGGTATTTTAGCTTAGGGTGGGAGAGCCTGGTTTGCCCCAACAAAGTAGTCCGTCAATCGTCTTCTCTTCCAACCTCCACTCGAGCTGTTTGATACTCCTTCAGTCAATTATGCCATCATTCGACTTGTCAGCATTCAGCCAGCCCTTGTTTTTGCTTTGCTATCATACCACCCTTACTTTCAGCATGTTCTCCCATGGAACTTGTTATGAACCCAATACCTTCTTTCTGTCCTAGGCCTTTCTTTTGGCTAGGGAACTACGATAGCATACCCACAATCCTCTAGTAGCCCTCACCCATTCGGAAATGCTAATCTAGTCGAAGGGCTAACACTAATCCGCAATTATACAAGGGATTTTAATCAGCAAACAATAGGCTTCCTTGCCTTCCGGTTCCATTATTAACTTGCACATGAGTTTTATATAAATGGTGTGTGCATGTTGTTCTCTTGGCGCCCTGAAAACGCGAACAAGCGGGGGATATTTACTTAAATTTCCCAATCAGCTTTGCATTTCACCTCGAACATCATACTATAGCTTTACTCATTGTGCGCAAAAGGACCCACCTTCCTCGCGCTATCGACAGCACAAATCAAAGTGAGCTGTGCTCAGAGTGAGACTTGGACTTTTGGAGTGCACATAAGGTGACCCATAGCGAGGCCAGGTCCGACCAATATGGTATTCAGAGTGTAAGCGTTTCCAGTCGCACAAGCACAGTAGCAGAAACCTCAGAATATAGATTACTGTTTCACTTGTTCCTTTTTTCTCTTTCGTTTTAGGGCATCTCTCCAGCACTACATGCTAGCCTCCAGACACCCCTCCCCGACCACTCCCCTAGACCAGAAACCTAGGCCCCCTCAGGCTCGATCAATAGAACTTGCACTCGAATTCCTCCATGTGCCACAATTCCCCGCTTTGGAGTTGAAGACGGATAAGCCAATTCGGGCACATGTATACTCTCACAAGATCACAGCACGCACAAGGGGCAAACATTTAGCGATCTCACCAGTTTTTAAAGATTTTGCGCAGCAAGCCACTTTGGTATGTGTGAAGACTCCATGTCGGCCATTGCACAATACCAGCGGGTGGTCGAATCCCCCTACCGCCCCCCGCGCCAAATCTGGACAGCAGTCCAGGGTGCGACCCCACCCAACCGCCCCCGGAATAGTCTACCCGACAGAGCCCAAGAATCCGGTGGAGACATGACTCGCGACTGACTGACGTTTGTGAATACAACTGCTACTACATACCTCTAAAATTCAGCTTTTTTTGCCCAGATTTTGGTATCATGCAACAACAGCTGTGTTCACAAACGCCATTCAATTGCGAATAGTAGGACGGACCTTTAGGACTGATGGTACGGGGGAGCTATTATAAAACCGATTAATAAATCGGTTCCCCCCCTGACCTCTGCGTGGCCGAATGACCCGCCATTACTCAGGATGAGGAAACATCGGAGATCAAACAATATCAGTGATGAACAGACCCCCTCCTCTTCGCCTCTACAGCAGTCAGACAGAGCAGCAATCCTCATCAGGATGATAGGGCCCTTCCAGAAATAATCTATTTACGGTAGGGTGCTACACGTGTCGCCGAACTCGATTCAAGATTGTGGAGATTCATCATGAAGCCAGCCCCTCAATCAAAAGTAAGCATCTAACCACTGCCCCCGGAGGCTAAAAAAACCACCAGCAATAATTAAGACTTAACATCCCTAAATTGACAGCGAATAGAACAGAAAAAACTCGCGTAGCACCCCAATGTTGAGCAACCGCCTCTTGGTACAGGTACGCCTTCCCCCCGCTTCCGCGCCAAAAAAATAATCATTGCCTAAGGCTGAAAAGACGCATTCTCGTCTGACTGGTGCGCAACCTTATTTGTCGCCAAACCCTTCCAAAAGCATTCGAATCCTTCGACCCACTTCCGCCAACCGGGAATCTGGGCCCCGTCAATCCAGTCTGGTGAGGGAAACGATTCTAATTATATCTCCTCAGCCACCCCAGTGAACACCAGGGGGACCATCTTACTTCTCGATGGTCCAACGGTTGCGGTTGTCGAGCACCATTTTGTCTACTGTCATTCTGATTTTCAAGGGTTAGCCGCCTCGGGGGCGGTGCAACGCATATCAGAGCAACGCCTCGCGACAGTTGCAACAGTCCCACTCACAGGAAATGGGTGTGGGGTTAATAAGTGGTTGTCCCCCACTGTTTTGCAAATGTCGAGGCTCTTTGCCGCTAAGTTGGAAGGTTGTGGGGGATTGTGGTCAGGTCGAGACGAGTGAGTCTTGATGAGGCGGTCGGTCCGACTGCTTTCACCTTCCCTCACTTCCACTACGGTACGGTAGTCCCGTGAAAAGGACACCGAGCATCCACAGTAAGACTGTCAGGGATTTGTAATTCGGTTTCGATCATAGCGCGACAGCCATGTTTGCGGTTCGGACCCTTCTTCTTTCTTCTAGAAGACAGGCCGGGGACGACCCCGATCGCTTAAGATTTCAAGAAACGCAATCATATCCTCGAGCGGTCGTTCGTTAGCATATACCGCCATCGCCCCCAAGAATTGTTCGGCAGCGTTATCACAGAGAATGTTATTCTGTCCAACTCATCATAATATCATCTACAAGAAACAAACACCCTTCGCCGAATGCCATGGATGGACAACGAACACCCACCAAAACCTTCTCTCCGACAGACAACCTTCCATCCAAACATTCGACAACAAGGCACTCACCCGTGAGCCAGTAATGCCACTTCCCTCGCGCACGCACCCGAAGGCCCAATACAAAGCCCGACCAGGGTTAGGGCTACCAGTTGGCACCACTATAGTACCAGTCCGAGGTTGGGAAGATCTAGATCTCGGTAATCTACTTTCCTAAAAGATCGGCCTTAAGGAAGCTGCTCGAACAAGAGGGCATCGGACAACCCAAACATTATATGAGATGAATGCTGGCGAACAAGGGAGGGGCACTCTAAAGCACAAGCAAATTTTCACTCGGTCAGAGAGCAAATGCGAGCTTTTCCTTCCTTTACACGGAATACGTCATTTACCGTAGAATTTGATGGTTAGCGCAGGTTATGGCTTGCCGGCTTCACAAAGTTTCCGGAGAGGGGCCGGAGTGTGCCGTTGGGATAGCGCACCACCATCCATCTCGACCGATGAAATATCCAGGTGATTGGAAATCCGCACTGAGACCTCGGCATGACTTGCTAGTAGATTCTACAATATCGTAAAGCAGGGTAGTTTGAATGTCCACTGTTTGGATGAGAGTGTGTCTCTGGGTGCTTGTTGGATGTCAGAGTCCGGGCCATAGCTTTATCCGGTCCAGTGAATGGCTGTCGGCGAACTCGACAAAAGGCATTCCAAACTATGTTTGCTGTCACCAATCTCTCCTATTTGCTTATGCTGGGGAACAGCTGTTGTCTAAAAAGTCTAATAATCCTGAACTTTGCCCTAATCAGAATAAGGGTCCGGGAAGGACTACCTGACAGGAGACCCCGGACGGAGGCCCGTTTCAAGTCCAGTGTACTCGAGTACCGGGAAAGTGAGAATATGGGAATGGGGCCCGCGCGTCCAAATGAGACAAATCTGGCGGGGAAGATGGTCACGTTGGAGAAATTTTCTCCCTTCTTCCTTGTCTCTCATTGTTGAACGGTCGAAATGAAGGAGAACACGTTTGCAGTTGTGGGGTGGGAAGATGGTGAGCGAGCAAACCGTGTCGATGAGAGCGCCTGTCGCGTTGTCGGATGGATGAGGAGAGAAAGTGGGGTGCTAGTACTAAATAGGAAGAATTCGAGAATTGCCACGTTGGACACGTGAAGAGGTAGACGTGGCTTCTGAGAGGTTTATCCTTGTGCCGCCACCGGGAGCGAGGGAATTTTCCAGCGGGGGGGATTCTGGAAGGAAGGAAGGGAGAGAATTCAAGGAAATTTGAAAATGTCGGCGATAGAGGAGAAGGTGCTTGTTATACGAGTGCTATACTAGTACTTCCCGCGATCATCATAAACTGGGAACAAGGGGAACATGAGAACTTTGTCACCTGACAAAAGATGCCAAATGCTCTTTAAAGCGCCTCACGATGCGCCCAGAAGAGGCGCAATCCCGCGCCACGGGCCAATCCCCAACGTCATCCGGCAGCTGAATCATGACTCGAATGAACCCGGGTGCCCCACACCATCCATCTTTTTGGCCTTGTCCCACCCACTCATTCCACCGCACAAGCAGAACCCACCCACACGGACACGGACACGGGCGGGCACACCTTCTTCTTCCACATTTCCCTCCTGAGTGAGTCCCGCATCCCTACCACCGTGCACATACCCCCCCGTCCCCCCTTCCCCTGCGATCCCCACCACCCCTTCACTAACGATTTTTAAACCCAACGGGCAGGGTAAGGGTGTTACGAGTACATGTAACTTAGGGGCATGGTGGCAATTACTCACCCCTGATTACGGTTACTTAAACCAGAGTTCCCCCCCCTCCTCATCTCCCATCATCATTACCACCACTACAGCACAAAACAGGAGAATATAAATAAAGGAGAAGCCGCTGCTAATCTGCCGCTCCACCTGTCAACTGCGAACAAGAACGAATCAAAAAATAGACAACATCCGAGCACGGACCAAATACAAAAAAAAAAACCCCTTCTGCATCCTCCTTCAAACACCGTACCGAAGGTTGACTTAAAAACAAAAACACAAAATGTTCGAAAACTTCTCCTTCTCAAAATCGCCTCCACCGCCCTTCTACCACCGACCTACAACTCCCCCGCTGGGCCCCTATGACCCCCCACCGCCAAAAACCCTTTCGGCCCACCTGACCCTCCTATCAATCTCTCCCCCACCACCACAAGCCCTCCTCCCACCATCCCCGCCACACAGCACAATATCCTCGCCAACGACCCCAAGCGCCGACGCACAGCCATGTGTGCGTTTCCAGCGACAAATCCTGGCACGACTACAAACGTCGGACGCGCAGATGCGCTGTCTAGAGAGACTAGTCGATGAAGTCGTATCCCGGGGCGGGAGCTTCGGGGGCTTGGGTGATGGGGCAGACAGTGGAAAAGTTGGGAGGGGTGGGCGGAGGATGTCCCTACCTGGCAGCGCGGGGGTTCTTGCTGCGAAGAAGAAGTGTGGGAAAGGGAGTATAAGTGAGAAGGGCTCTGGTGGAGGTACCGGAGCGGTGGGCAAGAGGAAAGGTGTTGTTGGTGGGGTTGGGAAAAAAAGGACCAGGAAGAGCTTTAGGAGGGGGAGTGGGGGGGAGTCGGAGTAGTCCCCTCTTTCTCTGTTTCCTCTTGTTCCGCTCTGTTTCTCGATCGGTCGGTCCATACCATCAGCCTAGACATACATCCGCGGGCGCCTCTTCTCTACGTTACATTACCTCACATTCCATTCTTCTGATCTTTTTTCCCTTCACCACAACTACGCTCTCGGAACGGGGTTTCCTATTCTTGTTATTTTTCTTTTTTCCTTTCCTCGTCCTACATTTATCCCTATTTATCACATCATATACATAGCGAGCGGTACGGGGGAAAGGGGTTCCTAAAGGCGTTTTGCTTTTTCTCTTTCTCTTCTTTCTTTCCGCTCATCTTTGCTCGGCTTTTGCTTTTGCCTTTTAGGTATGGAGTTCTTTAGAGGGTTGGATGGAATGGGGAGTCATTTTGCTCTTTTTTTCTCTTTTCCTTTTCCTATTTCTTGGGAATAAGAAGAAGAGCCAAGTTAAAAAAATTCAAAAAAGTAAAACTTTATTTTGAATCATGGTACTATACTGTACATTTCTTCTTTTTTCCCACCATTTTTACATGTAAATATTAATACCATACCGTTGCCGATAAAGACGGCTTCAAGTCTTGTTTTCAAATTAAATCCAAAGTGAAAAGTGAGAGGGCCCTCTTCCCACCCCCTTCCTCCTCCTGGGGTAGTCCACCCATCCATCCATCCATCCCCCCCAAAGAAGAAAAAAGATAGAGGCAAGGCCCGTCGACCACTCCCTTCCCCCGCAGCAGCAAGTTCCCACAAAGACGTCAATCCGAAGGGAAAAAGAAAAATATCTGGATTCTGAAAGCTAGTCTGGCGATCTTTTGCTGGGGGGCACGATGGAATACTTGCACGCACTCGGGCACGGTAGGTAGGTATCCTAGGAGGGTCAACGGTGGAGTGAGAGGGGAAGATACTCTATCGATAGAGTACTCGAGTACAATAGTATAATATAGGTATGTGCATCCGCTGGGAAGTGACGAACTGCCGTAGACCACCGGTAACTTACCCCTCCCATTCCCGGTAGAATATCACGGTAGAATAGCTAATAGAGCACTGTACTCGTACTATACAGTACCATACCGTACTCCTTCCGAATACCGTGTTGCGCTATAATGGTGCAGTGCATAATCTGCAGCCTCAAAATCGGCTGAGGGACGGTAGTTGTAGCGAAAAAAAGTACGGTGGGTACAGTTCAGTTCGGTACTGTAGATCTTGCTCGTTTATCGAGTAGATTTCCTGATATGGGGGTTTTGTGTCACTTAGGGACCATCTTTGAATGCAGGTGAAGGTTATCTCATGAATGGATGGCTTGCATAACTCCTTTTTTTCGCTTTCATGACAAGGATATATTGATTGCCCTGTCGTGTTATGTCCGATTGAACTCTGCACTTCCTTTTTTTCTCCTCTCCTTTTTCCCCCCTCCCCCTATTATCCTGTTCTTTCCTACTCCTATTCAACTCGGGTACGGGATGCCAGGAGTGGGCTTGCGATGAATTGTCAACTGTCCAAATCGAATCAACGGCAAGCCAAGCTGGCTACCTGTGAATACATTTGCCAGTGGCGAGACGAGGTTAAACGTGGAGTCCTCAGGGTGTGGTTTTGTACGAGTACGGTAGTCTGCAAGGTTGGGTGCCCTATATTTTTCTTTTTCTTCTTTGCTTTCGCTTCTTGTCGATCATCCGCCACTAAGGCTGTCGACGAGAAGGCAAGCAGGACGAGCCTTGCGGCTTTATTCATCGGTAGCGTAGCATACTAGCATTGGAGAGTAGCGCCCCCGCTGCGCAACGCGGCTAGCCGCCCTAACCATCATCTGTGTTTATATTGGCGAGGGGGATGGGCGGGATTTTTCGATGGACGAGCAGGTTGGAGTGCTCAGATGTATTTACTAAGCCCACCAAATCCACATCAACCGTTGTGATGTTCGCCGTGGCAAAACTACGGTGAAGCGTCTATCCATCCGCCAATCGCGGGAAAATTTTGTTGAAGCTCTAGTAGTGTAGATCGTAGATATGGTGAATAAATGCTGGTGGTTCGGCGGACGCGCAACGTTAGGAGCGGTGGAGCTCTATTGTGGGCTTACCTTACTTACTTACCCGGTAAGGCAAGCCGGCGAGTTCTCGGCCATGACAGATTCCCAGGAACGCTCCAGGCACGGCAGGGCGTTGCGTCCCGTCCATGTGGCGAACCGATGCCATAGCATATGGGACCGGGCTCTAGCCTGAGGATATCTTGAGACTTCCGATAACGTATCAGTTGGCTGCACAAGACGGAGATCTCGGATGTCAGATTGCCGACTAAGGCTAATAATGCAGAACCTTGCCTATTCGCTCAACCTTGATCACCACGCACTTCATCTTGCAAGGCTCGTCTGAAGATGCCCCTTGCTTGACTGCTAGCCTTGCCCTTGTGGTAGATCAGGTTACTCCAGCTCCCCAATGTCCCGCGCACACATCTCAAGCCTCGGAGCCAGGATTCCTCAAAGTCAGACTGATACTCGATTCCTCTCTGACATCGGTATTCACTGGGGACAAACCTCCCCGATGCAGTCATAAATAGTCACTCGATGCCTCGACAGTTCGTGACTAGCGCCCTAGACCCTGCGACCATTATTCACCTCTATGTCGGTGTATCAGGCTAGGAGGAATGTAAAATGAAGCACTCAGAGGAAGTGTGCATTAAGTTCTGGAATACGGATGGAGATCTACCGATTTAGATGAGGTGGGGGGCTCGGGTCTGTGAGATGAGGTTTTCAGACAGGCTAAGGCGGGGACCGTCAGATGGGGCTAGCTTGACGGGGCCAGGCCAGGGCCCTCAAATGATATCCTCCGTTTTCTGATGCAAGGCCGATTGGGGTCGCGTTGTAGGGTGTCTTGGGTGCTTTGGGGGTAAGGTGGGTCTGGAGCTTTGGAGGGAGATGTGGTGGGGATATGCATCTAGTCAGGCCTCCGGGGGTCATACGTATATCAATTATCCCTGCAGCTCTTCTATTACGATGCTCCACCATTTCCAGGGCCACATCGCATACATCTTGGGTTCGGAAAGCATTGAAACCCACCTGGATCAAACATCCCTCAAGCCACACCTAGGGCACTCTACCCAACGATCACAAAACCCGTTCTCAACCCTTGCCGGTGGCGCTCATGAAGACAGTCTCACTATCGCGATTGCCCACTTCGGCCCACTAATTGCTCCTCCACCCTTCACCCGTCTACAGCGCTTCCCGATTTTCTCGCATTAGCCCCGGAGACCCACTAAACCTCTTATCTCGCCCCGCCGACCGACCGGCACCGTCAAACCTTGGCCCAGACACAATAAACCCAACCCGTGATCTTGCGGAACTGCTTGCCGAACACTCCTAGGTTACTTCGACATTCCCCCGCGGTCACCCGCGATTCCTGGCAATCCCCTTGAGAGCATGGAAGCCACATTTCTTCATATAACCATTACTCCCGTATAGGGATATTCCAGCCTTCTAGCATCCCGGTACATTAACTGGTTAGTTCGTCACCTACCAGGAGCTGGGCCGGTGGGCAGAACGTACAGGGTTTATCCCTGAATCTTGGATTTTTGGATAAAGAGACTCTGTTCGCGACATTGCGCCCCGGGAGGCTCGATGTGTTAGGCTTGCATGCCGAGGCTTTTTATGCACAAAGTATGGTTGATGGCTTGCGTGCTGTCGAGTCGCTGGTTGATGAGGCGAGTAGCCTCGATTTCAAAAGTGGATTGTTTGCCTCTTTGTGTGGTTCTGCCAAATTTGGAAAGGTGGAGGCGGAGGGTCCCAGGCTAGCGGGAATCCTATCCAGAGGGATAGGAGTGAAATGGCGCGGTGGTTTCAGATTGATACTTGTTGGCAGGATCGTAGATGTGCCTTTAGAGTCGGAATCGAGATAGGCCGTGTTGACAGCCCTTAGGCACTCCTAGAGTGTTTGCAAAAAGTTTTGCTGGGGGGTTATTGTAGAGGACGTGCTGAGAGTGGGCATGGGGATGTACTGCACTGTTGGCTTCTAGATTCGTCACTCGGGATGAGGAACAGGTGGGGGGTGAAGGAACACGCAATATCTTTTCTGCCCTCTCCGAGTTGTCTCGAACTTGCTAACACCAGTTCACATACCGGGAAGGCTCAAGTGTTATAGTAAGACTTCAGAGAGAGAAACTCCTCATCCGGAGATTTCAAGTTGGATGCTCTCGCGAGGGGTCACGATAGCATATCCATCTCGCGTCTACCAGAGACCCCCATCCACCTACAGGAAAGAGCGACCACGTCAAAATCCTACCATAATGATCAAACCCTCGAATATGCCTTGGCGTTTATTTTAAAAGTAATTCTTAACGTACCTGCGTTCTATGAACCACCCCGCAAGTCAGTATTAGGAGGGAACAGCCCGGATATCTACCCCACCCAGAGGTTCACCTAACTAAACCTCCAAAAGCGACACCCCGGCCATCTCGATTACCCCTTCAACCCTCTCTCAATCAATTCCTTCAGCGCGTGTGCCCCATAATTCAGCTCTCCAAATACTTCACTTGTTATTTCTATAATATTAGAGGAAAACATATCAGAAGGGTGCATAACCACGTCTAAGTGCGGCAAGGGCGGCTTAGAGCATAAAGAGGCAGCAAGCGTGCGGTTTAAAGCCGTCTCGAGAAGGCAGGCGGGTGGTGTCATTTGCAATCCGGATGAGAAGGCAATTTTAAAGTTAGGTACCAACAGAAATCACCACGAATCCAACCCAAGAGATCCAGAGTGTGGTTTTTTGTCCTGTGTTCCTTGTAAGATAGATAGGGTTCTGGAATCCCAATTGTGCCCTTTCTACGCCTGGGTATGTACTGGGCTAATGGATTGTATGGATAGTAATTACTTTTTACTGTATCCCTGGAGGTTAATGCTTACTACTCGCAGCATACCGACTCTCCGAAATCCCCCTTTAACCGGCGAGCTTACGGTCACAAGGTATCACTCGTCTCTGATAACTGGGAATCAGACTGTGGAATAATACGTTAGTGGAGCTCCTACGAAAGTCAGAATGCAGTTATTACAGAAAGCCATGATATTCCTCAAGAAAGGGCCGAATAGGGAATAGCAGTAAGCGATGAGGTGAAGGAGAAGCTTACAATAAAAAGGCCTAGTAAGAACCATATTTGGTATCAGATCGGGCCATAGCCCAACATCAAGACCTAAGTCACGCCAATGGTGATATCAGGGGGCGCTCCTCCAACCCGACCAACCAGATTAGCAGGCGGTTGTATTGTACTTCGCGCTGTTGGCCTCTCCCGTTAGGGACGTTTGACCAGAAGCAATTCCCAATGCCAAAAAGAAGTCCCGTGGTATCACTTCACCAAACCAACTCGAACCCATAACCCAGAAGGGGCTGCCGGAGCAGGATTCACGTAAAAGGAAACTCAATTTTCCACTTAAGACCCACAGCCACCCTAATCAAACCACTCAAGCAATGGTTCATCAAACCTCCCTCCGACCAGAATTAGGGAACAAAATCCCAAATAGAAAAGACTTCATCGTGTTCGGTCATAGAACGATGAAAATTTCGCATCCCGTCCGCTCTGCGGTAAACAAGCATCGTATCGACTGGTTAGTACTACAGTGGGTGACCATGTGGGAATCCCGGTTGCTGAACTCTTTTGCTTTTTTACTGAAGGGATGTATCCAGAATGATGGGATGTGCAATTTGTTCAACGGTAAGATAATAGGGTATAATCAACTTCGACCCTTAGTATTTCCGCCATTTGATTGGAAAAGGCAGAGAGTATCGGTTTGTCGGTACTTTGGGCCTCTAGGGGTGGAGGCAGGGGAATGGTTAGAATGTCAGGATCACAGGTTATCATTCGTTCTGGAGTCGGAGTCAGCTAATTTTTTTCGGTTGCTATTCGAGGACACTATCAGAGGCAGAAATGACAGATGTGAAAGGCACCAAGTAACAAACTCGAGTTGAAGTCAGGAGTGGCATATATTAGGCTTACATCTACGTGGGTAAACAAGATCGATCTACCTACACCAAATGAAGATGGGCTATAAAAAGAATGAAGACAGTGGAAAAGTACTAGGTCAGGAAACATAAACTCCCGAAACGCAGTTAGAGAAATTGTCAAGTCAGGTTGAATGGTTCAGGTTATTCTGAGCAATGGTACGTTTAAAAAGAGACTACATGGAGTGACTGGACCCCACCGTTATGCAACCAGGTGTTAAAAAATCAGAGAATAAGAGTTACTAGGGGCCTGTTCAGCATGTCACTTTTATACCCAAAACGTTGTCCCTACGGCAGGAATTTCTTTATGGTATAGAATGTATGGAGGGGCATTTGGCACGGCCAAAAAAAACATGATGGGCTAATTTCTTTTATTCGCAGCCCCATGCTTCTTTTTTATCATGTTTTCAGAGAGATATAGGGTAAGCTAGTTGTGGATTGTGTGGTATACAAGTACATAGATTGGCGATTGGGACCATACAAGATATCAACACTACAACTATACTCATTATGTGAGATTTGTAAAGTTTACTAGTATACCATAATATTACATAGTCCTACTATTATTAAATTTTGTCAAAATCTACTTTGAAGAAACCAGTATAAAACTACATTTCTAACTTACTCCAAAAGATATTTTCTGAATTATTAGGTTAAAGGCTAAGGAGAGCATCTAGTACCATGAGAAAACTAATGTCATATACCAATAAAGTACCAGCCTGTACTCATAAGCAGAGTTTATAACCTACTTTTAAAAATTATAAGATAGCAAATACAATTCCCTCTTACTTGGGTCAAACCAACACAATAAGAGAACTATTGGTACTATACCATTATCATATATTCCTAGGAGATATATACAGCTAATACGTAAAACTGATAAAGTAACTATTCAAATTAAATACTATAATAATAATATTATTATTATTATTATAAAAAAAAGACGACGGCCAGACAGCTTCAAACAAAGGTTTTAAGGAATTGTACAGTAGGTACTTTCAAATATTTAAGCTATACTTGTAGATAAACTAAAAATAGATAATTCACAGATGCTTTAAAGTACTCGTACTCCGCAATCACTGCCATTTCCCTCCTCTACACCTATCAATAAATATCTGCCCACCGTCTTAGCCCATCGATTACATTTTGTCGCCCCTGCCTTTTTAGCCAAGGGTGCACAGTTACCCTGCCTTGCCTCTTGGTCGGTTGCACGGCGGTCGTCTCGTTGCCCCATGTCCGCAGTAAACTATGCACCGCGGGTGCTAGCCCGCACCTCACCCCACCAAGTTTCACACCACGTGCTCGAGTATCATACCTGTACCATACTCACCACTGCAACCTCTCAACATCCTACCAATCCAACTCAACCCACCTCAACTCCCCAATACCCACTAGCAGCACAGTAAAATGAAGGGATCTTACCCGATAAACCCTCTCAACAGCGTCTACCTCCAGCTGATCCCACCCCCGCGAAACATCGCCGAATCCCAACGGGTCTACAAAGCGCTACAAAAGTTCGGAAAAATAGACATGTTCCGGATAGTCAGAGTATTCCCCCCGCCCTCTTTCCCTACTATCCCAAGGCTTACACATCTTATTAGCATGACCTAACGACCAAAATGCCCGCGCCCCGCGCACACCTAATTTTCTCCTCCACAAACGCCGGCTCCTCACTACTGTCTGCATCACCTCTTGAAATCCCCGATACCAGGATTACAGTTAGAGCATCAGAGAGCGCGTTCCCGCACACAAAACACATACGGACCGAGAGCAACACCCATGCGATACGCTCCGCCAACCTGCTGAGTAGAAAAACGTTTGTCGTAGGTGCGGCAGAGGCGGAGAAAGAGAGCGGGGTTTTACAGGAGGACACGGGAGGCTCTTTTGGAGGTGTTGAAGGCGGCGCGGATATCATCTCGAGGCTAAGGAGGAGGTTTACGGGAGGGTTTATGGGGTTCGATCTAGTCGAGAAAAAGATGGCGAAGGGCGAGAGAGGGGGGGAGAGGGCGCAGGAGGAGAAAGAGGAGGAGATGGCCATAGAGGAGGCGAATGTCCAGGAGATGCAGAGTGAAGACACGGAAGGGGGGAGTATGCAGGAGATACAGTGTGAAGAAGATGGTAAGACCGGAAAGCCTTGATTTTGATATTATGGCATGGTAGATGGTCGGCCACGTGAAGCTCGTGTGATATCACCGCTCTCAGACCACGATGTCTGTTCCCGACATCGGCCCCACAACACTGTGGCTGTCACCACCATCACTGCTGATAAAACTTTAATCATAATGAACACTTGTGTTTTCGTCTACGCCCGGCAGGTCCAGGCATCTGGGACAAGCACTCCACTTCCACCCTATGTACTAGTGCTCGTGTCACCGGATTGAAGTTCCATCTTTTTAGCCGCGCAATCACCAAGACGGGAGCAACTTCAATCTGCCGGCTTGAGCACAATCGTTTCACAGCTACAAGCGCCGCGGCGAATCATCCAACGTAATGGCCGTGCACCGTGCTAAGGCTTAATGCTTGGGAGGAGACAGCAGCTCGGTTGGCACTCCAGCACTATTCCATTACCTCGCCAATTCCATTCACGCACGCAAAGACAAGTAAGGGCCCTTCAGGCCCAACCGTCCCAGAGCAGAATATGCAAAGGGTGTGTCTCTGAGAGCCCTGAGGGTTCGAAATCGCAAGATATTTCCAAACCCCCCAATCACCGTATCACTCGTATATACCTCGCTGCCCAAACTCCAGAGAATATTACCTTTTGGTTGTGGTTTGGTGATAGTAATGGCTTATCGTTTATTTGTCATGACTTGGAGATATTTTAAGTTTCTTTTGCCTTGGTTTTAGACCATACCGTAGTCTATCTTAGGGGGCTCGCTATGGATTTTCCTATATTTTACGAATAAATCCGAGGAGCTAAAAAAAAGGCTTCAGAGAGCGGGGCTCATAGTTTAGTGCCAGCAGAGCACAAAGCACTGCAACGGGTAACCCTTCCTAAAAAGTAAACCCGTTGGTCCATGGCGCACAGCTTAAACCCACAAGCCCTTTGTGCAGATTCAAGGCACAAGCCTCCAACATCGAACGTTCACGACATTTTGATCTCCCCACCAGGGCCGGTGCAACAATCATGTGAGAAGAAGTAGAGACAAAAAACAATTTAGCATCACGGAAAACGCTTGCCGGGCCCACTAGTTTCCCCCCCCTTACTTTGCACAAAAAAACCTGACGTACGATAGGCTCAAGTGTCCTTGTAGTGACTAAGCACGTGCCGCTGTGGCCGCCCAATCAAATTGCCAGAAGCAAGGGAGCATTTCTTGATTTTTGAGATACCCGAATGCTTCGGGGTGATTGAACGTGACGTTTTTTTTATCTCCCTAATTATTGTGTGAACTAAGTTGGATGCGTGTGGTAGTACCAGTACAGGGTGCATGGGTATGACGTAAACTACTTTATGATGAATGAGAGTTAATTTAGTTATCCTTGGTGGGGGAGGAGAGGGGTGATATAAGAATGGGAGGGAGGAAAGGACTCATTGCATTGGCACTGCGAGAGACATACCACTGTGAGAGACATACCACTGTAAGCCCGCTGCATCTGCCCACCTTCCTATGCTGTTAATCCGCCGTTGTCTGTAGCTAACTTATCATCCAACCAGTCCTCACATCCAATCAACCAAAAATAAAAACCTTTTACCTATTCAACCCTCCAAGAAAGCAACAATGGCAGGAGGCCTTGCGAAGACCATGACCTGGCTAATACGCCTCTTCCAGCTCTTCTTCGCGGTAATCCTCGTAGGGGTCCTCTCCTACATGATCAACCAATTCCGGCACTATAACATGAGTGCTCCACGGGAAGTCGTAGTTCCCGAAGTCTTTGTATGTCCCTCCCCCTCTCTCTTCCCCCTCTATGCTAGACTAACGTAAACTCAAGTCAGTCCTAGCCATAGTGATAAGCGGCTTCTCAATCCTCGCCGTCTTCTTCCTTGGCTACACTCTACAACTCGTAGCTGCGTTTTTCGATTTGGCCTTGTTCGCGGGATACCTGGCCAGTTCGATCTTGCTAAGACACAACTACCACAGCCATAGCCGGAGAGACACGCTCCGGAATGCGCTCATCGCTGTTAGACTCGCCCATGGCGATTCCGGGCGCCCGGTTAGGACAACCGGACTTGTGAAGTTGTTGGTTGCTTTGTGTGTTATTCAAACGTGAGGGCTTTCTCGTACTTGTCCTGTGAAGAAGAGAGACTAATGGGAAGGACGATGGGTAGGTTTTTGTTCTTCTTCACGACAATTTTGAGCATAGTGGTTGCGAGCAAAGTAGAGAAGGAGAAGGGATTGAGCGAGAAGAAGAAAGAGCATGGTACCGTTTAGGAGAGGGATGCACGGGGAGGAAGTTAATTTCTAATAACGAATGAATGGAAGTGCGTGTATTTGGCATGGATTGGACTGGGATTGGAATTGTTATCTGGTTGTTCAAGCTGGTTGGTTGTTGGTTGGTCGATACCGGTGGTGCAACTGTTCGTGCAATATCTGTTTGTTTTTTTTGTTTTATGATCGAATGCTATTGGTTTCCACCCACTGCGTCTAGGCTAAGCTCCGGTGTCTTAGTGAACGGGTCGTAGGTAGAGTAGGGCAAGCTCACAGTAAGACAAACTGAGGTTCGTTTTCAAGTTGTCTTGATGCATTACGACATTAGAGGAGGTACAAGTCCCCCTCATGTGCGGAGCGAACACAGGGGGATCGTGGGGCTGAGTTTCCATTGCCAAGGACACTGAATCGTGTTCGCTCCGCACATGCGGGGGACTTGTAAATACTGCGCAGCAAAAATCAGACCTCAATCACCGGCCCCGGACTGGAGGGCGGCCTCGGCCCTCGGATGTCAACTACTTCTATGACGGATATCACAAGTAGGGAGGCTATAAAATACCCCGCATGGGTTCAAGGGCGCACCCAAGAATAGGTAATAGCTTATCTACAGGGCGCAAGACATCACCTTCATGCACGGTAGGTAAGTTAGTCCCCCCCAGGCCATCCACCACAAGTTCAAAGCCGCCGCGGAGACCCGCAAGTAACACATGCAAATATTAGAAAAGGAATTGGATCCTGCCCCACACCATAACCAGACAGAAATTGCACCTAAGCCAACTGACACTCACTGCGGGCGGACGCCGAGGTAGCATTTCTCGAACTCTAGCCCTAGCAATTTCCGTTTGCAGACCGGTATGTTGAATCAACGTGGCAAATGTCATACGAGGATGCATGGAGACCTTCCTAGTCCACTTAGACCCATTTCGTTTATGGGTGCTCACCTTTGGCGTGCACAGCAGCACTACATTCCTGGCTTAATGTGTGTTATCAGAGTGGGCGCATATCTGAGATGCCAGAAGCACCTAAAGCCCTGCCATTGCGCAAACAACCAGACCAGTCGATGACAGACTGCTGTGGGGTACAGTTGCACGATCTAGACCCATTTTAGCGCTGAAGCTACGTGATTACCAGAGAATCTCAGAAGAGAATACTGTACAGCCTGATGATCGAGAGCGGGGGCACCAATACCGGTACTCCACTAGCGGAGAGAGGTGAATCTAGCTCACTTGAAACACTCCGCCATACCCCGAGGCCCAACCAGATGCGCTGCGATAATTTTAGCACGCCAAACAAAAGTAGCCCCTGGCGGAATCCGGAGGGCAAAGACAGGCGCCATGTAATCAGCCATAACCAACCTTAACGAAACACTCCAACACAGAACCAAAGAGGTAATTTGATAAACTATACCGAAATAACGAGTAGGGCATCGCACGGTACGAGTTGATAACATGGTGCAATCATCCACATTACACCCGTTCGACAACCACTCTTCCCCTGTTGCCTCCATGGTCCCTTGCCTACACATAAGCGGAAACTCATCATTTCCCCTCCTCCGCACCCCCCCCCACTCACATAAAGGCCACCACAGTGACCACACAAGCACAATTATCACTCGCAGGAGCCTTAGTACCCCAGCCTACAATCCCCCCCGCAGCGCCCAAGGCTCCCACGTCCTCCCCCTCTCATAAATATACCCCGATATCCTCCCATCCCCAGCAGCACCCCATAACCCTCACTCCACAGCACCAACACATGTCTCCCCAGCTTCCAATTGCACAGTGCGTGTGTCCGGCTCGTTAGAAACGAATGCTCCGGAGGCGTCCCGCTGTCTTATATAAATGGCTTTTGTAAGGTGCCCGTCTATAGCCAGGTCGACGCATGCGTTCAACGGGATTCGTGTGATATACAACCCCCGGCGGCTTCTATACGGTGGACCTCGGCGGGGATGTCCGGGGGATGTGGGACGTTAGCCGTTCCTTCTCCCTGGTCATCAGTCCGGTCGGAGATCTTCACAATTTGAGACCAGATAATAACTATCACGGCACCCACCCCCCACATCTTCCCCCAAACACCCGGTAATCCATGACTACCACCTAAATTCCCAATGACCAAACTCCCCCGCTTAGGTTGAGCGTAAGAAGGAACAGGCTGATGAAAGAAGTTACAAGCTTGTTGCCGATCGCTCGTGAGTGCTGCGGATTTTCCGGGACCATAATAGGTTGATCTAGTACTTTAGTGGTTACGGAGAGGGTTATGCCGACATGTCTTTCCTCTATTACCACGGGAGTGCGCCGTACGAGTACAGAGAAATGAGGACGTGCGGAGGAAAGCGGAGAGATACACAGATTAGTGATCCACAAAACGATCAACATGTGTTACTTGTGCTTCATTTATACACCTATCTTTGCCGTTAGTTTAGTGTTAGAGAGTAAGAATGCAGTTGTAGAAGTTACATCTCCTTCCCTTCCTACATAGTGCCCAAGTTCCAAGCGAACCCTCCCATTCTACCACCCACCGCTATGCTATCCATTTCCCCACTCTAGCACCGAGTAAGCAAACTGCGATTGTGCCACCGCCTTTGACGAGTTTGCCTTTTGTAACCATAGCCTGAGAAGCAGCCCGCCCTCTCTTGCGATTGCATTCCCCATCGCGGCTCCGTAGTTGCCTCTTTGAAATTCCTTTAGTGATGAGATTATCATATGGATGTTTCTCCCGCGCGTGCGCAGTGATACGGGTGACGCTGCTGCTGTGGAACTCCTAGAATTGCCGGAGGAAAACGTGGAGAAGGGTGAAATGGGGACGTACAGTACTACCCGTCATAAATATCGAAAAAGCGGCTTTGTACGGGGAGTGTGTAGGGAATTGTTCCGACAAGGCGGCCAAGCAGCTGTCTCCTAGCGGGAGGGCAGTTGCCTCGTCCTACGCACCGCCTCGTCAGTAATCAAGCAGCAATCCGGCAGGATGATCATTTCGATCCGAACCGTACACGTACTAGTGCCTAAGTAAACGAAGTAAAGTCAGACCCCACCCTCGCAGCTCCGAGTCCACCAGCCTCACCGCTTCCGAGTTCGCGTTGCCCCCCTCCTCCGCTCTCCCCTAACATCTTATGATACCCATTCCCTATGCCCACCCTCATACCTATGCTCGCCCTCATACCTATGCTCGCGACCCTTCGCACAACCAATCTCAACACCAACCTCTCTCTTCAGCACTTAACAAGCCCACCCCAATAAAGCCGTGCTTTCATTATGGGGCCCAGAAAGACCGAGGTCTTGGGCAGTGCAGCATATAGTGCTCCACCCGCCATCGTGTGTTCAGGGTATCATCGTGAGTTGTAAGTTGTAAGTTATCGGCAATTAACCTAGAGAGGATGTATGCACGTATCAAGCTCCTGGAAGTCTTAGGAGACCACCCCAGTGCCCTAGCATTTCCCAAACGAATAGTCCACGGATATCTGTTAGGTACAGTACACTCCGAAACCACAAAGAACTCAAACTCGGCATGCGGATAATAAATATGCTTCACCCTCACACCCATGAAATCTGTTGATAAACCAATTAACTAATAAACACCAACCATCCAATGAGTGTAATGCTTCAACCATCCTTTGCCATCGATCCCTCGAAAGGCATGTTTCGGCAGCCCCTCCCACTCATTGGTAAGTAATGCGCAAAATAAGGATGAGGTCATCCGTGTTGGTTATGGGCAGACAGGCAGCAACGATCGATCGACTCACTCAACAAACCTGAGGCGGACGCCGCTCGCAGCGACCGCGCGAGCTGGCCGTGGGGTAGGGGTGACGGAAGGAACCGGATTAGATTGCTAGCTTGGAGGATCATCGGGATTCGGTCGTATCAGTGCCGACTTACCAGCATTTGTTGGTTGGTCCGTAGGATACGGTACTCCAGCATAGTGATTGTTGGACGGGCAGCGCACGTGGTGGCGAAGCGAGATTCTCTGTAACTCGGCCAATGCTAAGACCGCGCTCGCAGACACACAAGCAGTAGTCTACCAACAAGGCGAAACAGACAATTAGACCGTCGACTCCAGATTTCTAGGACCAAAATAGCATCCCAATCGAGCGCCATGGCCTCCCCAAAGCACCTGACGAGTCGCGATTCTCTCACCGATCCGTCTACAAACACAACAAACAAAGAACCTTCCACCCTCCATTCCATGCATTTGCTAAATAAAGCACGACGCAGTCACCAAATATCACTCGAAATTCTAAAACAATCACCCTCGAAAGTGAATAGCACTCGAGTGAGCAATGATGAACATGCCTAGAATGTTCATGAAATGGTTTGTTTCAACAATATAGAGAACTAATGTTTCAAGATAAACAAAGCGGAGTAGTGCCTGAATGTTCAAGGTCATTCAGAAAGGTTATAAAAGCTTCCGTCTCCGTCGAGAAATGGTTCGGCGATACGATTGATCAATAACAGTTTTTACAATAGATTCCCTTAACCTTTGCATACATACACAGCATTCCTTTGCTCTACTTTTTCATTCCTACTTTACTCCAAGTTACTTTACTTACTCCGCAAGAACGATGCATACCCTCTCCACCCTCCTATTTTTCCTCCTCCCTCTTGCCTCAGCGCACATAGACCTAAAGTACCCCGCCCCCCTCAACCACCCCGAAAACCCCAATACGAACGCGGGCACCGCAGACTTCAACTACAAAACCCCCATCACCGCCGCGGGATTCCCGTGCAAAGGCTACCACAGCCTCCTCGGTACGCCGGCCGGAAAGTCCGTGGCGACTTGGGCCGCGGGATCGGCTCAGAACTTCACCATTGGCGGAACAGCGGTGCACGGCGGCGGGAGCTGCCAGGCGTCAATCAGCGAGGACGGGGGGAAGACGTTCCGCGTCGTCAAGAGCTATGTGGGTGGGTGCCCAGCAGTTGGAAAGGCTTTTGAATTCGTGGTCCCGAAGGAGGCGAAGAGTGGGGACGCGCTTTTTGCTTGGTTGGTTTTCTCCCCACTAAGCATTTTAATCTTTAACCCTTGCTAATTTGGGCGGTGCAGGACTTGGTTTAATAACCTTGGCAATAGAGAAATGTACATGAACTGCGCAGCCGTTACGATCTCCGGTGGCGGGGACAGAGGACTCTCAGGCCTTCCCGAGATATTCCAGGCGAATCTAGGCAATGGGTGTGAGACCGTGCCGAATAGGGACCTGCTGTTCCCTGCTCCTGGAAATGATGTCGCCATTGTGAATTCGGCGGCAACTGCGCCCGTGGGGCCATGTGAATTCAATGCTCCCGCTGGAACTAACCCTTCGGCCTCTGTCCCTTCGAGCTCTTCTGCCTCCTCTGGGTCCTCCGCTACGGCTACCTCCGCCACCTCTGTCTCCCTTTCATCACCCGCGGCTTTCGCAAACCCAACCGGCTGTCTCTGTATCTGTGGCGGCCCCAGCGGCTACGCAGCCAATATCCTGCCGATCTCCGCCGTCGACAATATAGTTGACAAGACGCCCGCTGCCTTCGTCATAGACCAACTTCCTACCATTACCGAGATTGCCCCCTACTCCGTGCATACCGGTTCCTCCAACTCTACTAATTCGGTTACTTTGGCTTCGGCTAAGGGCAAACCTCCTGCCACCACAAAATCCCCGTCGCCCGTTGGCAACCCAAAGCCGACAGAAACGATAGTTAAGATTTCCAGCAGCAGAGGAGTGAGTGTTACAAGGACGTCACTGTCTGTTCGCCAAGAGCCGACGGGGGTGAAGCCCGGAACACCGTATAGGCCCCGGAGGTGGTAGATAGACTTGCAGAGTCAGAGTCTGCTCTGGTACTTTAGACTGCATTTCGAAAAAAAAGCTCTTTTAGATTTTATTTTTATTTTTCCCTTTGCTTTTACCGGCCGGAGGAAGTTCTTTCTTTATTTCTTTCTTTCCTGCCCACCTCGGTCATTTGATCCCCTTTCTTTTTCCTCGATTTATTCATTTATTGCATTGTTAGTACTCGTACGGTACCGGTACTTACTCACCCCAGTCCCTCCTTCCTCCCTTTCCTTCTGCTCCTTTCCTTCCATACTTAACGCTCACTACTATATCCACACTCCCTACCCAACACTCCCTAACTCATTCATTCACTTCGTCTCATTTCGGCATCACTTGCACAAAATAGACCATCCATTGCGTGGCTCATTCTGTCCTTCCTTCCTCCTCCCCTGCTTTTTCCTTCCCTCGTCCCGAGGGACTTGCCACCCCCTTCCCCTTTGTATCCCAGCGCATTGAACAACCACACTCCTTCTCAAGCTTTATCTATTTATATATATAGTCATCTACTAATTACGATATTTACATTCATGATCGATCCCTTTCGCGGTACTCATAGCAGGCATGAGGATCCGGAAATAGGGGCCCTTAGTTTGTATCGCCGCTCAGTACACAGACATATTGTGAATCCTTGTTCTCCGGTACCCCTGCCCGATACGAGGCGCTGATACCATGGTGCTTATTCTCCTTTTTGATTGTTGTGACTTCCGTGTTCGCAACTTACTACTCCCTACCGTCAGTACAGTACTACCGAGAGTACAGTTATTGTCGGACGCGTAGATGGGCAGGGCGAAACTGGGGGGGTGGCGGACAGGGGCATTTTGTGGGCAGAAAGTGAACTCGTCAAAGGACCGGTAGGGTAACAAAGATCGCTCATTGTAGACAACCCTTGCCCGCCACCCGCCCGCCCTGTTCTCGCCGTACCCCTGGTACTCGAGTACTTGTAGAGACTGCATCAGATTAGATCAGATTATGTTCTCGAACTTGTGAGCGTTGGGTCACGACATGAAGAGTGCCGCATATTCTAGCGAGAACCAAAGAAGAGGCCCCGGCAGATAAAGCAAAAATGTAAGGCGTGCAGTAAGCGTCTGACATGTGATCCCGTGGTTGAGGTTTTGTGATGTAGCCAATGCCCTAAAAAGCCGACGAAGGGGGGTTTTTTTTTGACACATCTGAATTGAATAAGCTCCCCATTAGACCTGCCCCAATACAGACCAGTAACAAGAACCACAACCAAGAACAACTACCAAGGGTTACAAGTACCAACTACTCTTGATTACACCCAGGTTAATCACTAAAGAACCGGAGTTGATAGCGTCAAAGAAGAGCGATTTTTGTGTAGCAATATGGAAGGCTTTCCTCCCATCGATAACTCTGACTGTCGATTTCAATCGACTACAAGGTCGATATCAGATGCTATGCATCATAGAACGATAGGCACTCCCTGTCTTAGCGAAAAACTGTATGACTCGAGATCGTAATACGATTACGGTGCGGTAGCACTGTTGTTAGGAGGAGGTTACCTCGTCATGTGGAAGTTCCTCATGTCTAAGAAGAAAGGATCTCCCTCCCGCCCACCGGCATATTATGCAGAAAATTTTCGCGCCAAGCTATCCATCAGGTATCATATGATATTATGATAGAAAGTTCGACAGGAAACGCCCCAGCTCACACCGCGATCAACCAGCGGGAGGGGTCCTGCAAGATACTCGAGTATCTCCCGTACTGTTGCATCCGCACGATATCCTATTATTCACACGTGAATCCCGCACTCCACCCCGCTTCGTCGTACTGTACTCCCAACCCCCCCCCGCCAATTAGCCCAGTCATACCAGCGCGACTGGCAAACGCGCGCTCTGAATTTATCACGGAGTCGCCGTTCGTTTCCCTCTCTTACCGTAAGATCCTTCAGTGCGCCCTCAGATTATCAGCAGAAGTCAGCACATGCCAGGTTTAGCTTAGCGGATTTTCCGATGTCGTGGATACAGTTTGACGGACCCGACAGGTCTAGACTCTAGAGTACTCGTACGACTCTGCAGTATTAGAAAAGGACTAATCCTTCTTAGGAGCTTTTTTACCTCTAAGTCCGGTGATTAGGGTGGCCCGCTAGAGATAGCGAATTACCGGCACCGGCACTGGAGATCTTGCGGTACCAGGGCCGGAGATAGTTCCGAGTGAGTGGGTGTGAGGCCGGGTTTGCCCCGAGATGGTCAGCCTCGCTGGGATTACCCAGGGTATGGGTCTGGTTTGGGGCTGGAGTTTGAACCGGGGTTTGGGGTCTTGGGGAGAAGGAGAAGACGGAGATGTCCGAGCAATGTGGTGGAAAGAAGGAGTTTTGTGTCGGTAGTTGTGGGAATGGCAAGCCTGGTTTGCGGGAGGAGGAGGGAAGAGGCTATGCGCTTGATACCCTGGCGCGGGAGATTCCAGGCTATCTATGCACGAGAAGTGCTGCCCGGTATGCTGAGCGTGCTCTGTCGCTGGGACGACTTTCATCGTGGCTTAGTAATCGTGTTAATTTGCCAAGAGGGTGCATTTTCTCTGGCTATAGCCCACGTGACCAATGACTAATTCCGGCGAGGTGAGTATCATACAACTGAACTCACCCTGGCAAATATCTATCAACGGCTTTTGCCAAGGGAATTAATAGCAATTAGGGCGTCCCAAACATTCTCCTGCTCCCAGAAAAATCCTGACCTACCTCTAACTCCAATACTCGCACCCATGTAAAGTTGAGATATTCCTATTCTCTCTCATCAATGTGCGGATCGTCCGCTGAATAGTCTCTTATGGGGTCTTGACGAATAGCGAGTGACGAACAGGGGTATTTGGCAACGAAAAATCGAATTCGTCAAAGTAGGGCAACAAAAAATACCTGCGAGTGATCCCTGTTCGTCACCCGCTGCTATTCGTCAAGACCCCATGAGAGACTGTGATAAAGTCATAATTCTCATTAGAGCGCTAGTTGAAAACCCTCTGGTAGTTGGAGACGGACAATGCTTCCTTGGCTAAGTACGGTGCTCCGGTTACAGACGTCTCCCCATAGACTACTGCAGGGCACCGTGAGCTATCATGTGTTGCTCAATATTACACGTGTATATTAGGTCAGAACCTTTTCTTCTTCGCAATTACAAGTTCTTCAAGGCATGAACCGATTCTCCCTCCCTCCCTATCACCCAATCCCGCCCGGATCAAGCGAGAGGAGAGTGGGGGCTCTTGACGCACCAGAGATAAGATCACAAAGGACACTTACTGACTCGCTTGTGCAACGTTTCGGGATGTCAGTTAACGAAATGAGAGTCCGTTTCTTTTTCTCCTCCTCCCTCGCCCCGCCCCACCCAATTCCGTGGATATGGCGCCGAGTACGGTACGGTGCGACTCTAGCAGACTGTGTTTGTACCAAACTGGACTGAAATGTCTCTTTTTTGTCTTTGTTTTCCCTCTCCCTCCCTGCATCCCCTCGATTGCTTCGATCACAGCGTCGCGTCGAGGGGTACCGGCAGCTTGGGCGTGTGATTGACGGACTGGGGTCGAGGGATACAGTACTTGAAGTCGAGTGCCAGTAGGGGAAAAATGGCTCACTTTCCGACAGGGAATAGGTAAGCCACAATGGTTGCAATGGGATTTGGGAAAGCTTTGAAATACCGCCGTGGTAAAAAGTGAAAAGATGGGCGGAAAGAGAGAAAGAGGGCCCGAGCGGGTGAGGGGGTGGTTCGCTCTTCATACCGACATTTTGGTCGGATGGTGAGATGTCGATGGCACGACAATACAGTTGAGAAAAGGGAAGAATTTTGAGCTGGAGTTGAAATTAGAAGCACAAGTAGCCGGCAGCGTATGGTGGTGCGGTGGTATCGTGGGCAGGAATTGATTGTTCAGTGTGGAATTTCATTCGGACGGTGCACGATCTATGGGCATTCCTTGGAGGGGGCTTACCGGTATTGAATTATCTTGAAACGGTTGGAAGGAGGAATGGCCTTCTTCGTCTCTTCCTTCTCGTGGTGTGGTGCAGCGTGGGCGGATATGATAGATGTGGTGTCAGGGCGGGGATACTCGTGCCAATACTACCTAAATTTTGCCAACAACTTTCTCACCCTGGCACTAGACATTACTCCCGTCCGTAATAAATTAAGTTACAACTTGTACGATCGCAATTACGAGTGGGATAAACTTGGAAACTTTTGACAAATAAACAAGAGCAGTCAGGAAGGAGGCCAGGAGAGAAAGAGCGGTGCGATCTCCCCATTTATTTGTGTTCTAAATGGGCTGTGGGCATCCATCCCGCCCGTTCAGTTCAACAATCCTAAAAAAGAGATTTTCGCCAATGCGGTCACCACAATTCTCCGGAAACCAAGCACTGGGCCATTTCCCAAAGGGGCAAAGTTTCTCAGCAGCGCTTGTCCTGGCCCAGTGCCTTGCGTCATGTAAATGTGCTGCGCTCGAATAAAGTGGTTGAACCTTATGGCCGGGCCGCTGGGACCCGCAGGGATTGAGGAAAGGGATGACTTTTAGGGAAGATCGGAGTCAGGTCCTGTTTATGTAAGGAAAGGGGATGGCTGATGGTGAGGGCGATGATGGACCGATGGACTGATGGATGGATGGACAAATGGATGGATGAATGGGAAGAAGCGAGGAGGAATGGGAAAATAGGAAAATGGCCGTGCCTGCGTCATGCGATGTTACAGGTAGAATCCATCACGGCTTGGAGCTTCAGCTACTCTCTACTCTGGGACGTCCTTTTGGGGGCGGTGTTGGAGATGTGGAATGAGTGAATGGATGAATCAATGAAGGGAGGGACGGGCGTGCCCTGACGGAAAGTCGTTGGATGTACGAGTACCGTATGATACTTGTAGTGTCATATCATGCCCGTGTCCGCTTGTGAGGGCGGTAGGCTTTGCCGTGGCGCACAGGGTGTGGACTTTGTGGGAGGTGGCTGTATGGGTGTTCCTCGAGTACCACCGCACACTTACGAGTATTGTGTCCATGACAGAGATGGGCAGGGTGCGGTAATTTGAGGTTGAGCGTTGGAGGGTGTGGGTCTTGTCTTCCCTCTTGGGTTGTTGCTATTTTGCCTCCCCGCAGGTTCTGCTCAACCTTACTGGGTCAAGTTCGGGGGGGCTCAGCTTTTCAATCGAGTCATTTGTATCGCATCGTGGTTTCTCCTTCTATCCTTGGGGTCAATATATTGATGGGTCGTGGTGAATATGGGACGAAGGTGGTAATTCGGTTGCCGCTCGGAGGCAGGATCTGGAGGAGAATGGGATGGTTGGTTGTAACCTGCACTTGGGCTTGCTTGCTTACCGTACGGTAGCTGAGGACGGGGGGGAGCAGGGGGAAGGAAGATCCAGCCCAGCCTGCTGCCTGCCAGGAACAGAGTTGATCCCGACCACTTGCAACCACTTCCCTGAACTCACCCGAGGACCTCAAACCTTGCACCTTTTCGTCATTGCACCCTCTCCACTCACCACACCAAAAATTCAACACTCCTTTTCCTCCTCCTCCTCCTCCGCCTCCGCCTCTCCCTCCTCCTTCAGTGTTCCCATCCCACATCGCAATCTGGTGTGTTCGCTCATTCATTTTCCTTTTTCCTTTTTCCTTTTTCCTTTTTCCTTTTCTCTCTCTCTCTCTCCTCCTCACACCTCCTCAACGCCGTCCGCTCCGTCGGGTTCACTCTTTACTAGTAGCTCTCCTGCCTTTGTTGTGTCTCTCATTTTCTCTCTGCGAACGGCAAGGTGTGTGTGTTTGCGTGTGTGTGCCTCTGTGTGGTGTTAGAACTTCTAGAGCCTCACGTCAGAGAAAAAAAAAAAAAAGTACCAAATCAAAACAAACCCAAATACTAACCGATCCACTCCCCCCCCCCACCCTCTGAATCCACGACACAGTTAGCCCTTTTTCTTACAACACCTTCCTACTTCTTGCATACCTTCCCTTTGCCGAATTTCGTCGGCTCCAATTCGTCTATCGTAGGGCTCTACTCGTACGTGGCAGCGAACAAGGCTATCACCACGATTACGTGCATTGATCTGATCTGAAGACGAGGCAATTCGCAACAAGAGGGTAGATTTTTTTCGTCAGCCTCCTTCTGCCTCTAATATACTAATCCGAGAGCCGCCTGTGCCAGTCCCATCCATGACCCTTTCACCTCTCGCGTAAGAAATCCAGAGAGCAAATTTTGAGATCCCTCCTGGTCGTTTGTTGTGCCAGGAAGGGGATTGGGAGAGAGGGATCAGGAATTTATCGACAGGCATTATGGCGGCTTCGACACCACGCCCTCAGTTATTGGCCTCGGTGCCCTCGACCGAATCATCACCACCTCCCTCCCCAGTTCCGCTGTACGCTTCTGCTTCGACACAGCAATCCGGTGGCGTCGAATTTAATCACCATCATAGACATCGATTTCTGCCTTTACCTTCTCATCAACCCCTTGCTGGATCAACCTCCGATCGTCCCAATATACCTACTACTACTACTTCCCTCCGCAACCAGTCAGCTCGTCCACGCCTTCCAGGTCGACAGGAGACTCCGCCCTCCCCTCCCAATTCAGTTCTACTTGATCAGTCCCCAACCTCTCCATCACAGCCTACACTTGCAGAACCTATTGCAGAATATCCCTCCTCACATCAATCAATTACTGGAACAAATGTGGAGGGGCCGGGAGTTACTGAGCATCAAACGCCACCTCCGTCACTAAAGGATAGGCTTGCCCGGGCCTTTAAGGGCCACAAACGTGGAGAATCCGATGTCAGCATGTCCACGAACATCAATCCCAGAGACGGTGCTTCAACATCGAATCATCGTCGTGGTGATTCCGACTCGACTACGATCACTTCAACTGTCGCCGCGGCCCAAAACATCAAAGATAACAACGCTGTTCTCCAAACCTATACAGCCAGGACTAACCTGGGATTTTCCCCCACAAGACCCGACTTTTACTCGCACCAGTGGGCCTCACCGATTCGTCCCAACAGTCAAAATCACTATACTTACGGCCATGGGGGCACAAAGCGGAGGATTATGAATGGGGGAGAAGTCCGTGTCGAGATTCTACCGCATCCGAGCGTGATCGTAGAGAGAAGCGCGCATGATGAAGAAGAGGAACCCGATTTGTTTGAGGAATACGAGGAACAAGGGAGTGGTGATGTTCAGAAAAGTCATGGCGTCAATCATGTGAGTGATGCTCGGCATGAAGACGGATACCTTATCGGGGTGCCGAATTCCCTTCGCCATGGTGACCAGCGTTCACAAAGCGACCTCGACGATTACCTTCCACCGTTGAATCGTAGTCCGGCAACTATGGGGGACTCTTCACCACGCAGCCAAACGGCAACCACTTTCGAGACCGGGCTCTCTGGCGACAACGATTCTTCGGGAGATAGCCGGGAGCGTAGGTATGCCGAAGAATCAACGGTCTCTTTTGGGTTCGAAAACTTCCACATGGGGTCTGAGAGTGATAGTTACTTTGCCGGGCTGCCGAGTCCTAATCCCGACAGCGTGGACTCTGCGCGCACGGGCCTCTACGGCTCGAGTGGTATGGCAAGTAGTGGGGTTTTGGCTTCCATGAGCCAGGGAGATCTTAGCGCACAAGGAAGGAGTAATTCATCGCTCGGGGGCTACACTGCGAGTAAGAGTAGTGGTGGTGTTGCGGGTAGGCCAGGATTGAGTAGGAATCATTCGAGTAGTTCTCACCTTCTGGCTCGCCAGAGAGGGACCCAAGTGCCTGGCTCAGGAAGTAGCCCGATGGAGGATGCTCTTGCCAAAGAGCTAAAGAGGCTGAGTAAGATTTCGGCCGGAAGTGGCGTTAGTGGCGTGGCTATTGTTGTCACTTCAAATGGCCCCGCTTCCAGCGTTGGCGAAGATTCCGACGATGACGCTGACGCTGACGGTCGGAGGTGGACCAAAGAAGAGAAGGGCAAGGGGAGGGCTCCTCGTTCTGTGGATGGTGGTAATGGGGGTATGCCCGGACGTAACGGAAGTGACGTACGGCTTGGGAACCATGAGGGGCGCCATCGCTCGGGAAGTGGGATTAGTGGAGTTAGTGGGTGGTCTTTGGAAGGTCAGAGTAGTGGGGCTGGTAGCGGCAGTGAGGGGGGAGATGACGATTCGAGGGGACTGCTTAAGGGTGTTGATGAGACTAAGAAGCGGAAACTGAAATCTCAGGTGGCTCCTAAAGGAGTGTTGGTGCATGAGGGAGATGAGAGATACGATTTGTGAGTCCCCCTTCCTTCAAGAAGTCATGCATATTAGGTTTGAAGGCAGGCTCTAACTATGGACAGCGTCTACCGCATGCGCCGTACTCCGGATGAGACGCCCATCCTGGTTCCACAGTATACCTTCTCGGCTGAATCTTCTTTCCCTAACCGCAACGCCCTTACTTTGCCGATACCTGCCAAGACCTCGTCCCCTAACCTTCGCGGCGCAGATCACATCCCTCTCGCTACGCGCTACGGCAGCTCTCCCATTACAAAGCCTGAAGGAGCCATTGTCCGATCTCCCGATCTGAGCGATTCTTACTATGGCGGTATGATACAGGGCGACCAAGCTGATAACGCTTCTGCTCACTCTGCAAGATACTCTGGATCGCATAAGTCGGTTGCTCAATCTATGAGTGATAATCGGATTGGAGAACTGGTCCACCCCGCCCATAGGCAGGCTTCGCGTGCTTCTCAACATAATAGAGGTGTGGTTTCAATGGGAAGTCTGGAAGGTATCACGGGGATTGGTTTAAGAGCAATGCCCTCCTCGGGGCTTTCTGGAGGCAGATTCGTTGGTAGTAGTTTGGCCGATACCAGTGATATAGGCCATCCCCTCGAAGATACTACTGCTGAGAGGGATATTAATCCGAAGAGAGTCCGAATGAGCGCCAACCTCGACGAAATTACTCCTGCCCCTCAACATTACTTTGAACGTGAGCCTAAAGTTCAGAACAAGCGTAGGAGTTATCGTCTTCCCGCTCTGGGTTCCCGCCCTATGAGACCAAAGAACTTGCGTAGGAGCATGACTCCGCATCTTTACGCCCCTAGGCCACTGGGCGATTCCTGGAAAGATCTTGCTGACGTTGAGAGCTTGCCTGATAACGAGCAAATCCTTGAGTACAGAAAGAGGGAAAAGAAGGCTGGGAGACTCCTCCTCGGGTTTTGCATGCTTTTCCCTCCTCTGCTCTTGGTGGTTGCTTGGGGGGGGTTTGATGTTACGGTTGAGGGGTGGACTTCTGGTCAAGTTAAGGGTGTCGGAAAGGTGGAGAAGAGGATGGCGGCCTGGGTCGGTGGTACATTTGCAGTCTGTGTGGTCGCCGGTATTATTGCTGGTGCGGTGGTGGTTTCGATTTAGTTTTCACTTTTCCTTTCTCATCACTGGGCGGTTTCCCTTGAGTTTGGGTGGGTGGTGCATTTGTTTCTGCGCATTGTTTTTCTTTTTCCATTCTTATACATTCTAGGGAGCTCTTTAGGGCATTGGTAATCTTTTTTTTCTTCCCTTTCTCTTCTAATGTAGATAGGTTTACGAGAAGCTGTTGCTGGAAGGAGGATGGTTCCACCTTTTCTAGAGCAGAAGGTTGTGGTGGGGTCCTGGAAAGCGTGGGGGAGGCGGGAGATGTATTTTATGCGAGTGTAAGATCTATATTGGAGATGAAGCATCTGTGGGATGAGCGAGAGGTATTTCGGAAATTCTGAAGGGGATGGGATGCTGGCGGAGAGATCTTGAAGGGGGAAGGGGAGATTGGGGGGGGGGGGGGAAAGGTGGCGGGAGATGAAGTGGCTTGAACCAGCTGAACAATTTTCAGCTCACTCAAACTCTCCACTTTATTGTCCAACTTGATATGAAGAAAGTTCTCAACCGCAAAACTAAGTGATATTGAGAGACCAATGCCAATCGGAACCTGTGATCTAGTTCTAGGCGGACATTTCCTCCTCTTGTGACTTGTCCCCGCTGTCACGGCGTAGCATGCTAGAACACCGACGGACATCCTAGATAGCTAGTGTTATTCCGTGAGGAGAACAGGGTCTTCCGAGAAATTTCCGAACCATGCTGCAAGAGGGAAGGCATTTAATATAAATGCGCAAGAGAAATTATACCAAAGACGCCCGGTAAGTCAACAAGACTGCCAAAACTGACAAACCAGCAAACGCAACTGCTATGCCATCCCGTGCCCAATCCTTACAAGTACAAGTACAATGCAGTTCCCGCCCGCTCATTACCCCTGCCCACCCGATCCAATCCCATAAAAAAACATCTCGAACAACCTTATGGCCAGTAGCCAGTCTCCCATCCCGTGTATCTTCTGCTTCGTATGACTAGTCGCAAGGCTACCCTCCTGCGGAACAACGCCTCTCCCAGCCGCTTCTCCTCACAACCTTCCTACCAATTCGCTGTCACTCCTGCCGCTGCTACCCCACTCATTGGGACCCGTAAGTGCGTTCTTCTGCTCCCTCACATTCGAAGAGCTAATCCTTCCATCGGCGCCCCTGGCGGCTTCCTCAGCATTGCGCGTTATTTTCCCTTGTGGCTTTTCGAGAGTGCATTCGGTCACTACCGCAGCAGCCGAAAGAAGAGTCAGGGCGAAAGCAGCCCCGCCGAGAGTCTGGATCATATTGCGGAGGTGTACGTTTATTGCTGTTAGGCCAAGTTGGCTAACGAGTGTTGCTACAGCAGTCCGGTGGGCTTTTGCTGGAGCGTTAGTTTTATTTATAAAAGAAACGGAGCAAACTAGCTGTTGGTAGGGAAACTTTTTGTTCTGTACGGTAGTGTGAGAGAAGTGGGTGGTGTTAGCGTACCGCGGGGCGTTATTGCGGTGTGGCGGTGGTAAAAGGGGAAGTAAAAAGTGAGTATGATGGGGTGTGTGGAAGGGCAAATAAAACAAAAACAAAGAAAAAGGGATTTCCCGGACCGGTAGTTGGTAATTTCATATGCTTTGGCTTTTGGTGCCGGTACCAGTCCGGGGGGGAAGGGGATTCTTTGCACTGCCAGCCCTACGCTACCATAATAATATGTCGTTAAAATTGAATTGTGGGTCTGGTATCTCTCCATGCTCGCTCGCTCGCCAGGTCCAGGAATACCACGTGGGGCGGATCATTTGCTGCATTGCACATCAGAGATCTGACGGGAGCGGGCGTTCGTGGATTGAACGAGCATCTCTGGTTCATTCGGGAGGTGCGCCGGTGTGTGCTGTGCTGTGCGCTGTGATCTAAGTGCTGGGTAATGTAGGGTTCGGTAGGTGGTGGAGCCTTCCACCCATTCATTACCTTATTTCCTATGCGAGGAGGGCGGGTGGGGCATGGCAGACTGTCCCTGCAAATGTATGATATGATAGGCTTTATCATAGGTGTAAAAAGCCTATGTTCGCACTTCTGTGCTTTCTGCCTTGAGAGTTGTCGTTTTGTGTTGCAAGCCCTTGTTGCGGCTCTTATGCAGCATCAAAATGTTCCATCCGCCTCTTTGTCCCATTGGAATCCCTCCCACGTTACGTAATCTGCTCTAGCCACAGAAAAACAGAAAGAAAGGAGGAAGCGGGAAAACAACAGGCAACAACAGGCTTCCCAAGTTGGACTCTCATGACTAAGCCTCACCGGCGAGCTTTCGCCCCTCCCCAGCCCCATCGCGTTTCTGCGACAACGCAGCTCTGGAATGCCATTTCCAGATTTCCCTTCGTTCTTCTTTCTCCCTCGACAACATCCTGCTCCATCCACCCACACTCTCGTTCCCCTATCTCACCATCTCAACCTGCTGTTTCCTGCTTCTTGCTTCATCTCCTCCTCCTCTCGTTTGTATCGAGCAGGTTTCGGGATACAGCAAGCGAGGAAAATCCGGAGGGTTTTCGCGTTTGGTGCTGTATTTTTTTTTTTCCTTGAAAGAGAAAAATTCCAGGGGTGTGTGTGTGTGTCTGCGAAAAAGAGCGTGTCAACCGATCCCTCCTCTCCCACCACTCCTCCTCCTAGCCTGACCGCAAACCACACAACAACAAGTTTGGCATAGGGCGGTGCGAGAGAGTAAGAGAGACGATATTTTTTTTCTTTTCCCCTTTCCTCTCTTTCTTCTACTCCCCCTTCTTGGAAAGAAAGGAGGGCATATATCCTTTCTCAATATCCTTGATAATCAAATGTCTAAACGCCGATCAGAGAGCCAACTGACTAAAGACCAATTCGACAAGATGAACTCGAATGGTTTCAACTTCTCAGCGAATCGCGTGGGAAATGGGGCCGGAGGTGGTCCGGATGACGTTGCTGATCCTTCCGTTATGGCAGATAAAGCTACTCTTTCTGGGCGAAAGTAAGTTTTTTCCCTCCAGGTCTCCCATATTCTTTGCTCTGCATTTTCCCTCCTTCATTCCTTTCGCTCTCCCTGGTCCACTATTTTACCCTCCCTTTTTGTATCGCTGGGCGGCGGTGTTGATGAGTATGCCTGGTTTAGGATAGCACCCCTGAAACGAGGCCGTGGCGGTGCTAGAGCAGGAGCCCGGACTGGTGGAGGTGACAATATTCCGAATATTTTTTCCGGGGCAGCCAGAGGTGTAACATTCGGTCCCTCTAATGGAACAGCGCAGCAACAACCCCAGCAACAACCCCAGCAACCTTTCTCTGGGTTTTCATTTGGGGCGCCGGCCAACAATAATACTGCGTCTGCCGGGTTTGGCGGGAGTTCTGCTGGAGGATCCTTCGAATTTGGAGCCAACAATAATAATGGGCAACAAGAGCAACCGAAGACCAATCCTTTTGCACCTCTTGGAGCAAGTAGCAATGGTAATATGTTCCAGACAGCAGCCCAGCCTCAAGCTACATCTTTATTCGGCGGTAATTCATTTGGTTCCAACAACCCAAGTCAGACCCCTTTGGCAACCCCGAATCCAAGTTTTCTCTTTGGAGCTCCCAATAATAGTCCTGCCCCTGCCCCTCCTGCAACCGAGAGTTTTAATAAACCTTCTTCCTTTGCTTTCGGTAGTGGAAATACAAATACACCGGCAATGTTTGGCAGCGCAGGAGATAGCAATAATAACAGCAAGTCGTCCTTCACCTTTGGTGCAAACAGCGGTGTCAGTGGAGCGACATCTCCAGCTGCTACTCCTGCCGCTTTTGGCAGCTTTGGGTCCAACACCGGCGCTTCTTCGGCCCCTCTCTTTGGAAACACCCCGAGTCCTGCACCAGTTCTTGAGAAGACACCTGAGCCAACTCCTGCTATCGCCGCTCCCCAACCAACGTTTTCCTTCGGTGCCTCATCACCAGCCCCATCATCTACCGGAAATTCGTTGTTTTCAAAACCCTCGGAACCGTTGTTCAAGCCCACCCCATCCCCCGAACCGCTGGCTTCCAACAGTTTATTTGGAGTGCCGAAGCCAACGCCGAGCCCCGAGCCGTCGGCTACAAGCCCCGGCTTGTTTGGATCTCAAACTACTACCTCTGCTGGATCTGGTAGTCTGTTTGGTTCTTCTGCTACGCTAGCTAAGCCGCCTACATTTTCTGGATTTGGTCCTCCCGCGCAACCATCCACGCCTAAGGCAGATGAGAAACCTCCGACGTTCTCGTGGGGCCCCCCGAAGGAAGAGCCGAAGAAAGCCGAGGAGTCTCGCAATATTTCATTTGGAGGGTTTGGTGCTCAGAAGATTGACTCCCAGCCGGAGGCGCCCACTCCCAAGCCTTTCGCTGGCTTTGGCCGGGAACCGGAGGAGCCGGTCGGGCAATTATTCGGGTCCCCGGCTTCCTCCACGGTTGGAGCCAGTCTCTTTGGGAAATCATCCGAGAACAAGCAAGATACTCCCGCACCTTCCACACCTAGCTTCTTCAACAAGCCGGCCGAGGCTTCGACTCCTAATTTATTTAGCAAGCCCGCTGAGACTAAGCAGGATACCCCAGCAGCTTCTCCTGCTGGTTTCTTTAGCAAACCTACGCCTACTGGGCCTTCATCTCCCTCAACCTCCAACTTTTTCGCTAAGCCGGCGCAAACGAAGCAGGATACCGCCGTAGCCGAGCCGAAGAAGGCGCCTCCCTTCGGAGGTTCTCCAATTACTTTCGGAAAGAATTCTGTTTCTACTTATGGTGGATCCGGTGTTTCATCCTTGTCTCCGCCACCCGTCAATCAGTTTGTTCCACCTGCTTCTCCGGCACTCAAGGTTGCTGAACCGGCTGCTTTCAACACTGCCAACGCCCGGACACCATCGCCCCCACTGCCGTCGGGTGCTGCTTCGTGGGCGCCGGCACAACTCACGGAGTATTATAATCTCTATGGACTTCGTTCTTTGAACTATAGGTTTTTGGAAACACTTATGAAGGCTGATCAGTTTGGTGATTGGAGTTCTGCTTGCGAGATCTATGTTAGGGAGGCTTCGCGCATCAAGGCTTGCCAAGAAAACGGTGAGAGGTATAAGGGGGCTTCTGGGGATGCTCCTGCCGTGGGTCATACCAAGAGGGCGTTGACGGGGGGTGAGGATGGTGGAGGAAAGAGGAGGAAGGAAGAAGGTATTTAGTTTTTCTCACATTTTGCCCCTATTATTCTTGAGCTACGGCGTTTTCCCTTTCCTATGTCCCGGTAGAGAGGTGCTTGAGTTCGACGTGATTGTTTTCCTATTTAAGGGTTGGGTTGGTGCGAGAGTTTTCATGTCTCGTGTTTTCTTGGATTGTTTAGTCTCTTGGTGCTGCACCCCGAGTTGGGGGCCAGGATAATTGCTGGTTCTTGGTGACTTCTCTATAACCGTGGGAAGGACATGATGGACGAAGCGACGGGCTACAACCTTTTAGTACCTGGCTACACCATTGGCAACCAAGCCAACCCAACCCTGGCCCAACTACCCATTCATCTCTCCACTCTTCCCCGTACAGTCTTGTCGAATGTTCAGCATGTTACAGCTGCCTTCATCATTCATCACTATCACTTGTTCCCCATGAAATTCCAGCTCCCCTCCTAACATCGGCGCGGTACCTTGTGTCGGCTCGCTCGTTCTTTATTCTAACATCTTTTGCCTAATGCAACATAGACTCGACTAAAGTGTCAAATTCTTCGAATTCCGCCCTCGGTGGTGGCAATACCGAAAAGGGGGGTCCGCAGAAGTTGTCTAGTGCACCGTCGTTCGGATTCAACTCGCCTACCTTGTCAACTGCTAAGTCGAGCTCTTCCTCGGAGCCCGCGCCGCTGCCTTCTGCTCCAGTATTTGGGTTCAAGCCTCCAGAGAAGGGTGATAGCAGCAATTTGTCGAACGGGCTTAAGCTAGCGTCGGGGCCGGTACATGGGTTTAAGCCCCCGGGGGCATTTGGCGATAAGGCCGATAAGCCGAAAATGGGTATGTTACTTTGGAATTCTCACTCTGTATTTTTTGGGCAGAGTGAGGTTAACTTGGTTTTAGGTGGAAGTGTGTTTGACAACCCCGGTGGGCCTGTTAATAACGGTGGCTTCGTGAATCCGTTCTCGAAGGCTAGTACCGAGGATATTGTTGTCGAGGAAGATGAGGACGACAATGGAGCTATCGACAAGAAGGCTAGCAGTGGCAGAAGCCTTTTCGATCGGATATCAGAACCAGTCACGGATAAGAAAGAGGGAGGATTCATTGGAGGTCCAAAAATTGGGTTGGGTGAATCATCCTTATTTAGTAAGAAGGTTGATGATGTCAAGCCGAGTAGCCTTTTCGGCAGTGTTAGCGGATCTGCTTCCACTTCTCCTACTCCGGCTGCAGGGTCACCTGCCGCAACATCCTCTCTCTTTGGCACCTCCATGACCAGCAAGCCAGAGGTCGGCTTTTCGTTTGGCGGCCTGAACAGTAAGCCAGCGAGCTCGATATCGACGCCCTCCTTGAACTCTGGCCTTCTCCGACCAACATCCGCCCTGTCCCGTAACAACAGCGATGGGAATACAACCAGCGCTGTATCCACCCCTGGTGCAACAGACACTGAAGCCTCGGAACCCAATGACAACGCCCATAATGCGAAGAATGATCTTGATCTCTCGGGCCCTGGTCCTGGAGAGGAGGATGAGGACTCGAAATACCAGATGAAGGCCCTTGTGTATGAGTCCACCAAGGAGGCTTTCAAGAAGACCGGCTCCGGCACTTTGCGTGTGCTCAAGAACCGTGAAAGCGGTAAAGCACGAATTGTCGTCCGCACGGATATCGGAAAAGTCATCCTCAATGTCGGTCTTAATAAGGCGCTTAATTACGCTGTGGTAGATGACAAGAAGAAGAATAGCATACGAGTCCCGGAATTCCTGCCTGGTGGTACAACGAGAACTTGGCTAGTGAGAGTAAAACTAGCAGAAGATGCGACAAGATTGGCAACGGTTATGAACGAGGAGAAGTTATGAAGAAGGCTCTACTGAGCTAAAGCGGTTTTTCATTCCTGCTTTTCTTTTTTGTCTCCCTCTTTTTCGTCCCCTTTTTCTTTTTTCCCTATAACTAAATTTCCGCCTCGTACTGCTTTTAACTAAGGCTTTGCTCCGATTCCATAAAAATGTATTTCATCTTTTATATTTTATTTTTCCCGTCAAAAACTAAATGCATTCCGTCAATATTCTTTTTTTCCCCCTTCCTCTATACTGCAAATTCATCAACTGGATAAATGGGTTTTATCATACCGTAGGGTTTTTGTTTCGCTATTTTTTCTGTGAAAAAATCTAATTTCTGGTTTCCGTTCTTTTTTTTCACCCTTCATCTGCTGAGCCGTGCGTGTCTCTGCCTGTCTCTCTGCCCGTGTGTGCGTGTGTATTTTGTATATTAGTTACCCCCCCCATTTTTTTTATTGCTTTTCTTGTGTTGCTCTCGCAGCATCATCTGGAGTATCGTATCGTAACTGTATCTTTGGTTTGTTGTGGTAGTATATCTTTTTCTCTCTTTCTTTCTCCTTATTTTTCACATGTTTGGTTGGGGCTGAACGTAGTGAAGACGAGCGACGAAATTGTGATAAAATTTGAAATTGTGGATTCTTCCCATGACACGTGAGTTTTAGGAGTTTGGGAACTTTACGAGTAAAGTACGTAGAGCACTCGTATCACATGATGCCGGTATAGTACTAGGAGTAACCCCGAGTACCGTACCCGCAACCGAGAACAATAGTATTATGTCGGAGCATTCATTGTTTACCGACCTTCACATGTTCTGTTCTTGCCCAGTAGGGATGACCGGGGGTGGAGGAGTTTTTGGATGGTTATTTAAGAAGCTCGCCCCAGTTTTCTCTTTTCTTCCTCCTCTTCCCCGTCCCTTGTCTCAAAGTGTTATTTCTGCTGCTTGACCGAACTGGGCGTGCAGTACCCAGCGAATAACTCCATCCGTCCATCCGTTCAAAATAATCCTGGAATAACTAAATAAATAAATACCATAATTATGTCACTTGCATCTGGTTTTTCCTCACCGTCCCCCACTCCTCCCTAACTGGCCCTCTAACCACCCCATATTTACAGAAAGCTTCCCCTCCTCTCCGGCCTTCGACCTAATCGCCGCCTCTCTCACCGTCCCCGCTGCCAAATCTGACGCGCTCAAAAAAGGCAAAGCGATCTTCGCCTTCACCCTAACCAACAAAGCCAAAGAGACCGAGTCCTGGTACCTAGACCTCAAGACCACTGGAACCGTGGGTAAGGGGCTAGCGCCCGAGGGTGCGAAGCCCGACGTTGTGTTGTCACTTTCGGACGATGACTTTCAGGGATTGATTGATGGGAAGGCGGCCGCGCAGAAGCTGTTCATGGCGGGAAGGTTGAAGATTAGGGGGGATGTTATGAAGGCTACGAGGGCCGAGGGGGTGTTGAAGAGTGCCAGGGCGGGGGGGAAGGCGAAGTTGTAGAGGGGTGGGAGTGTAACGGGGGTGATGTGTACTTGTAGAATTGGACCGGGGGTTGCGTGACATAGGCGGCGCGGTTGCGCGGAATATATCAACTTTTGTTTTTATTTCCGTTTTGATATATGGTGTTATTTTGTTATGTTTACGTGATGCACTCGGATTTCTATTAAAAAGAAAGCTATCTTAAGTATAGGAGAAATGCGACACCCCCGGGAAGACGAGTTATCGGCATTAGTAAACAAGCAAAATCTCACCTATCCAAGTATGGGATACGGTGATGAGCTGCCATAAAGGGTTCCTCACTATCAATGTGTACTCGCCCATCTCACCCCTCCGGTCTTCTGCATCGTGAAGCATTTAAGACATCTATAACAAGTGGTGGGGACTAGCCGAGACAGTATCTTTCAACCCCCTCGACGATTCATTTCTGAAAGAAAGACCTACGAATTAACTTAGCTCCGGGTGGGGGAGGGGGGGGGGGCATTTTGTGCCCATTAGAAAGTACGCCCCTTGAACTACACGAGTCGATATGAACACGGAAAGTTTGTGAGTTAAGGGAACCGTTTGTAACAAATCGTATGGATAGATTTGCGCTACTGCGTGTGCGGTGCAGTCCTTTCACATGCTTCAGACTGGCTATGAGAGCTGCAATCACAGACTTACTATGAAGAATCTTTATCTCCTAAATCGATGTTTGGAAGGATCCCTGAGCGCTCTTGTCGTGGAATGCATGCTTTGGCTGTGTAGGCTGGGGAGTGAGGGGACTGCAATTGTGCGGATCGGGAATAGGATTGGGGATATCAGGTGCGGCGGTCGGGTAGTAATTGGGAGTAACTTATTGGGTAAGCTCACTTTCGGTTTGACCTGGTATGAAGGATCAGGGAGGGGGGGCATTTGGTGCATGGGTGAATGTAGACTGGACAGAAGCTAAGAAATGAATATTAGAAAGGAACGTAAGGGGAGGCAAGGGGGGTCGAGTCTCTTGTGATGGATTTGGATCAATTTAGCTGTCTATGGGGTCGATATCACAGCTTCATCGTGGAGGGGATTTCGGTTGGACTTGTAGCGCATGAGAGGGTCATGGGGGGTCACTCGTGACTTGAAAAAGTCAAAAGCTGGAGGAGTTGTAATTCACAAAGCAGCCTCCTGAGATTACTGAGGGATTGAGTTCCTGGTGGATTTCGAGAACGGGGTGGCCAGTCTGATTTATCCAGGAGATTCTTGCCTGGGGATCTTGGATAAGGCCCATCATAAGGGACGTGGTAGACGATGAGTCATGCTAGAGTCCGAGTTGGACACCAACAACTAATGATTGAACACCAACTATCACACCCCTCAACTCTAAAGTAATAATGATTTCAGAAAACAACATTCTGGTTGTGGATGGGACTGGGGCGAGTGCCGTAATGGGTGTGCTGGGACATGAGCACGTGACAATGAGTTATGGGTGAAATGTGGGTAGCAAGGGGTGCCAGCCGAGGACGTAGTCGACTGAAGCCGAGCCGATAGGGAAACTAAATGGTTAGCTCGCCAGTCGACAAGGATACTAGGGGGCGCTCATACCCATAGTTCACTGAGGAAGCTGTGGGATTTTGTCGGCAAGGGAGAAGATTTGGTCGTGGTATTACTAGATATCGAAACGCTCAGTCTTGAAGGAGGCAATCTGCTAGCGTCGATGAAGGAACGGGTGGGGACACCTTACCCGGGGTGTTGAGGAGAGGCTAGAAGGGAGGTAGATACCATAGATTGCCTGTAAGTAATTGACTTACGGTTCTTAATTATAGGGATCACAAAAGTGTCCAAGTTTGGTGCAACGGGCCTCAGGTTTTAGCGCTGATCAATATTAAAACACGCCAATATCCCAGGCTCATTGCACCATAACTTGGTTTACGGGCAACTATTTTATTTCTTTAATCCTTTCAAACTAAAGAACTAACCCTCAGGCCTTTCTCTCCCGAAAAGGCTAGAGAGCTGCTCCCAGTAAAGACCGACAGTGGGGGAATTGAGCGCGCGGCCCTACAGCTCCTCTACGCCCGCTTCATCTCCAAATTCTTGCGCAAAGTCGGAATGTGGCCACCCCGTGGTGACCGCCAAAGCCAGGGGGAGCCCGTCAAATGGATCGCAAGGCATGGTTTTGGGGAAAACCTACAAGCCTCCAGTCACCTCCAAGTTCCTGAAGCCTGATGAATTCGAAACGGGTCTGGAGACCAAGGTGAAGTAGGTATCCGTGGACGGCGCATCTCCACTGGCTTGCTGGGAGAATATTAGCCAGAGTAAATTCAATTGGCTAATCCAGGAGAGTGCTTCTCCCGCAGGGCGCCGACGCCGCGAGGGCAGATCTACTTTTCTTGGGATCGGTGGAAGTAGAATTGCAATGGGATGAGGGCAGTATAATTGGAACACACTGCTGGTTCAACAAGCTCTGGCCATACACCAGCATGCTTGCGGAGAAACTTACCGAGCCTGGTTTCCCAATATTACTAGGCCTCATTGCCCGATTCGTAACCCTGACGAGCATATCGCTGGAGGACGAGGACCTCTTCTCCGTGCTTCGAGAAACGAACTGAAGCAACTCCTTTGCGCTCTCAAAATCACTAACAGTAAACACCTTTGTGTCAAATCTCATCAAGCTGACAAACCACCTGACAGCCCTGTCTGCAGAAGCCCATCTAACACTCGCCACAACCTATTGCTCAAGGAGTGAACTCCTGCGAATGCCGACCCCCATCCCGCCAGGCTTTACCGAAGAGTGCATGGCCCGCCTTCACATCCATATCCCTTCCACGGCGGGCACTCGCCTGCTCGAAATCACGTGGCCGTGGTTCGTCTTTTAAGGGGAACGCCTAGGAGGGGCAACGCCCTGCACTGTGAACATCAACGGGAAGTTCGGGTTCGAGGTGGAGGTTCAGCGGGAACGTGTGATGAGACAGCGTCGCGACGGGGAGTAGTACCTGAGAGATATTATCGCAGATGAGGAAAGGGCGCGCAAATGCCTAAATGGGAAGGATGTGGAGAAGGTCTTTGTCTCGTCAAATGGGAAGGTGGTTTGGTTAGCTTGATGGCTAGATCTGTCAGCCAGGCACCGAAGGGGTCCCCCAGCAGATAGCTGGGAGGGGCTTTCATAGATTATCACTCGAGGGCCAGGATGCATAGAGTAGCTATTTCTGAAGAGGATTAACTGTATTTGAGTAGGTTTCTGGGAGAACTCTGCTCAGTGTATGATATGTTAGAAGATCTGGCGGTTCTCTTTGAGTATATTGTAGACTGATGGATTCAGATAGTCTCCTGTTGTTTGGGTGTGGCGACTTACATACAGTAGTAATATAGCACAGTACTAACCAGTAAGTTGGACAATTTTAGACAGTCCTAGGGCTAACTAATAACCCATCACAAATGATGATTCGCAATGCAACACGACTCCCTGTGGCACTTCTATTGTATTGTAAGCAATGATGGAAGGAAGGGGAAAAAAAAGGGAAGAGGGGGGGCTGGTATCGTACCAGACGCCAAGTTAGAAAGGCAAGAGGGGAAGAGCGGTACTGTATCCCCCACATCTCCAACCACCCGGTATCTCACTCTAAAGCTCCATCCTATAAATCTCCTCCGAAAGAAGTCCCTCTCCATATCCATCGTTTCCATGTCAGCGCCGATACTCTTCGGATGCCTCCTAATATTGGGCGGGTCGGGATGGCTTATTTTGGGGTGGTAATGGGGCTGGGAGGAACAATATCTGGACGGATACCTGTACTGGGCGAGGGAGGGTTTGCGATGCGACTTGTTCATGACTATTTTTCGCATTATCGGATGAGGTTTATTGCTGTAAAGAAGTTACGCTAGGAGAAGTGGTCTATGGCTTCCGGTGGGTGGGGGCAGACTTCATCCAGTGAGGAGTATAGGTAGGGTTTATTCGAATTATTTGATGGCTTGTATTTTGGCTTGGAGTGAGAGAGCCAGATCCGCCCCAACAAAGCAGTCCGCCAAGTCGCCTTCCCTTCTGGCCTCCGCTCGAGCTGTCGGATACTCCTTCGTTCAATCGTGCAATCATGTGACTTGTTAGAAATCAAGCAAGCGTTGTTTTTATTTTGTTATCGTACTAAGAAATTGGGGTGTTTATCTTCTGTAGGTAATAGTTGTCGCTACCAATTTGATACGAGGAACAAAAGGAGGACGTGTGGTCAATGGATGGTTTGCAAGGGGTAGGGATTTCCCACCACCTGTTCGTGTTCAGTCTTAAAAAATGTTGTGAAAATATTGACTCGGGCTCTCACTTGTACGTGTATTATTATTTTTGGATTTACTTTACCATGCTTCCTCCCCCCTATTTTCCTCACTTTTTGAAATTGGCCACGTAACCTCCTTGTGATCTGTCACATTCTGGTTTTCAACCAGTTAGCATTCTTGATTCCTTATCGCCCCCGCTCACGATAGCTTCAAGTCTTTAACTTCAAGTGCTCCGTTGGGCTCGGCTTGATTTTAATTCTTTCCTTTCGATTACGATCGTTTGGAATCTCGAGATTCCTCTTTTTTCCCTTTGCTTTTTTATTCCTTCGGTCGGCTTGCCCTCTGCTTCATCCTTCCTTTGGTGGTTAACGCACCTGCTTCTTCCTCCTTTGGTTGAGGTCAGCGGTTTTCCTCCCTTCGGTTCGGTCGAAAGGTCGGTGGTTTTCTCCCCATCGGTCGGTTAGTCGTACGGTCGGTCTTCATTCGGTCAAGTTGATCGACATGGTCAAGGGAGGCTCCTCAACCTTTCCTGCTGCCGCGGTCGCAAGATGGGGTCTGGCACTCGGTCGCTTGGTCGAGAAAACTTTGGCCCTCGAGGCTGAGGTTTCTCGCCTCTGGCACCATGTTTCCGTCCTCTCCCACCGGCTGCATCTGTCTGGTTTGGAGAGTGAGTCCCTCCGCCGTGAGCTCGATGCTCTTCGTTCGTTCGGTCGCTCTCCTCTCTTGTGAGGGTAATGGTACTCACACTCCTTCTCCCCATGAGGAGGTGGCGGATGTTGTGGCGGTGCACGTCCCGGTGGCTGTGCCTGGTGCGTCGACGGTGGCGTCCCTCGGGGCGCATGTGGAGGCGTCGTTGGTGACTACTGTGGAGGCGTTGTTGGTGACTACTGTGGCTTCCGCTATCATAGCGCAGGAGCCTGAGCCCGATGTGACTGAGCCAGAGTTGCCGGTGGTACGGGTTGAACGGTCGCCTCGGCGGATGGGGCTGTTACCAGACGTTACCTGCGTCGTGTACGCTGGGTGGACGATGAGGCTGGGGTGGCTTCTCGGATGGCTCGGGTGGTTGAGGTTGTTTCCTCGTCGCGTGCTCTGGTTCCTGCTGGTCGTAAAGGTTCTCCGGTGGGTTCGGCTGCTGGGAGGGGTGGATCCGATCATCATGCTCGTGATCCTGGTTTCATCACTATCGGCCGTGGTGGTCGGAAGGGGCGTGGTGGGCGCCATTGAAATTGTGTTTGATTTCTTTTGTCGTGTTTGCGTGACGGGTTTGCCGGAGTGTGGGCTTGGTTCTGGCTATGATCTCGCTTACGGTAGTGTTTGGTGAATGGCTATGGGAGGTGGCATCAGCAAAAGTACACATTTGCCCCCTATACCTCATGAGGCATGTGAGGGATGGGGGGCAAAATTATCAAACTCCAGTTGATGTATGGGTCATCCATACCCTCATAAACCTCGGTTAAATCCTG